>Ga0137379_10000517_pt1 | contig 33868 bp, 30 predicted proteins | sample SagtaG_18_FD_104812 | JGI IMG/M metagenome (GOLD analysis project Ga0137379, IMG submission 104812) | Vadose zone soil microbial communities from Sagehorn Ranch, Mendocino, California, USA - Sage2_L_80_16 metaG | ecosystem: Environmental > Terrestrial > Soil > Vadose zone | place: USA...
CTCCTCAACCGGAAGAAGAGCGGTGAAATCGTAGGAAGCCTGGACGTCGACGAAAACGGTCTGGTGAACCCAGTGCTGGTGAATGTTTGGCGTAAATTCGTGGAATCCGTCGATGTAGCGCGCGATGCCAAAGAGATCAAAGCCCTTCCATGTCCACTCGAGGCTGGAAGTACCTTTCCATTTATACCAACCTTCATTCGAAGTGCCCGGGTCGGTGGTTCTGCCGGCCAGGTTGCCGTTGTCTGGCCCGAACTCTCGGAAGATGAACCCCTGGAAGATGAATTCATCCAGGTAGGTTACTTGAGTCTGCGAAGTGAAGGTCCCCCAGGGCGTTGGCCTCTGGTAGTAAAGGCCGAAGTCAAACCCGCGAGCCTCTTGATTGCCGATGTTCTGATTTCGACTCAAGATACGTGTGATGTTTCCACCAATGTCGCGCTCCACCGCTTCGCCGGGCAACAATGTGCCTGTTAGTTCACGTTGCAGCACTTGGTCGTCCAACGGCGCAGTGACAACGCCGGTGCGCTCGATGTCCCAAAAATCAACCGAGAGGTTCAAACCAGGCACATATTTCGGCGTATAAACAAATCCGCCGCTGAACGAACGGGAATCCTCTGGCTGGAGCCCGGGATTGCTGCTTATAAGGGTGTTCGTCTCAGGTTCAAAGACTCCGCCCTTCTTCGGATCGTGAGAAGGCTCCAGGGTTGATAACGGAGACCCAAACAGTTCCTCAAGTGATGGCTCGCGAAACCCTTCGCCCCAAGTCGCACGCAGAGTCAGCTGTTCGTCGAATGGTTGCCAGCGCATGCCTACCTTCGGCACCAGGACGTTAGTGTCGTTGTTCAAGAATTCTTCAAACCGGCCGCCAGCCACAAACTCCAGGGAATGGAAGCCGGGAATCGCATTGGTGGGGCTGAAGATCGGAATGCTAGTTTCGGCGTAGAACGCATAGGCCTTTCTTCCACCCGTAGCAGTCGGAACTGGCGAATTACCGACAATATCACCCTCGACGTTCAGCATATCCGGCTCCTCCTTAAGCGATTCGCGGCGGAACTGACCACCGAAGGCCAAGCCAACGCCGCCGGCCGGTAAGTTGAAGAGCGCCGTTGTGTACATGGTGGCATCCAAGGTGGCCAACTTTGAGGTGTCTTCGTCTTTGGGATGCACTCTGGCAAACTCGACCGTGGCCTCGTTAGACGCGATTGGAGCGCGATAATCACCGAAAGGATTAAAGGCAGGCTGGCCAGCGAGGACTCCACCCGGTTGAAAGATCGGATCGGCCTGGTTCAAGATGCGGTTAAATCGCGAGGCGGACACTTGCTGTCCGGTAACCGTGTTCTTGAGCTGACTGTAGCGGAATGCGGCGTCGTACCCCCAGGTCCCGTCAAAAAGCTTGTCCCCTCTTATGCCAACCGTACTGAGCCACGCGTCGGTTTCGTTATCGAACAAACGGTTGCCAAATTCAGCCAGACGCGCACGAGTGCCGCCCGAGATAATCTGCTGGAAAGGGTTAAAAGGATTGAACGCGTCCGCTGGAAGACCGGTCTCCGCGTGGGTGGGCGTATTGGGTGGCTCCGCGCCAGGCGCAATTGGCGAATTCGGCGGAATGGCCAATGTGGTCTGACCTAAGGTCTGGAATGAACCGCTGGCTGGAGGCGCCAGTTCGTTGTGTGTTTTCACGTTCTGATAAAAGCCGTCCGCATAGACGACCATCTGATCGCCAAAGACCTTGTGGTCAGCACTCAGGTAAAGACCGTAGCGCTCTGATTCCGGGAAAGAGAGCGAGAACTGATTGAAGTTGAATCCAGGGAGTTGACCGGAGGCCGACCTGACACGTGCATTCGCGTTATAGAGATACGTGCTTGCCGGGGCCGATCCGTTAGTGAAATCGGGCGCACCGGCAAATTCAGTCCCACCCGGATTTAAATTCTGACCACCAGCGGCCCCCGCCACATCGCTGCTGAGCTGAAGATTATAAGGACTTGCGTTCGAGCTTAGGAACGGCGGAACGGCCGAGAAACCGCGATCGCGGTTGGCGATGGAGTTGCGATGATAGTAATTCAAGACGCCGGTAATGTTGGTATCTCCCTTGCCAACACCGAAGATGCCGTATGAGTCGAATAAACCCGAGTCTTTATCGAGCGTGTTGCCGTATTCGACCCTCGCTTCCGCGCCATCGTAATTGTGACGCATCTTGAGGTTCACGACACCAGCCACCGCATCCGCGCCATACGTGGTGGACGCGCCGTCTTTTAGAATTTCGATGCTCTCAATAGCGGCTTGGGGGATCGAATTCAAATCCACGAACATCACATTGACCAAGCCGGGGTTGTTGCCCGTCGGATACGGAGCGACCCGGCGCCCGTCTATCAGGATGAGAGTGGCCCTGGCATCGAAACCGTGGAGCGCAACTGTCGCAGCACCCACAGCCGTGTTGGAGCCGTTTTCGTTATTCGAAATCGGAACTATGTTCGCGTTGGCAATGGGGAGGCTGAGGAGAAATTGCTCGGTGGTGAGCTCACCTGATTTGGTGATGTTTTCGCGGTTGTAGGTGTCAACCGGGTTCGGTCCGACTGCTTCTGCCGTCGGAATGTTCGAACCCGTTACGATGACGCGCTCGGCTTCGGCAGTGGCCGCCGGCGGGGCAGCACCCGGTGGAGGTGGCGGAGGCGGTGGATTCTGCGCAAATGCGCTCGACGCGATAATGAGAGGGATTCCAACGCAGGCTGCGAGAGTCATACGCAGGAATCCGAACGTATAAAGTCCGGTTCTGATCATAGTTTCTCCTTTGGTTAAATTAGCCTTACGACACGGGATTAAGAAAAATCCCAAAGGCTGGCAAGACTATTTTTCACTTTTCTGAAATATTTTTGAACAGCCGTCCCATGCGTCACTCCGGCGGCTTGAGCTGAGCTCTGGCGCCTGGTATCTCGCTCGCGTTGCTCGTTGATGAGCAGCTTGGAATAACCGATGTCGATCAACAGAACGTGACCGATCTCAAACTTCACATCGGATGAGAACCCGGCTGTCATGCATTCACAAATATCTTGTCGATCCGAAATGTCTGCCCTAGTTCGGGATTTCGAGGAACGGAAAAACCTGAGTGGCGACTTGAATTAATAACCAGGCGACGACCGCGTAAGCGACGGCCACCTTGTAAACATGGCCGCTTCAGTTCAGAGAAGAAGTTCTTGGGGTTCACTCTGCGCGCTTTGGCGAAGTGCTCGTCACGGCAGCACTCTAGTGGGCGCGCGGCTGCGCGGACTAACGGTTTGGCACGGAAAAACGTAACCGCTCTGCCCACCTTGGCAGCGTGCCATGCCCGGCGAAATCGCCAGAATTATTTATTTCGTGGTCTCCAGACGGTGCCCGTAGATAATCATCGGGCTGGCGGTGGTCGGAATCGCGCTGAGCCTGTCACAAGGCACAGGAATACCGGAGGTTGAAGTGAACGTGTAGCACATTTTCTTTGCGGTCTTCGTGACCCGCTGTGGCTGTGCCCGGAGCACTACGTTCTTACTCGGATCAGCAGCAAATGCCGATGCGCAAAACGCGAGTGCGAGCACGACGCTTGCACATCGCACCGACCAGCCGCACAGGCGACTGAGTCTGCTTCCTGTTTTCATGCTGTGATTGTGATCCCGTTCCGAATTTAGCGCAAGTTTATTCGGAGTGGCTTTAAGACAAAAAAACGACACTTTCAGCCATCGCGAATCATGGGAGATTTCGTGCGATGAACCGCGCTGTTTGCGGTAATCGCTCAAACGTCTGTTTGCCGATTCCAAGCTGGCTCGGCGGCGGCGCAGCGAGGCGAATCGACCAGGAAGGATTGTATCGCACGGTTTGTGATTACATCGCGGAATGACCGATCGATATCTGATGGAAGGATATGCGCGTCTAACGAGTTGAATCGTTCAACCAGATTCAGCGTGGAGGGCGGAAGCCGAATTCAGCCTGCAATTCTCCCCAGAGCCAATCCACGAACCAGTCCTTCTGGATCGATCCATTTTCGGCAGCGGCCAGCGCTTCCGCTTTCTCCACTTTGCCGTTTAAGCAATAAAGGTAAGTGAGCAGGAAGAAGTTATTGATATTGGCGAAGGCGCGATCTCTCTCGCCTTCCAACAGTTGAATAGCGCCAGGCAAGTCCCGTCGGGCGAGCGCTCCCGCGACCAAATCTTGCAGGGCTGCGACAGGTAAGCTGGGCGAATTAGTCGCCAGCTTTTGCGCAAGAGCGAGGCGGAATTCATCACTGTTCTGGACCGCGAGGACAGGCGTTCGCAGCTGCGTGTGGCGCAAGTAAAGATCAAGTTCGGCCAACCAATTGCTCCCGGAGATTTCCGAAAAGTATCGCGTTTCGCGGACAAAAAAGAGGAGCTCGAGTGATTTCTTCCATTCGTTAGGCCAAATTTCCTTGATCAGCGAGGACGAAAGAAAACGGTGAAAAGCGGCAGACCTTTCGAGATACGTATAACCAAAGTGGTGTACGGCGTTAAGATCGGGATGCACGTCGGTCAGGCGTTTCGGATAAAGATCGCTCAGCGGTTCGACGCCCTGCGTGATCCGATCGATTTCCTCGCCATCCATGAGAAATAAGGCGGACATCTGCGCGGGAACTTCGATGCCGATCCGGCCCAAGTCTAAGCGAGTCCCCACATCGCTCCTGAGTGCGCGCGCCGCCTCTTCGTTAGGCTTATGCAGCGGTCCGTTCATTCCGGTCATGATCCATTCCAAATCGCAGGTTGCCCAGACAGAGGCGTTCGGAAAGATGTTGTGGAAGCCACGAAGGATTGCTTTCGTCTCGTCCGTTGTTAGTTGGTAAATCGGCAGCCAAAAGGTCGCGATCCCGCCGTCCTTTAAGCGGTCGTTCAAGAGTGAGAAAAATTGTTGAGTGTAGAGATTAACCGTTCCCGCTACTTTCAACGGCGGTGGTTCACCGGTGATAATGTCGTAGTTCTCGGGACTGGCTTGCAGGAAGAAGCGGCCATCTTGTACAAAGGTTGTCACCCGAGGATCGCGTAATGGATTCGAGTAACCAGGGCCGGAATAGGAACTGGCGAGATCGAAGACTTCTTTCGAGATATCTACGACGTCCAGGTGCTTGAGATGCGTTTCGCGGGTGAATGCATCGGCGGTGACGCCCATGCCGTAGCAGATCAGCAACGCATTTTCGGCTTCGGGACGGAGAGCCAGCGGCAAGTACGCGAACAATCGCATGTAGCGTTGGCTGCGCGGCAGCGTGCCTGACATTGAATAGGCGTTCGTTATGAGCCGCTAGTAGTAAGGTTCGCCGAAAAGATCGCGGCGCAGCAGCTGGAGTGTATCAGCGGTGCCCTCGATTCTTTTGATTAAGTGTGAACCATCCGCTTCGTACGGGCGACGGGCATTGGCGAAATGCGTTTCGTCTCGATGATAGGGGAAGGTTGCGATGATCAGGATGAGCATCGCGGCAAGCGGTGTGATTCCGAGCGGCCGTCGAATGGACCACGTCGGTTTTTCGCTCGCGAGAATAACCAGCCCAGCATAACACGCTGCGCATAAGATAAAGCTCGATTGGAATCCGAGCCACGGCAGCAGGACAAAACAGGCGAGCAATGGACCGAGGGCTGCGCCAGTCGTGTTAAACAAAATGGTAAGACCCGCGCTGTTCATGCGGCTTGCCACTTCGCGCTGAACGCAGGTCAGGATTAACGGAAAAAGAATCCCCGACAGAAATGCAACGGGAAACATCAAGGCCAGCGATAGCCGCTCGATCTGCTGCCAGGACTCAATGTGGAAGGCGTTTGTGTTCACTTGAAGAACCGGCACCGGAAAAAACAGATAGGAGAGAAGTGTCCCAATTGCGGCGACGAGTAAAAGAATCGGAAGCAATTTTCTCGGCAGTGCGAGGCGGCGCGGAATCACGCTCGATGTGATGCTGCCGAGGCCAATTCCCACCAACACGACAGCAAGCATGACGCAGAAAGCGGTAGAGGCGGATGCCACATACAAGCGCATGAATCGGAGCCAAATTACTTCGATGCCAAGAAGAATGGCGCCGGCTCCCATACTTACGAAAAGCAAACGCTAGGGCGGCCGATTGCCTAACGAGAGCAGCAATCGAAATCGCTTTGGAGTTTGCCCGACTGTCTCTGCACCGGAGAAAAGCCATGCAATTCCGGCCGCGGCGCAGCCCATGCAGCCGGCCGTCAACCCCGTGCCCAAAAGTCCGCAGGTCCGAATCAGATAAGTTTCCCCTAGCAAGGCGCCGGCCACTGCGCCCAACGTGTTAAATCCGTAAAGAACACCGATGGTGCGGCCGAATTCCTGGTGGGTTAGAAGCGGATCTTCCAGCAATACGGGAAGGGTTAATCCCATGGCCGTCGTGGGAATAAGCAGAATCGAAAACGACACCGAGAAACGCAGGCCGTTCAGGAACTGCTGATGATTCCAGAGCGCTTGAAAAACCGGACGCATCCACTCTCCGAGCAACGGAAGCCCAAACACGAGCGTGCAGCCGAAGACCGCCACAGCCACTTCCAATCCCGCGTAAACGCGCAGCGGTCGCCACCGCTGCAGCATCCACGATGCGGCAATAGCACTTCCGAGCGCGAGGCCCGCCATGAAGCTGGATAGAATCAACGCAGCGGCCCAAACCGAATTGCCGAAAGCCAATCCGCTCAGCCGGAGCCAGAGAGTTTGAAAAAGAAGCGCGCTGCTTCCGGAGAGAAAAAGAATGACCGAGACAATGGCGGTGCGCACGCGCCGAAACGTGCAACGCGGCACTCTGCATGCAATCGCAATACTTCGTGCTGCGCCGCGACGCTGCCGATTTCGTCCGCCGAATCCAAAGAAGGGCGACTTGGAAGGCGCCCCTCCTTGTTTTTATGAGATCATTTGAATTTCGCTAAGGCGAAATTTGTGGAGGTAAGGGGATTCGAACCCCTGGCCTTCTCATTGCGAACGAGACGCTCTACCAACTGAGCTATACCCCCGTTGTTGGCGAACGAAGATTAGCACGCCTTGCCAATTTTTCATCAACCGAAAGCGCGCTTGCACTCGTGAGGTCGATGTCAGACGGTTGAAGAAAATTGCACGTGACGCTGTCAACCGGCAAAGATTCCGAGCGATCCTCATTCAACCAACGAGAACCTGGCAAATTATGAGAGCCGAACTTCATCTCGCCGTCATCTTTTGGGTCGCAAGTCTGGCTCTTCCCATGTCGCTCAACGCGCAAACGACGCCGAAGACGTCGAGTTCACCTTCGGTTTCTCCAAAAACGGCTGCATCTCCAGTCGCTTCGCCGACGAAGCAGATCACACGGCCTGTCCCATTTCACGGAATGATCTCGGCAGTGGACCAAAACGCTAAGACATTCACGATCACCGGAAAAAAGGAATCCCGCGTCTTCAAGATCACAGACAAGACCTCGATCTCCAAGAGTGGAAAAGCTGCGACCATGAAAGACATTACCGAGAACGAAGAAGCCAGCGGTTCGTATTGGAAGAATGCTGACGGCACCCTCGAAGCTAAAACGGTTAAACTGGGGCCGATGGGCGCAGGTGCAAAGAAAAGCAAGAGCCCGCCAGCCGCTTCTCCAATAACATCGCCTGAACCAAAACCGTAGCGCGATCGACAACAAGGAGAGGCGGCGTCGTTCGCGAGCCAGTTGGATCGGCCCCGAACGCTTTCGGGGGCGATGTTAGGGAGAGTGCGGCTTCTCCGACTGATTTAACGTCAAGCGGGACTGCTCGATCCACCTCCTATTCTTCGCCGGCTGCTTTTAAGGCCGCACGAAGATCGATGACGAAGCGCTCGTATTCGCGCTGGCGCGATTCTTCGTCAGGCTGCCGAAGCAGGGAGGATGGGTGAACCGTGGCAAGGACACGCGGCGCAAACTTGGACGACAACACTTTGCCGCGCTCGCGCGTAACGCGGAATGAGGGACCGAAGATCGCTTGGGCGGCTGTCGCGCCGAGACAGACCAGCAATTTCGGTTTCACCAGGCGCAACTCCGCCTCAAGCCATGGACGACAGGCTGCAATTTCGCGCGAGTTCGGTTTCTTATGAATTCGACGCTTTCCCCGAGGCTCCCACTTAAAATGTTTTACCGCGTTGGTGACGTACACTGCCTTGCGATCGATTCCCGCTTCTTCCAGCGCTTGATCCATGATTTTTCCGGCGGGTCCAACGAACGGTTTGCCCGCGACGTCTTCGTAATCGCCGGGCTGTTCGCCAACGAGCATGATCGGCGCGCTCTTTGGCCCTTCGCCAAACACAGTTTGCGTGGCCCGCTTGTAAAGATGACACGCTGTGCATTCCCGCGACGCGTCGCGCATTTCTACTAAGCTCGATGTATCCGGCGTCGCCGCCGGCCGCGCGTATTCCTCAGCCTTTGCTGGCATATCGATTATAAATCGAAACTCGTTGAGTGTTCGTGTTCATTATCGGAATGCCGGTTCTCGAAACATCACGCTTAATTCTTCGCCCGTTCCGCGAGGAAGATGTTGATCTTCTGGCAGAGCTAATGGCTAACACGGATTTCATGCGTTTTTCACTCGGCGTTTTTGCACGGGAGCAAACCCGTGCCTTTCTTGACAAAATCAATGGGTGGGAGCGTCGTGGGCTTCCATCGCAGTTTGCGGTCATGCATTGCAGCGATAATCGATTGATCGGCTACTGTGGTTTTTTCCATCAACAGGTGGATGGAACAGAAGAAATCGAAATTGGATATCGGCTTGATCCTGATTATTGGAGCCGGGGACTTGCGACCGAAGCAGCGCAAGCCGTGCGGGATCATGCGTTTCGAGATCTAAAACTGCCGCGTGTGATTTCGTTGATTCATCCTGATAATTTGCCGTCGCGCCGCGTCGCCGAGAAAAACGGAATGAAGATCGAGAAGAAAACGGTTTTTCGCGGCTTTCCCACGCTTGTTTTTGCGATTAGTCGGGAGCAATGGCTGGAGGAGGATGGCGCTGGATGAACTCCCGCCCGAGGGCGCGATAAGCGTCGGCGGCAGCTCCATTGGGAGCGTACTCCAGGATCGATTTTCCGAAGCTCGGCGCTTCGCTCAAACGTACACTCCGCGGGATCACAGTTTCATAAACGCGTTCGCCAAAATGCTGGCGTACATCCGCGACAACCTGCTCACTAAGGTTTGTCCGGCCGTCGAACATCGTCATGACGATGCCGCCGAGCTCGAGTCGCGCGTTGGCGCCCGAATCGCGCACCTGTTCGACCAGCCGGACAATTTTTACCAGACCTTCCAGCGCGAAATACTCGCACTGTATTGGAGTCAGGAGTTCGCCGGCGGCGGCGAGCGCGTTGCTCATCAGGATTCCCAGTGAAGGCGGGCAATCGATAAAAACGAAATCAAATGTGTCGTCCGCTTGCAACGGCTTGAGCGCTTCCGCCAGACGGGTGAGGTGATCTGGCATTCGGGCGATCTCGACCTCGGCGCCGGCCAGATCGATATCGGATGGCACAATGAACAAGCTGTCGCGTCGCGTGGGAAAGATTTTTTCGGTAACGGAGGCGCCACCGAGTAGTGGCTCGTAAAGACTGATTCCCTCTGCTTCTTGCAAACCAAACGAGCTCGTGGCGTTTGCTTGTGGGTCAAGGTCGATGAGCAGGATGCGATGTCCTAGTTCCGCCAGCGCGGCGCCGAGATTTACGGCAGTGGTCGTTTTGCCGACGCCGCCTTTCTGATTCGCGATTGCGACGATTTTCATGTTGGGATAACGCACACGCTTCGTGCCGCGCTTGCGGGAGCGATGGCGCCCTCGCCATCGCGAACTTCTTTTTGCGTAGCGACGGGTGCAAAATTTCTTTCGGCGAGGCGCTGACCGGAGCACGCCAGGCGCGTGCGCTTCTTTTTCTGATTTGCCATCGCTACAATTTCCATGCTTCCGGACCAATCGCTCGAGGACGATGATGTTGCCCGTCGCCCCAAACGGAAACTAAATTTTTCGGATTTTAGATTTGGAATTTCGGCAGTAGATTTTCACGTTCGCATTTTGGCCGTGAAAGCTGCTTCAATATCAGTTGAGTCTGCATCGATCCCGAAAGCCTTGGGGGCTGAAGAACCAGTCGTCTTGCGCAGCCAGGACACGCGCGGCGTGGTCACGCTGACGCTAAACCGGCCGCAAGCCTTCAACGCCTTATCCGAAGCGATGCTTGCGGCACTGCGGCGCGACTTTGACGTGATCGCCAAAGACGAGTCGGTGCGAGTGGTCGTCCTCGCGGCTGAGGGCAAAGCGTTCTGCGCCGGCCATGATCTGAAGGAGATGCGTGCGAAGCCGTCGCTCGATTATTACGAGCGTCTTTTTGCGCAGTGCTCGGAGATGATGCTTAGTGTGCAGCGCCTGCCAGTGCCGGTGATTGCGCGCGTTCAAGGGATCGCCACGGCGGCGGGATGTCAGCTCGTAGCGATGTGCGATCTCGCAGTCGCGTCGCGTACGGCTAAGTTCGCTGTCAGCGGTGTAAACCTGGGTCTTTTCTGCTCTGCGCCGGGTGTGGCGCTCTCACGCAACGTTTTGCGCAAAGTGGCGTTCGAGATGCTTGTCACCGGTGAATTCATCGATGCCGAGCAAGCGAGGCTGCGCGGATTGATCAACCGCGTCGCTGAACCCGAACAGCTCGACGCAGAAGTAGAAAAGCTCGTCGCCACCATCATTGCCAAACCACGGGTTGCTGTGGCGATGGGGAAGGAATTTTTCTACCGCCAAGCCGAACTAGGCATCGCAGCTGCCTACGAAGCGGCCGGGCAGGCCATGGCCTTTAACATGATGGACGAGGCCGCTCTCGAAGGCGTGCAGGCGTTCATCGATAAACGCCAACCGCGCTGGACCCAAACTGCGAACCCGCGCTAACGTGCGCCGTCCTCCACAGATGTGACGTCTCACCTTCTTCAATGCTTCAACGATTTAACAATTTAACGCTTCAACCTTCCCAGTGACTTTTACCCTTCAAGAACTGGCGGCAATGTGCGGTGGCGAGCTGGTCGGTGATCCGTCGCTGAAAATCACCGGCGCTGCGTCCCTCGTAGAAGCAACCGCCGGAGAGATCAGCTTTTTCGCAAATCGAAAATATGTCGGACTCCTGCGTAAAACCCACGCTTCCGCCGTTTTCGTTCCGCCTGATTTTGCTGAGCCGATCTCTGCCGCTCAAATTCGCGTCTCAAATCCAACGAAGGCCTTCGAGCAGATCGTGCTCAAACTCGCGCCGAAACCGATCACGTTCGCGCCCGGCATTCATCCAAACGCGGTTGTCGATTCAAGTGCCCAACTCGGAGAGCGCGTGTCGATCCAGCCGCACGCAGTGATCGAAGCAGGCGCCAAGATCGGCGACGACACGGTCATCGGCGCGGGGAGCTACATCGGTCATGAAACCACAATCGGACCCGCGTGCCTGATCTATCCGCGAGTAACAATTCGCGAGCGAAGCCGCATTGGCTCGCGTGTGATCATCCACGGCGGCGCGGTCATTGGTGCTGACGGATTTGGATTCGAGGTGGTCGATGGCCGCCAGGAAAAAATTCAGCAGCTCGGGATCGTTCAGATCGACAATGATGTCGAGATCGGCGCCAACACGACCATCGATCGCGCCCGTTTTGGCCGAACCTGGATCCAGGAGGGAGCAAAGATCGACAATCTCGTGCAGGTCGCACACAACGTTGTGATCGGCAAGAATACCGTCATCGCAGCGCAGACCGGAATTGCCGGCAGTGTGCGGATCGGTCAGCGTGTCCTGGTTGGCGGTCAGGCTGGTATCATTGGGCATATCGAGGTTGGCGATAACACCGCCATCGGTGCGCAAAGTGGTATTTCCAAGAACATCAGCGGCGGGGCATGGTGGGCTAGCCCTGCCGTCCCTCTGGCCGAGGCAAAGCAACAGATTGCCTGGGTCCACCGGCTCGGAAAACTTTTCGCGCGAGTTAAAGAGATCGAGAAAAAGCTGGGATTGTGAGCGCTCGCCGCGCCATTCTTTCGTGTCTTCGATCGGCGTGATTCAACCATTCAACGTTTTTTTAGCGTCGCCAGGCGCGGGACAAGCGCCTTTCCCATAAAACACGATCACGTCGTACGCTGGTCGAATTTCGCCTCGCGAGCGGGCTGGAGCTACTCCGACGCGGCGGGTTGCTTTTTCGGCTTCGACTTGGCCGGTTCCCGACGCGTTGCGCGAAATGATGCTCTCTTGCGCAGCAGATAGGCTTTTCGTCGCTTGCGCTTGGTTCGCACCCGATGCTGTTGACCCATTGGAGCGTGTTTATCGGTCGAAACATTGAGAAACGCAATCTCAATTGAAACACCAATGACGCTTAATCGCGCGATGAGACCGAAATTGGGATTTGCATTTGGGCATCATTCGTTGGTACAAGGGCACGCTCTATGCCGCATCGAGAAGCCGCGAGTTTCGCTGTCACGCAACAAAACGTGATTGGACTTTCCGTCCTATGCCTGGCGCTGGCGGGGATTTTGGGGCTTTTCAACAGTCACAAAGTGAAAGCGCTGCGCACAGATGTCGTGAATGCCACGGCGGCGCGCGATGCGGCTCAGCACCGGCGCATTGCTGAACCGCAACGGAGTCCAGGAACCGGCGAAACAGCTGCAACGGGAGGAGAAGACAAAGTTGCGGAAGCAGAAAACAAGGCGGCAAAGGCTGAAGAGAAAGTTGCGCAATTGCAGAAGGAAAAGGCTGATTTGCAAGCCAAATTGGATGCGAACCAGAACGAGATTGCTTCCTTGCAAAAGCCGACAGAGGGACCACAAGCTGCGGCGAAACCGGCGGAGAGTCCGGCCTCTGTTGCTTCGGCAGCAGATTTACAGGCGCAACTTGATGATGCCCGCCGTCAGATCGACAGCGCGGAAAAAGAAAAAGCTTTCCTGTCCGAAAAACTTCAGAACGCTCAGGAGCGCTCGACCCAGGTTCAGGAAGGGAAAAAACGCCGGGAACCTGGCGTCCGCAGAGCCGGTGTGCGCGGCACGGTCCTTGCAGTCAATCAAGCGTACAATTTCGTGGTTCTTAATCTGGGCGCACGCCACGGAGTCGAACCGAACTCCGAAATGCTCGTCTTGCGACAGGGCACGCCAATCGGAAAAATTCGTATTTCTTCAGTTGAACCCGCGACCGCTATCGGCGATATCATCACCGGCAGTTTGGCGCGTGGCGTCCAAGTGCAACCTGGAGATACCTTAATTTATGCTGGCACGAATCCCTAAGCTTCGGAGAAGCATCGAGTCCGCTCTGCTGTGTGCATTGGCGATAATGTTCGCCTCGTGCGCAAGTCAGAAGGAGTCAGTCCGTCTGGTCAATGATCCCGACGATCATCACGAGTCGATGATACCATGGAACAAACAGGAACAATGGGAGACAGGTGGGCAGTTCGCCGGAATGACTGACAGGCGATAGCTGGATCCGAGGATAGCGGGGCAAATCCCACCCGAGAGCCGGGGTCAACCGACCCGCGCGGCCGCAGCGGCTTAAATCCAGAGACCCGCTGGAATGACGGCATTTTTCGGTATCACCACGATGCCGTCGCGGATGAAATAATTGTCCGCGTCCAAGTTCTCCGGCTTTCCTTCCGGTGTGATCACGGCTCCGTCGGCAATGCGCGCATTCTTGTCGATGATCGCACGGTCGATTATGCAATTGCGACCGATCCCGATCGGCGGTCGCCCTGAATCTTCATGTCGATCCTGCTCAAAATAATCCGCGCCCATCACGATGCTGTTCCGGACGGTTGCACCGCTTTGAATAATGCTGCGTATCCCAACCACGCAGCGTTCCAGGTGCGCATCCGATATGATGCATCCATCCGAAATGATGGCTTGCCGCAGCGTGGCTCCATTGATTTTGCTTCCAGGCAAAAAGCGCGGATGCGTGTAAATCGGCGCTTCGGTGTCGAAGAAACTGTATTCGGGCACCAGATCGGTGAGATCCAGATTTGCCTCGTAAAAGGCCCGGATTGTCCCAATATCCTCCCAGTAACCCTTGAAAATAAACGCGCTCACATGCCGATCTTTGATCGATTGTGGAATGATATGTTTCCCGAAATCGAACAGGTCGTTCTCCAAACATTCGATCAGCACCTTCCGGTTGAAGACGTAGATTCCCATCGAAGCCTGGAATAATTCTTCCTCTTCATTCGAATCAATGGCGCCGAGCAACTCCCGGCTCATCTTCATCTCAAGCAGCACAGCCTCGTCGGTCGGTTTTTCGACGAAACGGGTAATCCGCCTATCGACTCCGCTTTGCATGATGCCGAACTCGGAAACTTGATGTCGATGGACCGGCTTGGTTGCCAGCGTGATGTCCGCGCCCAAGCGAATGTGCTGGTGCAGCAGCGCGCGGAAATCCATGCGGTAAAGCTGGTCGCCGCTTAAAATCAGGTAATAATCAAATGGGCGCTCGAGGAAATAGCGCATGTTTTGCCGCACCGCGTCGGCGGTACCCTGGTACCATTGGGAACCGGTGGAGGTTTGCTGAGCAGCAAGAATATCCACAAAGCTGCGCGAGAAATTGTCGAATTTGTAACTGGCTTGAATATGTCGATGTAACGACATGCTGTTGAATTGCGTGAGGACATAGATCGAGCGAAGCCCGGAATTCAGGCAATTGCTGATGGGAATATCGACAATGCGATATTTCCCCCCGAGCGGCACCGCAGGTTTGGCACGATCTTTCGTAAGTGGGAACAAACGCGTGCCGGCGCCGCCACCCATAATGATTGCAAGCGTTTGCTGGATTGTGCCCGGCGGTAGCGCAGCAGTGACTCCTGTTGGAGTTTTCAGAAGTGAATCGCGCTGCGGCTGCTCTTGCATTGTTACCAATCAATAACCTAGCGGCTGCCCTCTGCGGCAACTTTTTTGCGTCGCGTTGCAAAGACGGCCGTGTTGGCCGCAGATGTCAGGCGAGCCGGTTACATTTTCTCCGTTTTTCACTCGCCTTCTCGCCAGCCGCGGCTGATCTTGTTTTTCTTAACCGAAATATTTTCACATGCAGGCTGAAATCTTCACACTTTGCGATGCTGCCACAGTCGCCGGCGGTAAGCTAAACATTCTGGGATCGTTTGACACGATCGGCGCTCACTCTTTTCCCTGTGATCATCCACTGTGCGCAGTCGCGTGTAAGCTCCGCTTTGATGTGGGCGAGGAGGGCCGCCACTGGGTCGAAATGCATTTCTGCGATCCGGACATGCGGCCCGTTCTCAAGCCGATACGCCAGGATTTTGAGATTCGGATTCCCGGCAACCAATCTCAGACGCACATTCACGTCTGGCAGCATCTCGGTTTTCACCTTGAGCGTCCCGGCGACTACTACTTCGAGCTCAAGGTTGACGGCGACACTAAAAGCCGCATCCCGTTATATGTAGTCCAGGCGCAGCGGCGTTGAGCTTCTAGCCAGCGCTGCGGCTAACGGCAGGTGTTTTGCGCGCCGGAACCTAGGCATGTTGCCTGAGCGGCCAACCCCGAAAGCAATCGGGGCTGTGCGGGAATCAGCGGAGCCAGCTCTGCTGACCGCACAGATTGGAAGTCTGTGTTCCGCAGCGCGAATCTTGCGGCTGAGGACAGCCGCAACTACACTCCAACCATGTGCGGAATCGTTGGCTACGTTGGTCGTGCGGAAGCAGCGCCCATTTTACTCGACGGGCTGCGACGTCTTGAGTATCGAGGGTACGACTCCGCCGGCGTTGCCATTGTAAACCGAGGCCATCTCGAGACGCGGAAATGTGCGGGACGCATCGCGGCACTCGCCAGTTTAATGACAAAGCAACCGCTTTCGGGTTCCTTCGGCGTCAGTCATACACGCTGGGCCACGCACGGCAAAGTGACCGATGAAAATGCGCACCCGCACTTCGGCGCCAGCGGTAAACTCGCGCTTGTGCACAACGGCGTGATCGAAAATTATCAGGCGCTCAAGGAACAGTTGATTCAGGGTGGCGATACCAATTTTCGCTCGGAAACTGACACCGAAGTGCTGGCCCATCTAATTGGGAAACTCTACGACGAATCGTGCGCGAGTACAGTGGACGCCCCCCAGAAAAAAGCACGGCTTTTGACCGCCGTTCGCACCGCGCTTCAACAAGTGATCGGCACATATGGCATTGCCCTTGTCCATGCGGAAGTCCCCGATTTCATGATCGGTGCCCGGCGAGGAAGCCCGCTGGTGCTTGGCGTTGGCAAAGAAGAAAATTTTCTGGCCAGCGATGTGAGCGCGATCGTCGCTTACACCCGCGACGCTGTTTACTTAAACGACTTCGATGTGGTCGCACTCGAGCGAGATAAATTCGAGATCAGCTCGCTGGCTGGAGAAATCGGCGACCATCGAGTCAGCAAAGTCGAATTCACGGCCGAGGACATCAAGAAGGGCGATTTTCGACATTACATGCTCAAGGAAATCTTTGAGCAGCCAAACACAGTGCGCGATGCGATGCGCGGCCGTCTTAGCTTGGAAGAATGCACCGCGAAACTTGGGGGCTTAAACATGAGCCCCGCGCAATTGCGCGATGTCGGGCGCATCGTTCTCACCGGCTGCGGCACCGCTCTGCATGCCGGCAGGGTGGGGGAATATTTGATCGAGCGGCTGGCGAACATTCCCACCGAAGTCGAATATGCGAGCGAGTTTCGTCATCGTAATACGCCAATAACCCCCGAGACGCTGGTGTTCGCCATCAGCCAGAGCGGCGAAACTGCAGACACACTCGGCGCGCTCCGTGAAAGCCGGCGCAAAGGCTTTCGCACGCTGGGAATTTGCAACAACGTCGCAAGTACGATCGCGCGGGAGAGTGACGGCGGCGTTTACATGCATGCCGGACCAGAGATCGGCGTCGCTGCGACGAAGTCCTTCACTTCGCAACTTGTCATTCTAACGCTTCTTGGTCTGCTTTTTGGCCGGATGCGGAATCTTTCTACCTCTGAGGGAAGCCGCATCATTGAAGCGCTCGAAGCATTGCCCGGGCAGATCGAGGAGGTTTTGAATCTGAGCGATCAGATCCAAGCAATTGCCCGGACGTATACCGATGTGAACGGCGTTCTTTTTTTTGGGCGACAATTCAATTTTCCAATCGCACTCGAAGGGGCCCTCAAAATGAAGGAGATCACTTATCTTTTCGCCGAAGGTCATCCGAGCGCCGAGCTCAAGCACGGCGTTATCGCGTTGGTTCGCCCGGATCTTCCCTCGGTTTTTATCGTGCCTGACGATGCGGTCTTCTCGAAAAACCTCAATAACATGGAGCAAGTCAAGGCTCGTAAGGGTCCCATCATTGCGCTCACCAGCGGGAACGGCGCGAATCAACTCAAGAACGTTGCCAACGAAATTATCTCCGTGCCAGAAGCTCCCGATTGCGTGATGCCGATCCTGACCGTCATTCCGCTCCAGCTTCTCGCGTATCATCTTGCCGTCGAGCTTGGCCGTGACGTTGACAAGCCGCGCAATCTCGCCAAGAGCGTGACAGTGGAGTAAAAGCTTCTGCGGAGACGAAAGAAGCGTCTCTTTCTGCCCTGCGGGGCTGATTCCTTTTAAGTTGCGCGATTTGCAGTAGATTGTCCGCTCAAGCATCTTTTCCCCCGTGCAACAGAGCGAAGATTACGTTCTCAGAATCCTGCAAGACGTGGGACTGGTGACACGGCCCCAGATTGAGAGCGCACGCTTGCGCTTAAACGGCGCAGACAACGTGGTCGATCTTTTAATCGACGACGGAACCGTTTCCGACATGGACGTCTCGCGCGCACTAGCCGCGCAGGCCCACATGGATTGGATCGACATCTCCTCGATTGTGATTCCGCCACAGATCATCAATCAGATCCGAGGCGAGGAAGCGCGCCGTTTTAAAGTGATTCCAGTCGCTTTTGGTGAAACCGGACTGGTTGTGGCGATAGGCAATCCACTCGACATCGATACGATCGATAGTCTTGGTTTCCTGCTCCAGCGCGAGCTGGAATTGGTTTGCACCAGCCCGAAGAAAATCCGTGAGGCGCTGATCAAATATTATGGCACGGCCGACGAAGCCTCGGACGTCCTGCAAGAGAAGATCGGAGAAGATATCGACCTTGGCCTCGAAATTGGCGACGGCGCGGGGACTTCGGGAGTGGATGAAGCTGACGCGCCGATTATTCGCCTGGTTTCAATGTTACTGATCGAAGCGCACCGCGCAGGCGCGAGCGATATTCATCTGGAACCGCTGGATAAAAAATTCCGCGTTCGGTTTCGCATTGACGGCGTACTACAGGAAATGCAGGCGCCACCCAAGCGCCTTCAATCAGCCATTATCAGCAGGCTCAAGATCATGACCGGTTCCATGAGCATCGCGGAGAAGCGTTTGCCGCAGGACGGCCGCATCCAGGTAAAAATCAAAAAAAAGCCGATCGATCTTCGCGTCTCGACTATTCCGACCAACCACGGCGAGAGCGTGGTCATGCGCGTGCTCGATAAGTCCAGCTTGAAGCTGGGTTTGCCGGAGCTTGGATTTTTTTCCGACGACCAGGAAATCTTCGAGCGCCTGATCAAACTGCCGGATGGCATTCTTCTTGTCACTGGCCCGACTGGCTCGGGTAAGACGACGACGCTTTACTCCTGTCTTCATTACATCAACAAGCCAGACCGCAAGATCATCACGGTGGAAGAGCCGATTGAATATCAGATGAACGGGATCAACCAGGTGCCAGTGAATCCGGAAATCGGCATGACCTTTCCCGCGGCTTTGCGCTCGATGCTGCGCCAGGCGCCGAACATCATCATGATCGGCGAAATTCGCGACCTTGAGACTGCGAGCATCGCCACGAACGCCAGTCTGACGGGGCATCTTGTTTTCAGCACATTGCACACCAACGACGCTCCTTCTGCGGTCGCCCGTCTAATCGATATCGGTGTCCAACCGTTTCTTGTTGCTTCCTCGGTCCGCGCGATGATGGCGCAAAGGCTTGTCCGGCGCCTGTGCAACAACTGCAAACAACCGGCGGAACTTACCGAGACGGAATTGCGCGCTCTGCGAATCGAGCCTGGCCAGCTCCATGAAGCGCAGGTGATGAAGCCGGTGGGATGCGAGCAATGCCGTCAAATCGGTTACAAGGGTCGAATGGGCATATTTGAAATTTTTGTGATCGACGATGAGGTGCGCCATATGATCAACAAACGCAGCTCCACTTTGATGCTGCGGCAACGCGCACGGGAATTGGGGATGCGGACGTTGCGCGAGGATGGTGTGCGCAAGGTCCTGGCCGGCCTTACCTCTGCCGAAGAAGTCATTTCCATCACCATAGGCGACGTGAGCTGATGGTTGCCGACTTAACGATTCCGCAAATCCATGAATAACAAGCAGGTTGCCGAGTTTTTTGTTGAGCAGCATGTCTTGCAGCCGTCGCAAGTAGAAGACGTCCTGAGCGAAGCTGACTTGAATGGAAAATCGATTGAACAGGCAATGGTCGATGGCGGCTTCGTCGATGAGATCGGTTTTTATCAAACAATTGCCAACGGGCTTGGCCTCGACTTTATCGATCTAACAGCGCGCGAAATTGCGCCGGAAATTTTGCGGTTTATTCCGAGTGGCCTGGCACGGTTGCATGGCGCGCTTCCGATTGAAATGACCGGCAACGCATTGCGTGTCGCACTGGTTAACCCGCTCGATCACCAAGCGGCAGAGGATCTTCGCTTCGCGCTCGATAAAGACATCCAGGTAGTCGTCTCGCCGCCCGATCAAATCGAGGATCTGATCAAGCAGCACTACGGGACCGATACGACGAGTATGGAGGAAGTTCTCAAACAGCTCGGCGAAGCTGGCGAGCTCCTGCAATTGCGCGAACGCGACGGCGAGGCTGCGGTTGAAGCGGAAGCGAACGCAACTCCGATCATTCGGTTTGTCGATCTTATTCTCTACCAGGCGATCCAGGATCGCGCGAGCGACATTCACTTCGAGCCGTTCGAAAACGAATTCAAAATCCGTTATCGCGTGGACGGCGCCCTTTACGAAATGGCGCCACCGCCACGTCATCTCGCCCTGCCTGTGATCTCGCGGGTGAAAGTGATGGCGAATATGAATATCGCAGAGAGACGATTGCCTCAGGACGGCCGCATTCAAAAACATATCGCCGGTCGCAGTGTCGATCTTCGAGTTTCGACTTTGCCGACGCAATTCGGCGAGAGCCTGGTGCTGCGCGTGCTCGATCGGAGCATTGTAAATCTCGACATCGAGGCGCTCGGCATGCCGGATTATATCTACAATTATCTACTCGAGCTCATTAATCGCCCGAACGGCATCTTTATCGCGACTGGCCCGACCGGCTCGGGGAAGACGACCACGCTTTATTCCTGCTTGCGCAAGATCAACACCATCGATTCGAAGCTGCTCACTGCGGAAGAGCCGGTCGAATACGACCTGGAAGGGATTGTGCAAGTACCGGTGAACGAAGCCATCGGTTTGACGTTTGCGCGCGTTTTGCGATCGTTTCTCCGCCAGGATCCAGATCGCATCATGGTGGGCGAGACGCGTGATCTCGAGACCGCGCAGATTGCCATTCAAGCGTCCCTGACCGGGCATCTCGTTTTCACCACCTTGCACACCAACGACGCCCCGGGCGCGATCACGCGTTTGATCGATATGGGCGTGGAACCATTTCTGATTTCATCCACACTGGAGGCCGTTCTGGGTCAGCGTTTGCTGCGTAGCATTTGCCGTCAATGCCGCACGCCTTATCAGCCTAGTGAAGCATTGCTTGCGGAGCTGGGGATTGCGCGGCGAGACATTGGCGAAAAGCAATTTTATTACGGTAAAGGCTGTGACGCGTGTAACAACACAGGTTACAAAGGACGAAAAGGTATTTACGAACTCCTGAAAATTACTGACCCGACCCGTGAACTGATCAATGAGCGCGCGCCAACAGTCACCTTGAAACAAAAGGCGATTGAGCTCGGAATGGTTACGCTGCGTCAGGATGGTTTGCGCAGCATTTTCGCTGGCGATACAACAATCGAAGAGGTTCTGAGATACACATAGCTGGCGGCTGTGCCAGCAAGAAACTCGACAGCGGCCTTGGGATAGCTATCATCTGGCTGTTTATGCCGCAGTATAACTACGTTGCCCTTGATGCTCGGGGACAGGAAGCGACTGGATTGGTTGAAGCCAATTCCACCAATGAAGCAATCGGCCAATTGCGGCAGGCCGGTTATTTCCCGACGAGCGTCTATGAGGAGGCCAAGAGTAGCCCTAACGGGAAAGAAGCGCGTCGCCGCGCGGCGAAAATGGCCCGCGCGACGAAACCACGCGCGAAGACCGGTATTGTTCTCTTTCAGCGCAAAAAAATTAAGCCAAAGGTGTTGATGATTTTTACGCGTCAACTGGCGACGCTGATCGATTCCGGGTTACCATTGCTGCGAAGCTTAAATGTTCTGATGAAGCAGGAACGCGATAAGGTGCTGAAAAACATAATAAACAAGCTTGCTGACGCCGTGCAGGGCGGCAATACATTTTCCGACGCGCTGGCCCAGCATCCGCGGATCTTCAACGATCTTTACGTCAACATGGTGAAAGCGGGCGAGGTTGGCGGCGTGCTCGAGCTTGTGCTGAACCGGCTTGCGGAATTTCAGGAGAAAGCCGCGAAGATTAAGAACAAAGTTGTCGCGGCGATGGTTTACCCGCTCATCGTGATGACGATGGCCGTGGCAATCATGGGCTTCCTGCTTGTCTTCATTGTGCCGAAGTTCGAAGCGATTTTTCACGACATGCTCGGCAACAAACCGCTACCGGCCATTACTACATTTGTGATCGGAGCGAGTAACGTCGTTAAGAACCATGGCTTGCTTCTGCTCGGCGCGGTCGTCGGCACGGTTACGGCTTATAAATTCATCTCTCGGACGCGCGTCGGAAGATGGTGGATCGATCGTTTCAAACTGCGGATGCCGCTCTTTGGCGATTTAATCCGCAAAACGGCGGTCTCCCGTTTTTCGCGCACGCTCGGAACGCTGGTCACGAGCGGCGTTCCGATTTTGCAGGCCCTAAATATCACGCGCGAGACAGCGGGCAATGCCGCCATTGCTGACGCGATCTCCAAAGTGCACGACAGCGTGAAGGAAGGCGAATCGATTGTGCAACCGCTCGAAACCAGCCGCGCTTTTCCGCCGATGGTCGTCAGCATGATCGACGTGGGCGAAGAAACCGGTCAGCTGCCAGATATGCTTTTGAAGATTGCCGACGTGTATGACGATGAGGTCGATAACGCGGTGGCGGCGATCACGTCGATGCTCGAGCCAATCATGATCGTGTTTCTGGCGTTTATCGTCGGCACGATCGTGCTCGCGCTCTTTACGCCGCTCATCAGCATCATCAGCGGCTTGCAACAGCAAACCTGACGCGTGGACCGAATGACGAAATCCGAATGACGAATGACGAAAGAAATCTCGCACGCATTCGATCTTCCGGGTTAACCAGTCCTTCGACCCTCGACATTCGCCTGCTACGTCGTAGCGCGGCGAAGCCAGGTACTTCAACATTTGGCGCCGGAGGCGCCTTCACTCTCATCGAGCTGCTTGTTGTCATCGCCATCATCATCGTGCTCACTGGACTTATTCTGAGCACAGTCGGTTACGTGCAAAAGAAAGGCGCGCGTTCCCGCGCCGAAACGGAGATCGCTGCCATGTCCGCCGCCTGCGAAAGCTACAAGGCGGATAATGGAATTTATCCACGGGATGCGACAAACAATACAACTGACAACCTCACTGCACTCACAACTCAAACTCCGCCCGATCCGTTACCCACTTCCTACGATCCAAGCAATGCTGCATATTCTGCGGCGAGTTTTTATCTTTACACTCAGCTTTCCGGAAACATTAGCGGCGATCGCTCCACCTATTCGCAGAAAAGCTATCTCCAATTCAAACCGAATATGCTTTCACCATCAGGAGGAACGGGAACAGTAACGGCCATTAGGGATCCGTTCGGAAATAGTTATGGTTATTCCACAGCCAACCAGGCAAACTCTTCTTACGGTTTTAATCCCACATTCGATCTGTGGAGTACTGGTGGCACGTCGAACGCGACTGCCGCGGTTTACGAGAAGGCCTGGATAAAAAACTGGTAGGGCGCGACTGCCGGGCGCGCCGCTCACCCCTCGCTCGTGTGCACGACAATCTCGACACGCCGGTTCGGGCTTTGTTCTTCGATCGAACCGTTCGGTGACGTGCGGAATTTCGCCGCGCCGTAACCACGCGTTTGGATTTGCGCGGGACTAATTCTCATCGCCTCGACTAAATATTGTTTTACGCTATCAGCGCGGCGTTGGCTCAGATCAAAATTGTATTCCAGAGTGCCGAATGAATCGGTGTAGCCTTCTACAGTGAATGTCGCTTTCGGATTGCGCTGGATGAGCGTGCCAAGCTTTTGCAATTGATCGATCGCGCTCGACTGCAATGTCGCGCTGTCATATTCGAACAGTTGATCGTCGGGCATTCGCAATTTTGTGCCCGATCCGAGCGGTCCTTTTTGCGCCAGCAACTGATCCAAATCGCTAAAGCCCGGAGCGCGCCCTTTGTTCGGCCCGGCACTGTCGGCCGGCAATTTGCTCGTGAAAGTATTCGGCCGCTTGATTGTTGTGCTGGTGGCAAGCTCGGTGCCGCTCAACGCCGGCTGTGGCCGTCCGGATACCGAACTGTCGTTGAGCAACGATTGTTCCTGGGTCGCATTTGGGTTGCTCGGCGGAGTCTGCGCAGTCGAGCGCTCGATTTCGGTAAGCACGGAATCCACGTCCGGTTCATCTACTTTCGGTTGGTTGGGCAAAACATCGCGAATGTCGTCCGGCATCGCTGCGCTTGCCTGAATGTCCTGCAATAGCTTGTCGAACGATTTCTTTTCGTCCGGCAACTGCACATCGGTGTTGTCCGGCTCCGGCTTGGCCGCGGGATTTGTCTGATCGGCGCTGGTTTTGTCAAGCTTCGATTCGTCGATGCTCCTGACCTTGAACGTAGGCGTCCGCTGGTTTTGGGCGAATGCAGCTTCCACAGGTTGGAAACGCGTCCGGTAGAAATAAGCGCATAGGGCGAGGTGCAATCCCAGGGAAACGATCAATCCAAACCAGAGCCAACTGTGTTCTTTGCTGCCCGTGAGCAAACCTTCGGTCTCGAGGCTGTCGAAATTGTCGAACTCGGAAACTCTCATCGCTTCAGGAAGATAAACGAGTAACGCGGCAAAATTGTCAAACGGACGGGAGGCTTCACCGACCGCGGGAATTAGACAACGCGCGGCCGCTACGCGTTCGCTCAATAAAGGAAGTCGCAGCCCGCGGAAGTTCATCCGCCACGCGCGCCTCTCTCTTTCTTGTCATGTCGAGCGATAGTCGAGACATCTCTTATCTAGATTCGATTCCGACACCTATCCGCGTTCGCTCGATAAATGCTCTGACTGCCCGGCGAATTTCGTCTGCGACTCGCGCCTCGGGCGAAACAAACTTCGGTGTGAACCACGGGAACAACCCGATCAAATCATGCGTGACTAAAATTTGCCCGTCGCAATGCTCGCCGGAGCCGATGCCGATGGTTGGGATGCCGATCATGTTCGTGATTTGCTTGGCGATGTCCGCAATCACGATTTCCAGGACGACAGAAAACGCGCCGGCTCTCTCTACTGCGTGTGCATCTGCAATCAGCGTGTCGGCTTCAGATTGTGTGCGTCCTTTGACCCTATAACCACCTTCTTCCCGCACACTTTGAGGCAGCATCCCGATATGCGCCATGAAGGGGATTCCCGCCTGCGTAATCGCTTCGATGTGCGCGACGTGGCTTGCACCGCCTTCCAACTTCACTGCTTGCGCGCCTGCAGTGACAAATTGTTTCGCGGTTTCCACTGCCTGCCTGGGCGTGTCGTACGTGTGAATCGGCATGTCGGCGACAAGCAAGGCCTGCTTCACGCCACGCACCACCGCGCGTGTATGATGGAGCATTTCTTCCAGCGTCACACGCGTGGTGTCCTGGTAGCCAAGCACCACCATTCCTAACGAGTCGCCCACGAGAATGATATCGATTCCGCTTTCATCGAGTAGACGCGCCGTTGGGTAATCATAAGCTGTGAGCGCGGTGATCCGCTCGCCGCGGCGCTTCATTTCACGAAAATCTTTCATCGCGTTTCCCAGTCGTTCGTGAGGCGAACTACGTTACATGTGTCATCAAATTGCGCGAGCAACTCCCGAACTGTTTTCCTTCCCGTTGGCAAAGTTAGATTCGGCCGAATGTCGGCCAGCGGCTGAAGCACGAACTTCCTCAGATGCATCCGCGGATGCGGCAATTGCAATTCTTTCCTGTCGATTTTCGCGTCGCCAAAATAGAGGAGGTCGATGTCGATCTTGCGGGAGACGTTGCGCGGATGCTCAGGCGGACGGCCGAGCGCAACCTCGATTGCCGCCAATTGTTTCCACAAATTCACCGGATCGCCTTCGTAGTCGAACCCAACGACTGCATTCAAAAATTTCTGCGCCCCTGGCTCACAATCGACCGGATCGGTTTCGTAGATCGCAGAGGAAAGAATCGGGGACTGGACGCCTGCGAGATCGAGAATCTGCTGTCGTGCCGCGCGCAAATTATCGAGGCGATCACCAATATTTGATCCAAGCGCAATTGCAGCTCTCATTTTTGTTGCCGCGCCGAATGCTTTCGGGATTGATCGCGGCTGCCGGGATCAACGACCCCGGCTACAATGCTATAGTCCCAGCACATCTTGCATGCTGTAAAGACCCGCCGGTTTGCCGACGGTCCATTGCGCCGCGCGTAAGGCCCCGCGCGCAAACGTCTCACGGCTGCTCGCGCGATGCGTTAGGTCGAGCCGTTCGCCCGGTCCTGCAAAAATCACACTGTGATCGCCGACTACATCGCCGCCACGAACCGCATGAATTCCGATCTCCGTGTCCGATCGTTCGCCCATGTTTCCATCTCGCCCATGACGCACTTTGTCGATCTTGCGCGTTTCCATCAAAATCTCTGTGAGTTTTTTTGCTGTTCCGCTCGGTGCATCCTTCTTCAGCCGATGATGCATCTCAACGATTTCGAGATCGAAATCGTCACCGAGCAGCTCTGCAGTTTTGCGCACGAGCCAGAAAAGTGTGTTCACGCCAACGCTGAAGTTGGGAGAATAAACAACAGGCACAGTCTTGGCAGCCTCCTCGATTTTTCCTCGTTGCTCGGAGGAATGTCCGGTCGTGCCGATAACGAGCGGGAGTTTCTTTTTCGTCGCTGCCGTGCAAATGAGCTCGGTTGCGTCGGGACGAGTGAAATCGATCGCAACATCGACATTCGTCATTTCTTCCTCGAGCGCATCGCCACGCTCGCAACGCGCCGCGATCACGAAATCAAGCTCAGATTCCACCGCTGTGGACACAGCGCGCCCCATCTGGCCATTCGGGCCGATAAGCAAAATGCGAACCTTAGATTTCATCGCTGTTCGAATTCTGCGAGCGATTTGCGGAGACGCGCCTGATTCGCTTCGCTCATTTCGCACAAGGGCAACCGGCATTCGCCCGACATCGCGCCGCGCCAGCCGAGCGCCGTCTTGACCGGCACCGGATTCGGCTCGATGAACAAATCTTTGAAAAGTGGAAACAATTTGCGGTGCAGATTTTCAGCCGATTTTACATCGCCTGACTGGTAAGCGTGGACAAGTGCGCAAATTTCCGCCGGAAATAAATTCGAAGCCACGCTAACGGTCCCAACCGCGCCGACCGACATAAACGGCAGCGTCAATGAATCGTCGCCGCTCAGAATCGTGAACGACTCAGGCAAACGTGCGCGCAACTCACTTACCCGCTCGACACTCCCGCTCGCCTCCTTGATGGACACGATATTCCGGCATTCTTTCGCCAGACGAGCCACCGTATCGGGGGCGATATCCACGCCGCAACGGCCGGGGATGTTGTAGAGCATGATGGGTAGAGACGTAGCATCGGCAATCGCTTTAAAATGCCGGAACAAACCTTCCTGGCTCGGCTTGTTGTAGTAAGGCGCAACGAGGAGCGCGCCATCTGCGCCGAGTTTTTCGGCTGCTTTTGTGTCGGCGACGGCGTGATGCGTCGCGTTGGAACCCGTTCCGGCGAGCACTTGGCCACGCTTGTTTGCGGTCGCGACCGCAAGCCGGATCACTTGCTCACGTTCCTCGTGTGAAAGCGTGGGCGATTCGCCGGTCGTGCCGACCGCGACGATTCCGGTAATGCCGGCAGCGATCTGCGCTTCGATCAGTTTCTCAAATGCGGAAGTATCGATCCCACCATCACGGAATGGCGTGACCAGGGCAGTGAATGTGCCGCGAAACATCGGGAGACGTTAAAAACGTTACAAGGGTTACAAAGTAGTAAAGCTACGCGAAATCAAACTTCGACCGTTCCCTCGAAAACGAATTCCGCCGGGCCGGTTAACGTGACATTCTTGAATTGCTCGCCGCTTCTCTCAAAGTCGACCTGCAGTTCATCTCCGCCGCGCACTAGAACGCCGACAGGACCGTTGATCTTTTCACAAGCGGCAAAGACGAGCGCGCTCGCGACCACGCCAGTGCCGCATGCGAGGGTTTCACCTTCCACTCCGCGCTCATAAGTGCGGACCGCAATCTTATTCGCTCCGCGTTTTTCAATAAAATTCACGTTTGCGCCCTTTGGCGAAAACATTTCGTGTTGACGGATGGCCGCGCCTTCTCTCTGGACATCAACATTGTCAGCTTGTGAGACGGGGATTACTACGTGCGGTACGCCGCTGTTGATGAAATGAATTGCTTTATCTTCAGTTCCGACGCGAAGCGGGATGTTCAGTCGCAAATCAGCCGGCTCAGTCATTTTCAGCGTCACGAGATCACCGATCAGCTGAGCCGAAATGACGCCAGCTGGAGTTTCAAAAGAAATTGTGCCTTCCGCCCCTGCAACCCTGTTTGTAAAACGTGCGAAGCAACGCGCGCCGTTGCCGCACATTTCCGCTTCTCCGCCATCGGCATTAAAGTAGCGCATCCGGAAATCCGCGCGGTTCGCCGCTTTTTCGAGCAACAAAATCCCATCAGCGCCGATTCCCCGGTGGCGATCGCAAAGGTGTGCGATTTGGCTGCGATTTAGATGAATGTCGCCCGCGCGATTGTCGATCAGGACGAAATCGTTTCCCGCGCCGTCCATTTTTGTGAAACTCAGCATCCGTTTTCGTCTAGCATAGTCTGTCACGAAAGCCAACTGGCGCACTGTAGCCGTCGCCCTCTGGGCGACGCGATAGATAGGCGGCGATTAAACATCAGCGTTGCGCTTCCCACAGGGAAGCGGCTACAGCCGTTGCCAGATTGCGTTTTGACGTTTACTTATTCCGTCGTGAAGAGACGGGCTACTTGGGTTTCTCTCGTGATTCTTGGGCTCACGATGCGGGCATCTTTCGCTGGAGATTACAACGGTCTGATCCTTGAGCAGATCAAACAAATGCCGCAGGGCGGCCATTATTCTGTTTCGCGCTTCGCCAAGATCCGCCTGCAATCGTCGGCGCATTTCGAGTCCGGCAAATTTTTCATTCTGCCTTCGGCGGCCTCGCCGAGTTTTTGCTCTGGCGCGACCTATCTCGTGTTCATCAGGGCGATAGAGGCTTTGCGCTCCCGCGGTGAGCTGCACTTTGATTATGCCACGTTGGAACAGCTGATCATTCGAGATCAGCGCGATGGAGAAGGGATTTGGGGCCGGTGGAACGCAAATGGGCCGGGCACGGCCCGCCTTTTCCACGAACTCGGCCTTGGACAAAACTTCGACAACTTTGATCAGGCAAAACCAGGCGATTTCATGAAAATTTTCTGGTCGCGGCAGGTGGGCAAAAGCGAGCACGGCCATTCCACTATTTTTCTTGGCATGGAGAATCGGTTAGGCGTGCCATATGTCCGCTTTTGGTCGAGCAATATTCCGTCCGGCTACGGTGAGAAGAGCGTCCCGAGAAGCAAGATTGCCTACGCCATCTTTTCGCGTCTTCAAACGCCTGCCAATCTGGTGCGAATCAATGGTGCGCCTTTTGTTGATGCATACCTGGCGTCTCTTCTCCGAGTTCGCTCTAGCGTCACCGAGGCTGGCACGAAGTGCGGTCTGTAATCTTTTGCTGATTGGAAGACGGCCTCAGCGTTAGAACGCTTGGCCTTTTTCAATAGTTGGCAGCCAGCGGGTAAGTCGTATTTCGCAGCGGAACTTGCTTTGCGACTCTTCGCGTAAGACGCTTTGATATTATGCCGGAGCGCGAGAAGACGCTGACAATCAATGAGATTTACCACTCGATCCAGGGCGAAAGCACCTGGGTGGGGCGACCGTGCGTTTTTGTGCGGCTGACTTTCTGCAATCTGCGCTGCAACTATTGCGACACGGAGTACGCCTTTTACGAAGGGAAGAAACAAACGTTGAAAGAGATAGCAGATGCCGTGGAGGCTTTTCATTGTCCTCTCGTCGAGATCACAGGCGGCGAGCCGTTATTGCAAAAGAATGTGCTGCCGTTGATGTCGATATTGTCGGACGCGTCCTATACCGTCCTGCTCGAGACAAGCGGCGCGCACGATATCTCGAAAGCCGATCCTCGCGTCCATCGAATCATGGATTTAAAAACGCCGGGAAGCGGCGAAGTGGAAAAGAATCTTTGGTCGAACGTCGATCATCTGACGTTGCGTGACGAAGTGAAATTCGTGATGGGATCGCGCGAAGATTACGAATGGTCGTGCGATAAAGTGCGGCGGTACAATCTGCCTTCACGTTGTCATGCCGTGCTCTTCTCGCCGATTTTCGGGAGGATTGATCCTCGCCAAATCGTTGAATGGATTCTGGCAGACAAACTCGACGTTCGATTTCAACTCCAAATGCACAAGTTCATCTGGAGCCCGACACAGCGAGGGGTCTGAGTGATGCGACCTCGCCTCAAGCGGTCATCCTGAGCGCAAGCGAAGGATCTCACATAAGCTGGTGGAGTACACTAATTGACTTGTGTACCGCACGCTTCGCAGGTGAGGTCCCTCAGCGTCTTCGCGGTTCGGGATGACAAAGCGCGGGAGGCGGTGCAGTTTTTTGTCCACGTTTATGCGAGCTCGATTAACAAAGGACTTCACTTTTGAGGCGGCACAGACCCTGCCCAATGCCCCGGCGGGTCATAAGTGCAGAAGAGTGCATGGACACAGTTTCAAGGTGGAAGTTTCTGTCGAGGGCAGTGTCGATCCAAAAACCGGATGGGTCTATGATCATGCAAATATCAGCGACGCGATGAAGCCGCTTCTGAAAATGTTGGACCACGCTTATCTGAACGATGTCGAAGGCTTGGAGAACCCAACGATTGAAAAAATGGCAGAATGGCTCTGGAAGAAATTGGAATCTCAATGTCCCGGGCTTTGCGAGATTGTGGTGCATGAAACACCGACAGCACGCTGTGTTTATCGCGGCCGGTAAAAGATGGCGATCGCGGTGTCGTTAGAGCGCCCCGCTACAGTTAATGTTTGGGCGCAGGAACCGTGCCGGTCTCGATTGCTTCCTTGCGCTCTGCGATTATCCGGTTCGCCGTCTCCTCCACCATTTGCTCCAGCAGCAGTCGCAGATGCGTGTTCGGCCGGTAATCCGCCGGAGCGATGTGCTTAACGCGATCGGCGTGGGCTGAGAGTTGGTAACATTTCCGAAATCCAAGGCGCTGCGGATCATCAGGATTGTAAACGGCGATCGCTTGCCCGCCGTTCTTCTTCATCACCGTAAAGCAGGGGACATCGGTCGGTCCGTCGCCGACGTAGATCATGTTTGGGAAGGGAATTGGGCGAATGTCCGCGTCCATATGGTCGTTGACGTCCTGCGACATGTCGAGCAGGCCCTTGTTAATTCGGAACAGGAACTGCGTTTTCTGCGTATGACTGATGACGCGTTTTGGGAAAGAAATTCGGCCTTCTTTGTCTTCGGCAAATTCGCATCCGAAAATCGCGCGCACATAAAGTTGCAAGCGGCTGCCATCGAGCAGCACCTTTAGTCCCGACGAGATGATATAGTGCTCTACCGTGATGCCGTGGGCGATGTGCTCCTCGGTAAGGAGACCTTTTCGAAATTCTTCAAACATCTCCGGCAGGCCTTTGTAAAAATTTAATTTGGTACCGAGCTTTCTTAGCTCTGCATTGGTCGGCCGATCCATGCCGAAGGTGTCGAGCATCACCTTCATGTAGGCGAGCTCGTTGTCGTAACCGTGTTCGCGCACGAGCTCGGCGCAGCGTCGCCAGAAATTCTCAGCATTAATACCGAAAGCAGGAAAAACGATGTCTTCCTGCATGTAATTCGGGCTCAGCGTCTGATCGTAATCATAAACGATAGCGATGGTGTTTTGTGGCGTAGACATGGGGACCTTGAAGCGTTATCTCGTGAACGCTTAAACGCTTCAACGGTTATTTAAGCGCGAAAAGAAATCCTCAAACAACGCGTCGTAAATTGTTCCTCGCTCGGGATGATATTGTACGGCGACCGCGAATGGATAATTCCGGAGGCGCATTTGCTCGATAACTTCGTCGCTAGCGCACCACGCTTCGACTGTGAAGCTATCCGCGACCCGATCGACCGCCTGATGGTGCGAACTGTTTACTTTCTCGAATCGATGATTCGCGGTCGTATCGTAACGCAACCTCTGAATATCATAGTCTTTTTGGTCTGGGAGCTTGTGACCGGGAATGTCGAGCTTAAGCGTGCCGCCAAGCGCGACATTTAAAACCTGGATGCCTTTGCAAATGCCGAGGATCGGCAGACCGCGCGCGAGCGACTTCGAAATCGCCTCGAACTCCCAGCGGTCCCGCACAGGATCCACGTCTTTATCGATCAAGGTTGGATCGACAATTTCCTGGCGCAGAGATTCCGGCGCGATATCCGAGCCGCCCGTTAGGAGCAATCCGTCCATTCGGTCCATCGAAACGTCGCCTTTGCGCGCATCGAAAACATGAACGTCAGGATGCTTCGCAAAAAATGGTTGAAACCATTTTTCATCCTTCGGGCGGATCCAAGTGACGAGATTAGCCATCAAGGACTGTAAGATGTAGCGGCGGCTGTGTCAGCCGCGTATTTCAATCGGCGTTCCACAGAATACGGCCGGCGGGTGCCGAGCCGGATAGACGGGCAGCCAGACGGGTGAGCGAGCTGGGGCGCGAGCGAATCAAACGCCCTACAATCCCATTAATTCGCGCACGTATTTCACTGGTGGGCTGCCATAGGAAATCACCTGATCATTGTATTTCTTTTGATCGAACAATGGGCCCGCCTTCTTTTTTGCACTATCCCGCAGATCGAGATATTCGCTCACGCCGACGAAATAAGTGGAAAGCTGTGTGGAGGTGAGCCGTGCGCGTTTCCACTTCGCAACTGCTTCACCCTCCTGTTGAAAAGCTTCTTTCGTCATTAAATCCATCGCTTCCTGCTCGCTCATGTTCCCGGCGTGAATGCTTTGATCCAGAATGGCATTGGCGATGGCGCGCAGCCGCATTTTCAACTGCTGCATTTTGACTTCGGGACCGCCGTAACTCTGTTCTGCCATCATCTGTTCGCAGTAAACCGCCCACCCTTCGATGAATGTGCCGCTCTGAAAAATTGCGCGAACCAGTGTGGGCGCGCGGAATTCGTTCGCGTGAGCCAATTGCAAGTAATGGCCCGGCATCGCTTCATGTACGGTCAAATCGCGAATCATATAGTTGTTGTATTCGCGAAAGAACGATTCCTTCCGCTCCTTCGTCCAATCTTTCGGCGTCGGTGCGACGGCGAAAAATGTTTTACCATTTTTCTCAAGAGGACCAGAGGCATCGCAATAGGCAATGGCCTGGCCTCGCTTGAACTCCGGCATCACGATTACGTCCAGCGGCGTATCCGGGACGGTCACCAGATTGTGCGATCTCACGAAGTCGGTCGCTTCACCGACAATTTTTTGGGCGTAACTAACGATCGTGTTATCGTCGGGGTGTTGCTCCGCCAATTTATTTAAAACCGCGGCCGTGATCTTTTTCTTATCGGCAAGCGCGGGCGGGTCAGTCTTCGGAAAATATTTTTTGTAAAGTGGGAGTGCCGTTTCGTAGATGGCTGTCTGCGTCTGCTGCAAATCCGCTTGTGCGCGCTTCATGATTTCTTCCATCGACAGGTCGGAAGCGAGCGCGAAGCGCAGTTTCTTTCGAAACTTCTCGACGCCAAGACGGAAATCGCCATCGGAGCGCGGCAAGAGATCTTTCTCCAGCCATCTCTTGTAATCCTCCAGCGCCGCTGCGGTTTTTTCCTGCAAGGGCGCGAGTTCCTTTTTCATCTGCGGCGCGCGATCAAGGAGGGGAGCGAGTCCTTCGCGAACAAGATTTATCGCGCCCTGCGTTTGTTCAATTGCCGTTTCTGTATGGACGCGCGGCGGATGCTGCAAATTAGCCTTCGCCTGCGCGATCACGCGGGGTATCCCCTCCATGCGCTGGCGCAAATTCGGAATCCGTTTTTCTGGCGACGCGAAATCTCGCGCGACCAAAACATAAAGGCTGTTCGCCAGGCTCTGATTGTAAACGAGCGGATTCCAATCAGGCTGTTTTAACTCTTCAGCCTGGAAGATCTTGTAATCGATGTTCTCCTTCAGAATGCGAAAATCGACGTTGTTCGCACCGGTGACTTGCGATCCGTCGAGGGCGTTTAGCTTTTCGCGAAACTCTTTTTGCGTCGCTAGTTCTTTCGCCCGCGCTTCAGGCGAATAATCCGTTAGCCGCCCATCAAACCGATGGTCGCCAAGTTCGGTCGCCTCCTCCGGATTGGTCTCCAGCTCCAGTTCGATGTAATCGTGCGCAATCTTCTGAAATTCGTCGTCTTTCGGATTCGCTCGGGCGGTGGATATCGAAAGTGATATAGACAATGCGACTACGAGGATGATTGTTTTCATTTTGAATCTGATCGCTACGCTTCCGGCTGGACCGCAAACCCCA
>Ga0137379_10000539_pt1 | contig 33228 bp, 32 predicted proteins | sample SagtaG_18_FD_104812 | JGI IMG/M metagenome (GOLD analysis project Ga0137379, IMG submission 104812) | Vadose zone soil microbial communities from Sagehorn Ranch, Mendocino, California, USA - Sage2_L_80_16 metaG | ecosystem: Environmental > Terrestrial > Soil > Vadose zone | place: USA...
GAAGGCGTGCTCGAGCCGCCGGCGGTATTCATCTACCGCTGGAGGGGAGAAGTCATAGCCGACGACCTCGAACCGCTCCCGGTCCTGCGCCTCGATCATCCCGGCGATGAGGTGGGCGGTCGCATGGTCGCAGAAATCCCCGGAAAAATAGCCGACGCGCAACCGTATTCGCCCGTCACGACGGACTGCAGGAGGACGCACGGAAGGCGAGGCCGCGGTCATCACGAGCCGCGCGTATTTTTGCGCCGTCGCCAATTGCTCCGCCGGCGTCGCCTGCGGCAGGCTCAGCAGCAGCAAGGGCGCGGCGCCGTTGATCGGCGATTGCGGCTCGGCCACGCGGCGCGCCTCGCGCTCGAGCGATGCGGCAAAGTCCCAGTCGCACACGCGGCGGGCAGCATGGACCGCCCGCAGCGCGCGCAACGGATCCATCCTGAATTTCCGCGTCGCCTTGAAAATTCCTGTCACGTCGCCGCTGCGGCCGGCGTCTTCGAGCACGTCTGCCGCCAGGTCGAGAACATCGAGATCGCTTTCCGAGGCGCCCGATTCAATCTCGCCGACCGCATTCAGCGCCGCGTGAGCCGCGGCGACCGCTTCCTGCCGGCGGTTGGCGAGGCTCAAGACCACAGCGAGCTGGGCGTAGGCCGCAGGGTGAATACGGTCGAGCTCGATGGCGCGGCGAAAGCTTGCTTCCGCCGCGCCGAGCTTTCCGCTTTTCCGCAACAGCAGTCCAAGCTCGTAATGGGTTGCGGCCACGTCGGGATTTGCCGCCAGCGCAAAACGCAGGTGCTGTTCCGCCGGCACCGGCTCGTTCTGTCGCGCCAGCGTCCGGCCGAGCTCGAAATGAATCGCCGGGTTCCCGGGCTCGATGGCTAGAGCCCGCTCCAGGATGCTGCGCGCCTCGTCGTAGCGGCGGAGCGCGCCCAGGACCCCCCCGAGCGCAGTCAACGTGCCGGCCGAGCCGGGATTCAAGGCGAGCGACCGGCGCAGGCCTGCTTCCGCATCCGCGAACTGTCCGAGCTGGAAGTGGCAAAGAGCGAGATTGTCCCAGAACTGCGGCTCGTTGGACTGCCCGCGCACGGCCCGCTGCAGGAACGGCAGAGCTTCCGCATATCGCTGCTGCGAGGCGAGCGCGAGGCCGAGAAGCTCGCACAGGACCGGGTTGCCTGAAAATGACTTCAGAAAGATCCTGGCGCGGCGCTCCATGTCGGCGAAGCGGCCCATGCCGTGGAGCGCCAGCAACTCGTTGATCGAATCTTGGAGACCGTTCCCCATCGACCGCCCGGTGTCTACGCTCGGGTTGCAGCGGATCGGCCGCGTCTGCTCCTGCGCAAACCGGTATCGGCCGGGCGCGGCGCGGTCAAGACTCCGCAGCGGCCAGGAGGGATGCCATCGCCACCATCAAGCGACTTTGCTCGGCCCTCGTCGCGACGGAGGGCGCACCCGATCTGAGGATTGGCCGAGGTCGGCCTTCGCTAATGGGCCTTGAGCCAGGCCCGCGCCGCGCGCTGGGCCTCGGCGATCTCGGTCTCCGACATCTGGTCGGCGATCTCGCGGCGCAGACGGGTCGCGTCCTTGTTGCCGCGCATCGCCGCCAGATTGAACCACTTGTGCGCGGTGACATAGTCCATCGGAACGCTGCGCCCGATCGAATACATCATCCCGAGCTCGAAGAACGAGTCGGTGGCTGCGGGCGATTCGCCCAGCGCCGCATGGTCAACTTCACTGATCTCGAAACGAGCCATCTCCGCCTCTCCCCTCTCGCGCGCGCCCGTCGCACTGCGAACTTCGCGCGAGACAAAGCCCAGCCCCCGGGCCGAGCGCGGGGATCATGGGACGAAAATTTGAACGGTGTTTTAAAGGTCGCGATGAATTAGCTCTAAACGTCGCGAACACGAATGCAGCGCGCCGGCCGTTGTTAGGCGGCAAGTGCCGATGATATCGAGATATTCTTCCGCCGGTCAGCAAATGCTAACCTTCGCTCTTGGGACGGCCCTAACCATGTGCGAACATGACTTTGCCACTGCGGCAAAGAGAAAGAGAGGACATTCCATGACCATGAAGAGGCTTCACATCGCAACGATCACGGCCGCCGCGCTCGGCGCATCGCTGACCATGACGCTCGCGGCCGACCCCAGCGGCACCTGGCACACCGAGGGGGGCAAGGCCACGGTACGCATCGCGGGCTGCAGCGGCGGCGCCCTCTGCGGCACCATCGTCGCGCTCAAGGAGCCGAATGATCCGGCGACCGGCAGGCCGCAGACCGACAAGAACAACCCGGATGGCAGCCAGCGCAACCGACCGATGGTCGGCGTCCAGATCGTGCTCGGCATGAAGCCGAGCGGAACCGCAGACAAATGGACGGGGCAAGTCTACAACGCCGAGGACGGCAAGACCTATTCGGGCAGCCTCACCTTGCAGAACGCCAATACCCTCAAGCTCGAAGGCTGCGTCCTCGGCGGCCTCATCTGCAAGGCGCAGACCTGGACGCGGTAGCTGGAGGGCCGAAGGGAGCCTCGGCTGGGGCAAGAGGAAGAGCGCCCGGGTGACGGGCCCCGGTGCTCAAGTCCGCATGTAAGTCCGTGTGGGTAATGCGCAACGAAGGCTATGGATCGGCTCGCTCGGCTGGTCCCCGAGGACTTGGCCGCAACCGCCAGAGTGCCCCGCTGCCTGAACATCAAGGGCGTCGGCGAGGATACCCGAGGATCGAGCCCGGCGGCGGATGTTTCCACCATCGGCGAGGGGCGGAACCTGTCCGTCCCTCTGCTTCACCGCCCTCCCCCTTGCGGGGCGGATCGCGGCGAATGCTCGAACCTCTGTCTCGCCGACGCCCTCTGTCATCGACCGGAGCCGGGGGTGTCGAATGCGATCGCATTGCGCAAAACGTATTCGACTCCCGCCGGCCCGTGTGACCCAGTCATCGACATCATTGGAAGTCGAAGACTGTGAAGCGGCGTAGCCTACTTCTTCTTCCGGCGCTTCGTCTTCTTTGCGCCTTTCTTTGCCGCTGACTTCGTCGTCTTCTTTCGCTTCTTCGCCATTGCTGCCCTCCTAGCCATGATGGGATGGCGATGTCGGTACAGTGCCCGCGCGAATCGCGAGCACTGCATTCCGATTACTACAGCACGACGAAAAAAGCAGCGACTCCGCTTAATGAAGTGTGTATTGCCGCGCTCCACGCTACATCTTGCGTTCACACCTCGACATTCGACACGCGCCATGCCGCGCGCGACGAAACATTGCGCCGCATTGTGCATGATTTTTTTCGGCCTCTTGAAAATGCAGACAGTATATGGATTTTCAAGGACTCGTTTTGGGCAGAACCGATGATCGGCGTGACACGGCAATGATGAAATTGCCTCCGCGAAAAAATAGCCGAGGGCCATCGGGAACGACGATTCACCGTCCAAAATTTTTTTTCACAGTTTTGCTCGCCGAAGCGTTCCGAACACTCGAATCCGAGACGAATCGAGCGAATCACCCGCAAAGTGATTCGCTCGCGCGCGGAAGACGGACGGCCGAAGACAGACGACGGAGGACAGAACGGCGACGACAGACCCCTCAAATTTCTGTCGTCCGTCGTCCGTTGTCGGTCGTCCTTCAGAGTCCGAGTTTGCTCTTGAGCAGGTCGTTCACCGCCTGCGGGTTGGCCTTGCCGCCCGAGGCCCTCATCACCTGGCCGACGAACCAGCCGACGAGCGCCGGCTTGGCCGTCGCCTGCACGACCTTGTCGGGATTGCTGGCGATGATCTCATCGACCAATTTTTCGATCGCCGCGAGGTCGGTCACCTGCTTCATGCCGCGCGCCTCGACGATCGCCCGCGGGTCGCCGCCCTCGGTCCAGCAGATCTCGAATAAGTCCTTGGCAATCTTGCCGGAAATCGTGCCGGCGCCGATCAGATCGAGGATCGCGCCGAGCTGCGCCGCCGAGACCGGGGAGGCCGCGACCTCCTTGCCTTCCTTGTTGAGACGTCCGGCGAACTCGTTGATCACCCAGTTGGCCGCGGCCTTGGCGTCACGGCCCTTGGCCACCTCCTCGAAGAAGGCAGCCTGCTCGCGTTCGGCGATGAGCACGTTCGCGTCGTAGACGGAAAGGCCATAGTCGCGCATGAAGCGCGTCTTCTTCTCGTCAGGCAGTTCCGGGAGATGCGCCTTGAGGTTCTCGACCTCGGCTGGCGTCAGCTCGAGCGGCAACAGGTCAGGATCGGGAAAGTAGCGGTAGTCGTGTGCCTCCTCCTTGTTGCGCATGGAGCGCGTCTCCCCCTTGTTGGGGTCGAACAGGCGTGTCTCCTGGATGATCGTGCCGCCGTCCTCGATGACGCCGATCTGCCGGCGCGCCTCGTGCTCGATCGCCTGGCCGATGAATCGGATCGAGTTGACATTCTTGATCTCGCAACGGGTACCGAGCGGTTCGCCCGGTCGGCGCACCGACACATTCACGTCGGCACGCAGGTTCCCCTTCTCCATGTCGCCATCGCAGGTGCCGAGATAGCGCAGAATGGTGCGCAGCTTCGCCACGTAGGCCTTGGTCTCCTCGGCCGAGCGCAGGTCGGGCTTCGACACGATCTCCATGAGCGCGACGCCCGAGCGGTTGAGATCGACAAAGGACATCGTCGGATGCTGGTCGTGCAGCGATTTGCCGGCATCCTGCTCGAGATGGAGCCGCTCGATGCCGACCTTCACCGTCTCGCCATCGGGCATGTCGACCAGGACCTCGCCTTCGCCGACGATCGGCGATTTATATTGGCTGATCTGATAGCCCTGCGGCAGGTCGGGATAGAAATAGTTCTTCCGGTCGAACACCGATTTGAGGTTGATCTTGGCCTTGAGCCCGAGCCCGGTGCGCACCGCCTGCCTCACGCACTCCGCGTTGATCACGGGCAGCATGCCCGGCATCGCGGCATCGACCAGCGAAACGTGCGAGTTCGGCTCGCCGCCGAAGGCGGTCGAGGCGCCGGAGAAGAGCTTCGCCTGCGAGGTCACCTGGGCATGGACCTCAAGGCCGACGACCACTTCCCAGGCGCCGGTTGCGCCCTTGATGAGCTTTACGGGCTTGGTCTGAACATTCATGCGTCGGGCTACCTATCGCAGCGACCGGCAGGTGCATAGACTGGCGCCCAATAGCACGAAATTCGTCACGCGAGGACCACCATGAAAACCGCATCGATGATCGCCGCCGCGAGCACATTGCTGCTCTCAGGCATGGCCAACGCCGCTGAAATCAAGGTTCTCTCGACACAGGCCACCGAGGAGGCCTATCGCGAATTGGTGCCGCAGTTCGAAAGGGCGTCCGGGCACAAGGTCACGACGACCTTCACGGGAACGCTCGACGTGATGAAGCGGATCGCGGCCGGCGAGACCTACGACCTCATCATCATGGCCGGCCCGTCGATCGAAGAGCTCATCAAGGCCGGCAAGATCGTGTCCGGCAGCCGCGTCGATATCGCGAAATCGGGCGTGGGGGTCGCGGTGCGCAAGGGCGCGCCGAAACCCGACATCAGCACGGTCGAGGCGCTGAAGAAGACACTGCTGGCGGCCAAATCGATCGGCTATTCCACCGGCCCAAGCGGGATCTATCTCGTCAACATGTTCCGGAAGATGGGCATCGCCGACGAGGTCAAGGGCAAGCTGAAGCAGACCCCAACCGGCGTGTTTGTCGGCAGCATCATCGCCAACGGCGAAGCCGAGATCGGCTTCCAGCAGGTGAGCGAGCTGGTGCACTTCGCCGGCCTCGACTTCCTCGGCCCGCTGCCTGCGGACGTGCAGCAGATCACCGTGTTCTCGGGCGGCATCCGGGCTGGAGCAAAGGAGGCGGGCGCTGCAAAGGCGCTGCTCACGTTCATCACCGCGACGGCCGCCGCACCGGTGATCAAGAAGTACGGGCTGGAGCCCGGATAGGCTTCGAGTTTTCAGCGGAACATTCATCCACAGACGCCGGGGTAATGCCGCCCCGCGCCCATTCCGCTTGGTTCCTACCAGGCGACGTGCAGCCACCCCCGCTCTGCCATGTGGCAATGATCCGTCGGGGTGGAGGAACCCTACTCTGACGCAAGGCGTTGGCGGGATAGACCCCGAATCAGCGGAGGTTGCAATGACTGACAACAGGACACCGAATGGAAGGCTTGGTCTTCTCCTCGGCGCGCTGATCGGCGCCGCCGCCATTGCGTTCCTGCTCAACGGCGGCGAGCACTTCGGCAAGAAGACGATCAACAGCGACGCCGATCTTCCGCCGGTCATAACCTCACAGAACCCATAAGGCCGACGCCCAGGGGGTGGTCAGCCGGTCAGCCTAGGTCGTCGGGCGTTCCTCCTCGCAGTAGCCTCGATCGGCGAGGGCTACCGCGAACCGCGCCACATTGTCGCGGCGCGCAGCCGAGACGCTGTGAGAGGTTCCCAACGCATGATCACCCGTCGCCGCATGGTCGGGGTGGCCGCCGCTTCGGCGCTCGCGCCCTGGCTCGTCAGCCGTGTCGCGCTCGGCCAGAGTTGGCCCAGCCGCTTCGTGCGCCTAATCGTGCCGTTCCCGCCGGGCGGGGGAACCGACGCCATCGCCCGCGTCGTCGCCGGGCGGCTCTCGGAACTCTGGGGCCAGCAGATGGTGATCGAGAACCGAGGCGGAGCCGCGACCAATATCGGCACCGAAGCGGTCGCCCGAGCCGAGCCGGATGGATACACGATGCTGCTCTGCTCGCTCAATCTCGCCGTGAACCGCTATCTCTTTCCTTCCCTCAGCTACGATCCGGTCGCCGATTTAGCGCCGGTGTCGTTGCTCTGCGACTATCCCAACGTCATGGCAGTGCCGATCTCCTCGCCGGCGAAATCGGTCACCGAATTCATTGCCTATGCCAAAGCCAACAGGGGCAAGATCACGTTTGCGTCCTCGGGTCACGGTACCTCGGTCCACCTCTCCGGCGAACTGTTCAAGCGTTTGGCCGGAGTCGAGATGCTGCATGTGCCCTATCGCGGCGCCGGACCTGCGCTCAACGACCTTCTGCCCGGACGCGTCGATGTGATGTTCAACAATATCGGCGCGGTGCTCCCGTTGATCCAGTCGGACAGGCTGCGTGGACTGGCGGTGACCACCGCCAAGCGCACGCCGGCGGCACCGCAAATGCCGACCATCGCGGAGGCTGGCGTGCCCGGATTCGACGTGTCCTCCTGGTACGCGATTTTCGCGCCGGCCAGAACTCCGCCGGAGATCGTGCGGAAGATCCACGCCGATACGATCGCCGCGCTCGCCGACCGCGCGACCAAGGAGAGGCTCGAACAGCTCGGCGTCGTGGTGATCGGCTCGACCCCAGCGGAGCTTGCGGCCTTTCTCAAAGCCGAGATGGACAAATGGGGGCCGGTCATCAAGGAGGCGGGCATCACCTTGAACGAGTGAGGCCATTTAGCCCAGCGTTCTGGCCCGAATGACCCGGGCCCCGCGCCAGTTGAGGATGTGCCGACCCATCCAGCCGGCCAACACCGACAGCACGGCCACGCTGCCGAAATGCCAGACCAGCACCATGATGCTGGCATCGCCGACATGGAACAGGCTTAGGCCCGAATTCCCAAGCGCCGCGACCGCCAAGGCTCCGATCGCAACACTCGCTCGCGGCTGTACCGGCGCGCCCCGGCGGAGCATGACCACCATGCCGATCGCCGGCAGGATTCCAATGACGATCGCGGGAGGCAGGCAGTGCCAGTCCGTACGCAGCTCCAGGCCCTTGACGCCAAGCTGAAGCCAGTCGCGCACGCAGCCATCGCCAATCAGCACCAGCCAGATCGCGAGCGGCACGAGGGGGAGATAGAGGACCCGCCGATCGAGCCCAGGAACGACGCTATAGAAGGCCGCGACCGCGGCCGCACCCGCCGTCGCAAGAGCTGCCGTCAGTTCGACGACAAAACGCATGTCGCCGAACACCGTGGTGATGTGAGGTGCTTCCGCGTGCAACCACACCACTGCCGCCACGTAGGGCACGGACATCGCGAGCCACAGCAGCGCCCGCCGCCAAGGCGAAATGAGCCGCCGCACCGGGACCACGCCGGCAGCAAGCCGTTCGATCAGTTCACTCGTTTCCACCTTCAAGCCTCCGCCCTCAGCGCCTTGCGGAGCGCCTTCATGCCGCGGTGAACCGCGACCTTGAGAGCGGCGATGGTCATGCCGCTCGCCGCGGCTGCTTCCTTGAGTGATAGTTCGCGAAGCTTCAGCATCTCGATCGCCTGCCGCTGCCCGGGCGGGAGAGCACTGACCGCCCGCCTAAGCGCCTCCCTCTCACCATAGATATTCGGCCCGTCGGGCGAAAAGGTTTCGGGGACCTCCTCGACCGCAACTTCGTTGGCCGCCAGCCTGGCGTAGCGGCGAACGCCATCGACCATTCGATTTCGGGTGATCGCCATCAGCCAGGGAAGAAACGGGCGCGCGGGGTCATAGGTGGCCCGCACCGCGTGGAGAGATAGCAGGACGTCCTGCACCAGGTCCTCGACGTCCTGGGGCTGCAGGAACCGGCGTTGATGCCGGACTGCCCGCCGCAACAGCGGTGCGACCTCCTGGAGCAGCTCCACATAGGCCGGCGCGTTGCCATCCTGCGCGAACCGCATCAGGCTCGCGAGGCGCTGCTCGGTATCGTTCGTCCCGACCATGGTGCGATCTTGTGCGGCATCCGCGCCCGCGTGGCCAGCGCGCGTCACGATCTCGTGAGAGGCGCTGACGGTGTAACCTTCATGGCGGTCACAGCGAAATCACTGTCAGGTGAGCCGGAATCGGTTTGCCGTCGCGCGGCCGGTTCCCGGCCGCAGGTCTCGAACCACTGGAGGAAGGCATTCCATGAGCAAACGTGTCCTTATCGCATCCGCGCTTGCGGCCGCCGTCGCGGCACCGAGCCTCGTCGCGGCGCAGACCCCTGTTCCCGCGCCGACGACCTTCAAGGCCGAGAAGTGCTACGGCCTGGCGAAGGCCGGCAAGAATGACTGCGCCTCCACGGGCAACAACTCCTGTGGCGGGTCGTCCAGGGTCAATGCCGATCCGAAGGCGTGGATCTACGTTCCCGAAGGCTACTGCGACCGCATCGTCGGTGGCAGCAAGACACCCAAGGCCTGAGCCTCGTCGCAGGGGATGGGGTGGCCATGACCGCAGGTTTGCATCGCGTCTCGGCGAGGTGCGGCGTCGGCCTGAGGCTGCCGCATCTCGCTGAGGTCGTGGCCTCCCGCCCCCCGGTGCCCTGGTTCGAAGTCCATCCCGAGAACTTTCTTGCCAACCCGCATGCGGCCGAACTCCTCACAACCATCGCCCGCGACTACCCGATTTCGGTCCATACCGTCGGCGTCTCGATCGGCAGCGCCTCGGGGATCGATCGCTCGCACCTCGATCGGGTACGGACACTCGTCGATGATATCGACCCGATCCTGGTGTCCGGCCACCTCGCCTGGTCGACCCACGCGGGCGACTATCTCAACGACCTGCTGCCGCTCCCCTACGACCACGAGACATTGCTGCTGCTCGCGCGTCACATCGAAGAGGTCCAGGATGGGTTGGGTCGCCCCTATCTGGTCGAAAATCCCTCGAGCTATGTGGGCTTCGGGACATCGACCATGACCGAAGTCGAGTTCCTCTCGGAACTCGTCGACCGCACCGGGTGTCGGCTGCTCTGCGACGTGAGCAATATCTATCTCAGCGGGCACAATATGGGCTTCGACCCCTATGCCTATCTCGACGGGCTGCCCATCGAAGCCATCGGGGAATTGCATCTCGGCGGGTTTACCGTCGAGGAGGACGAAAGCAATCCGGGCGCCGGGCTCCTCATCGACACCCATTCGGCGCGGATCAGTGAGCCGGTGTGGGACCTTTACGCCCATGCGGTGCGCCGGTTCGGGCCCAGGCCGACCTTGATCGAGTGGGACAACGAAATCCCCCTATTTGCGACGCTCGTTGGCGAGGCTGCGCGCGCCGACGCGGTCGCGGCCCAAGCGCTCGACCGGCAGGTGCGCCATGCCATCGCTGGCTGAAGCACAGACGCGGCTGCGTGCCGCCATCGTCGAGGATGATGCAGCCGGCCTCCTGCCCCTGCTCGTGGGTGGGCACGAACCGGCCAAGCGTCTCGCGATCCACCAGCGTCACTACGAGACCAGCCTGGTCACGGCGCTTCTAGGTAAATTCCCGGCCGCAGTCTGGCTCGTCGGCGCGCCATTCGCGACCGAGGCGGCGCGCGAGTTCGTGCATCGGCATCCGCCGACAGCGCCCTGCATTGCGGAATATGGCAGGAAATTCCCGGACCTCCTCGCGAGCCGCCCAGGCGCCGAGCGCTTGCCCTATCTGCGTTGGTTCGGCGAGCTCGAATGGCGCCTCGGCCATGTCGCCGTGGCAATCGACCGCCCATCGCTCACGATGGACGCGCTGGCGGCGCTCGAAGCTGCGGCGCTGCCCGACGTGTCTCTCGTGTTGCAGCCTGGCCTGCGCTATCTCGCTGCGCCCTGGCCGGTCGATGATCTCATCAAGGTCTACCTGTCCGAGGCAGCGCCTGACCACTTTGTCTTCGAACCGGCCGAGGTGCAGCTCGAAATTCGTGGTGCGCGCGGGGAATTCCGAATTGACCGTCTTGAGCCCGCGACCTTCGTGTTCCGGCAGGCGCTCGCAGCCAGGCACACCATCGGCTCGGCAGCGGAAGAGGCGCTCAAGTCGGACGCAACCTTCGACCCCGGTCGGGCGCTCGCGGCAGTCCTCGCCGATGGCCTCGCCGCCGCCGTCAACCTTCCGAACCAGGGAGCCGGACCATGACGACGGCCCATGTCGCCGGTGCAGGACACGTTGCGGCCTTGCGCCGCTGGTTTGTCGCGGTACGGGACCTCCTTGGACGTTTCCCGCTCGCGATCATCCAGCTGGCCATGCGCGTTGCCATCGGAGCGGTCTTCTTCAATTCCGGCCTGCTCAAGATCAACTCCTGGGAGTTTGCGCTGAAGCTCTTCGAGGACGAATACAAGGTGCCGTTCATCGATCCGCTCTGGGCGGCGCGCCTCGCCACTTTCAACGAGCTGACCTTTCCGGTTCTCTTGTTCGTAGGCCTCGCGACGCGGCTCGCAACCTTGCCGCTGCTCGGCATGATTGCCGTGATCCAGACCTTCATCTACCCGCAGGCCTGGACCGAGCACCTGCTCTGGGCTTCGATCCTGATCTTTCTTCTGACCCGCGGGCCGGGGACGCTGTCCCTCGATCATCTGATCGAACGGCGCCTGGCGATGGTCGATTGATCAAAATTCTTCTTCTGCGGACCGACCCGAAAGGAACTTCCCTGCGCTGCATCCTGTGCCGCGTCGTGTTATGTTGAATGCTCGTCGTCGGCAGAGAAACAAGTGGCCAGGCGGAGCAAACAATGCGCAATTGCATCATCCGTTCCATCGTTGCGTGGTTCATCGCGGTCTGGTCGTTCGCGGCCGTGGCGCAGACCGCCGATCTGGTGCTGCTCAACGGCAAGGTCGTGACCGTCGACGACCGGTTCACCATCGCCGAAGCGCTCGCGATCCGGGGCCAGCGCATCGTCGCGGTCGGCACCGCGGCGGAGATCGAAAGGCTCAAAGGACCCTCGACGCAGACCATCGATCTGCGCGGCCGCACTGTCATCCCGGGCCTGATCGACAACCATGCGCACTTCATCCGGGTCGCCGAGCACTGGCACCAGGAAATGCGGCTCGATGGCGTCACCTCGCGCAGGGAGGCATTGAGAATGCTGGCCGAGCGGGTGCGCAACGCGCGTCCCGGCGAATGGATCGTCACTTTGGGTGGCTGGTCCGAGGAACAATTCACCGACGAGCCGCGCGGCTTCCCGCTGGCGGAACTGGACCGCATCGCTCCCAACAACCCCGTGGTTCTGCAGGCCGTCTACATCCACAGCTACCTCAACAGTGCGGCCCTCACAGCGGCCAAGATCGATGCGACCACGCCCGACCCGCCCGGCGGGAAGATCGAGAAAGATGCAAGCGGAAAACCGAACGGCATCATCCGGGACGCGGGCGGGGTCGCTTTCGTGGCGGCCAAGATCCCGCTGCCTCAGCGCGAAAAATGGATCGAGAACACGCGCAAACTGGTCGCCGACCTCAATGCGATGGGGCTGACCGCGTGGCTCGATGCCGGTGGTCGGGGCATGAGCGTCGAGCACTATGAATCGTACCGTTACCTCGCCGAGCGCGGCGAGCTCAACGCGCGCGCGTTTTGGACCACGATCCGCCAGCCGGCAACGCCTGAACAGGTGGAGCGGGTGCTGGCCGAAATCCCGCAGCTCAAGCCGTTCCAGGGCAATGACTACTTCGACAACGTGGGCTGGGGGGAGTCGGTCTACGGGCCGGTCACCACCCAGTTGCTCCGCACCGAGAGCAACACCAGGCCGGAAGACATAGCGCAGATGCGGCGCGTCGCGCTGGCGCTCGCCGAGCACGGTCTCTACGTCAATTCACACGTCGAGATGAGCGCGGCGATCGACGCTTTTCTCAAGGAATACGAGACGATCAACAAGGAGCGGCCGATCAAAGGCCTGCGCTGGTCGTTCTCGCACCTCGACCAGGTCAACGAGACCCAGCTCGAGCGGATGAAGAAGCTCGGCATGACCGCCCAGATCCACAGCCGCCCCCTGATCCAGGGCGCGCTGATGCACAAGGTGCACGGCGAGAAGGCCTGGGACATGCCGCCGTTGCGGCGGGTGCAGGACAGCGGCATCCACTGGGGCCTCGGCTCCGACGCCACCGCGGTGACGACGTCCAATCCTTTCTACACGCTGGGATTTGCGGTGACCGGCAAGATGATCGGCGGCGCCAAGGTGAACCGGCAGACCATCAGCCGGGAGGAGGCGCTGATCGCGCACACCCGATCAAACGCGTTCATCGTCTTCCAGGAAGGCAATCTCGGCTCGCTCGCGCGCGGCAAATACGCCGACCTCCTGGTCCTCGACCGCGACTACCTCACGGTGCCGGCGGACGAGATCAAGGACATCCGGCCGCTGATAACGATGGTCGGCGGCAAGATCGTGCTCAACGCCATGCCGAGGTGACGATCACCGCGGGCGCGCAGGGACATCGCTCATTCGGTCACGATCCCTCGCGCAGCCCAACGGCAGCCCCTTGTCGGAGCAGTCCGTCCCGCTTGGAGAAAGTCGAGGTTTGTTTAGTCCTACGATCCTGACCGGGTACCCCAGGTACATTGCGAAATCGAGGCGGGAGAGGAGCGCTGTTCCCAGTAAGCGTTTTTGCGGAAAGGTATTGACGACAACAATTGCTCGTGAGAATTGTATTTGGGACTAGGGGGACGCATGCGGCAGACGACACTGTCCGTTGTGCTGGAGGTCGAGCCGGCCAGCGCCGGCCATCTTTCGAGCATCATCGAGACGCTTAAGCGTGACGAGGAGATCCTCGGTCCCGGCGTCACGGAGCTCTACGGCCGCCTGAAGTGGGGCGTCCCAACGTTGCATTTCCTGTCGATGTCGGTTTTCCGGGGCGCCGATTACGACCCCATCTTCGTGATCGAGGCGAATTTCGATGGCCGGCCGGGGCCGTTCTGGGCCCAAATGGAGGCGACGCTCGCCGACTATCTTCGGCCGATCCTGCGCTGCTGCAAGCGCCCCTTGGATAATGATGGACCCATGTACGACGCCGTTACGGCGGCCAACTCGCGCTATCCCATCGCGCCATATCTTGAGCGCAGGACGCTGTATCCGAGCGTCTTCCATCACGGCAACCGCGGACTCGAAAGGGAGCGGGTCCTGCGCGAGGGCAAGCTTTTCGTCGCAACCCGAGCCGAGCTGGCGCAATCCGATCCTACCATTCCCAATCCGTACCGCGGCATGACGGCGCAGCAGATTCACCAGAGTTTGCGTATGGCGCTGCTCGGTCCGTTTCCGTGGCTCGGCAAACCGGCTCCGGCACGCATCCCGGCGCGGGAACGTATGAGCGACGTGGGGCGCCTTCTTGGCTTCCTGCTGATCGTTTCGTTTGCTCTCTCCGTTCCGGGCTTCCTCTTTCTGGTTTTTCTTCGCGCGTTCTTTCCCGGGTGGGCGAGCTGGTTCATCGCGCTGGACCTGGTACCGCTCCTCCTGCTTTTGATCGCGCCCCTGGTGGCCGGCCTTGTGCTTTATGCGAAGCGGTCGGCGCGCCCCGGCGAAGCCGCTCCAACCAACTCGGGGGGACTCACGTTCTCCAGCCTGTCGATGAAGAACGAGCTAACCTCCTTCGCGAACCCGGTCACGTTTTTCTCCGTGGCGATGCTTGTTCTGGGAATTCTCGTCGTCGCGATGGCCGTCGTCGGGGCGGCCGTGAAGTCCGCCATCGATGTCTTCATTCCGGTTTTGATTCAGACCTTCCAGGCCTTCCACCAAGCGTTCGCTGAGGGCCTCATTCACGCCTTTGGCCAAGGCCTGCAGACCTTCGACCACGCGCTCTACCAAGCCGTCTTTTCCTTCTTGCCGGCCTTCGCACAGAGCTGGGGGCTCATGGTTCGCCTTGCCATCGTGGGAATCTATACCGTGTTTGTGTTCTCCATCCCGGCAACCTTCGTGTGGCTGCGCTGGCTGGAACGGCGGGACTCCCACCATGACGCACCGCCAGTGGATCAGCGCGAACTGCGCAAGATGACGCATCGCGAGGACTGGATCCCGCAGAACCATATGGGGAGCGTCGTCCTGGTCAAGCCGGGTATCCTGCGTATGGCGCTGTTTCGGACCGGCCATCTGGGTCTGGGTCTGTTGCTGCGGGTGCTGGCGACCGACGGGTATCTCGGCAGCATGCGCACGGTTCACTTCGCCCATTGGGCGTTCGTGAACAACGGCAGCCGGCTGATGTTCTTTTCGAACTTCGATAACAGCTGGGACAGTTATCTCGACGACTTTATCGAGAAGGCGCATGGCGGGCTGACCCTCGCGTGGGGGAGTGGTGTCGGCTTCCCGGCGACCCGCTTCCTGGTGCTCGATGGCGCCAGCCACGGCCGCCAGTTCAAGGCCTGGGCGCGCCACTCCATGGCGGTGAGCCGGTTCTGGTTCAGCGCGTACACGGATTACACCGTCGACCAGATCGAGCGTCACGCCCGCATTGCCGACGGCCTGCGGAAAGCCACGCTGACACCCAAAGAGGCAGCCTCATGGGCGCGGGACCTGTGACCAGTCCAGAAAAGAAAACGCGGCCGACCTGGAAGCTAAAGCCGCCGCACGACGCGCTCACGCAGGGGATCGTGGTCAGCGGGTTCAGCAAGCTCCCGTCGGCGGAGGCACTGTTCCTGTTGTGCGACTGGCCGGAGAACGGGCCCAATAGCCCCGCCAGCGCCGGGAAGGGAGCGTGGCTGAAAACGCTCAATGCCGTCGCGCCCATCACCGACGCGGACGGAAGGGATCGGCGTGCCGCCTCCATCGCGTTCACCTGGACCGGCCTGCAGAAACTGGGACTCTCGGCCGACGCGCTCGCGACGTTCTCGGCGCCGTTTCGCGAGGGCATGTACCAGGAAGACCGGCTGCGCCGTCTCGGCGACAAGGTCCATGACGATTGGCAGGACACCGTCATCCCAGGCGGTCCACGCTGGAGTGCCAATATTCCGGCCCGCAAGAAAAAGGGCACACAGGCGTGGGAACGTGTGATCGCTGACGTCGGCAGCCCAGCGGAGCGCGACGAGCGGGAAGTCATCACCCCGATGACAGTGCATGCGCTGCTGCTGCTTTACGACAAGGATGCAGACTCCGTCCAGGCCTGGGCCAAAACCGTCGAGCAGGTGCTCGCCCCCCAGGGCGTGAACGTCGTGCACCGGCTGCCGCTCGACCTCCGGCTCGACGAGAATGGCATCGGCCGCGAACATTTCGGTTTCGCGGATGGCCTGTCGCAGCCGATCCCGTATGACAAAAAAAGCGAACAGGAGAGCGCGAACGACTCCCTCATTCTCACTGACGGCAAGCCGGCCACGCGCGATGACTGGCACGGCGTGCCTCTCGGAGAGATCTTATTGGGCCACACCAACGCGCATCATGAGAAAGCACCCGGGCCGATGGTCCTCGACGACTCGCAGTCGCGCGCATCGGGCCTGACCGCGGACGGCGCGCCCGAGGGTTTCCGTAATCTCGGACTCGACGGCAGCTACATGGTGGTGCGCGAGCTCCAGCAGCGCGTCGCCGCGTTCTGGAAATCGCTTGAAACCGGCGCGGCGCGCATTCGGGCGCACGACCCGAGCGCGACGCATGTCACCGCCGACTGGCTCGCGGAACGGGTCATCGGCCGCAACATCGACGGTCATCTGCTCTGTCCCAGCGGGCTTCTGGCTGCGGATAAATACAACCAGCCGGAGAACGCCTTCGGATTCAAGAAGACCGACCCCGAAGGCATGGGTTGCCCGCCCGGCTCGCATGTGCGCAGAGCCAATCCGCGCGACGGCCTCGCGAAAAACCTCGCCGCGGCGCAGACCTTGCTCGACGCGGCGAACAACCACCGCATTTTGCGGCGCGGGCGCAAATACGGCACCACGCTCACCGACCGCTACGAGGATGATGACGCGGAGCGGGGACTCCTGTTCATCTGCCTGAACTCCGACATCGCGCGCCAGTTCGAGTTCGTGCAGCAGACCTGGCTCTTGAACCGGAATTTCGCGACGCTGTTTGGCGAGACCGACCCGCTGGTCGGGCCGAAAGGCCACTTCACCATCCGCGAGCAGCCGTTGCGGCGGATCGTCGAGGTCGAGACCTTCATCCAGTCGGCGGGCGGCGAATACTTCTTCCTGCCAAGCATCCCGGCACTGAACTACCTGGCGGCCCTATGAGCGCGACCATAACACGAGACGTGCTGCGGCGGCCGCCCGCCGGGCTCAGGGCCCGGCTGCTGGCACCGGTGATGGCGTGGGGGGTGGAGACCGGGCTGCCGCTCTTCTTTCGCTTCCTGCGGGCTCTCAGGTGGAACCTGCGCTTCGGAGTCGTTTTCGCGACGCGTTACGATGAAGTGCGCGAGGTATTCCTCAACGATCAGGCATTCCGCGTCCCCTATGCCGCGAAGCTCGACGTCATCATGGGAGGCCACCCCTTCTTCCTAAGCATGGATGACACGAAAGCGTATCGCGACGACACGGAGGCGATGCGAAAGGCGATCCGCGTCGCCGATATTCCCGCGCGCCTGATCCCGGAGGTCGAGCGGCTGGGCGAAAAGATTGTGATCGATGCCAATGGCCGGTTGGAGGTCGTGGATTCGCTCGTGCGGCGGATCACGTTTGAGCTTTACCAGGGGTATTTCGGCATCCCCGATCCGCCCGGCGAGGATCTGCGCGTCTGGGCGACGCGACTGTTCGAGTTTCAGTTCGCTGACATGGGCGACGATCCCGCGCTGCGGACCGAGGTCGATGCGATCGCGCCTGCCTTGCGCAAGCACATCCAAAACCTCATGGACACGCGCCGGATTTCCGGGATGGTTCAGGACGACGTGCTTGGCCGCTGTCTGGAGATGCAGAAGCAGGGGACGCCCGGCTTCCACGACGACCAGATCCGCTCTTCCCTGATGGGCTTCATCGTCGGCGGTCCGCCGCAGCCGCCGATGGTTGTCCCGCAAGCGCTCGAGCAGTTGCTGCGCCGTCCGGACGCGCTGGCGGGCGCGCAGCAGGCCGCGCGTGACAATGACGATCAACTGCTCGCCGGATATGTGTTCGAGGCGATGCGCTTTGATCCGCTTGCGCCGTTCCTGCCCCGCGTGGCGAAGAGTGCCTCGACCATTGGGCGAGGCACGCCGCGCGCCGTCAACGTGCCCGAAGGCACAAGGGTCTTGGTCGCCTTCGGCTCGGCCATGATGGATGAAAGACGGCTGCCGAACCCGAAGGCGTTCAATCCGCGGCGGCTGCCGCACGAATACATCCACTTCGGTTACGGACTGCACCAATGTTTCGGCATTCACATGAATAAGGCGCTGCTTCCCTTGATGCTGAAGGCGCTGCTGAAGCGACCGAACCTACGGCGCGTGCCGGGCGCCGCGGGCCGACTCAGCAAGCGAGGTGCCTTCGCTGACAAGCTTCAAGTGGACTACGATTGAACTATCCCAAAGAGCGGGCGAGCAGCGCCCGCGCGATCGCATCCCATTCCGCCTGCAGGCGGCCGGTGGCGACAGGCTGGCGCGCCTGTCCGTACCAATAGCGGGCATTGCCGAGGTCGCCTTCGAGACGGTGGAGGTAGGCGTGCACCCAGGCGCAATCCTTGCCGCCTTCGTTCATGACGATGGAATGCGCGCGGTCCCAGTTGTCCTTTGCCGCCCACCACAGGGCTGCGAGCGCCGGCGCAAATCCCGCCGGCGGCCTCGCCTTCGATAAGGTGGCCTTGAAATCGGAATGTGTCATCGGCGAAGCACGCAATATTGCCGTCCGTGGTGAATTCATTCGTCGATCCTGTTGCCCCACTCTGGATCGGCCGGCTCCGTGAGATCGACCCCCGGCGCGATGCGCACCGTCCCCTTCAGCCAACCGTAGAGCGGGTGACGCGACGAGATCGCAGCACGCTTGCGATCATCATTGCTCGGTGGCAAGCGCCGCGCGTCAATGCGGCGGAACACCAGCTTTCGGTGCCTGATGTCGACCTCCTTAGTCAGATAGCCGGCACCGAGCCAAACTCTGGTCATGACATTGTTTTGCGGGTTATTGCTCCACCAACCACGATCATATTGAGAACGAGGCAGTTTCGCTCCGATAATCCGCTCGATTTGCGCGAAGGTCATCGCGACTTCGTCGGAATCCTGGTCGCGAAGAAATTGTCCAAGTGGCGCGTATTTGCTCATGGCGCCATCTCCTTTAGCACCAAACACCGGCACACACCGTGCGTATATATATATATATACCAATGCCCCTCGGCGTTCCGGCAGAGCGGCCAGCCTGAAGTTTTCACCACCACCTCTCCGGCGCAAACCGCCCCGCCGCCTGCTCGACCACCTCTCCAAGCGAGAACAGCGTCTCCTCATCGAAGGGCCGGCCTATAAGCTGGAGGCCGAGCGGGAGGCTCTCGGCCGAGAGGCCTCCGGGCACCGAAATGCCAGGCAAGCCCGCCATGTTCACCGTGACCGTGAACACGTCGTTGAGATACATCTCGATCGGATCGCTCCCCCCCTTCTCGCCGACGCCAAAGGCGGCCGTCGGGGTCGCTGGCGTGAGGATCGCGTTGACGCCGGTGGCGAAGCACTGCTCGAAATCGCGCTTGATCAGCGTGCGCACCTTCTGCGCGCGCAGGTAATAGGCGTCGTAGTAGCCGGCGGAGAGCACATAGGTGCCGATCATGATGCGCCGGCGCACCTCCGGCCCGAAACCCTCCGCGCGCGTGTTCTGATACATGTCGATGACATCGCGGCCAGGGACGCGCAAGCCGTAGCGCACGCCGTCATAGCGCGCGAGGTTCGAAGAGGCCTCCGCCGCCGCGACGATGTAGTAGGCGGGCAGCGCGTACGTCGTGTGCGGCAGCGAGACTTCGACGATCTCGGCGCCGGCCGCCTTGAGCCAGTCCGCGCCCTGCGCCCACAGCTTCTCGATCTCCGCCGCCATGCCCTCGACCCGGTATTCCCTCGGGATGCCGACCTTCATGCCCTTGATCGACCTGCCGACGGCCTCCTCGTAGTTGGGCACCGGAAGGTCGACAGAGGTCGTGTCCTTGGGGTCATGGCCGGCCATGGAGGTGAGCAGGATCGCGGCGTCGCGCACCGTGCGCGCGAAGGGTCCGGCCTGGTCGAGCGACGAGGCGTAGGCCACGACCCCCCAGCGCGAGCAGCGGCCATAGGTCGGCTTCATGCCGACGATGCCGGTGAAGGCGGCGGGTTGGCGGATCGAGCCGCCGGTGTCGGTGCCGGTCGCGCCGAGGCAAAGGCTCGCGGCCACCGCCGCCGCCGAGCCGCCCGAGGAGCCCCCGGGCACGAGCGGCGTGTTGGCGCCGCAAGTCGGGTTTACCCGACTTGCGCCTTCTATTTCCGAACTCGGGCAAGCCCGAGTACGGCGCCGCCATGGTGACGTGACCGGGCCGAAGAACGAGGTCTCGTTCGACGAGCCCATGGCGAACTCGTCGTTGTTGGTCTTGCCGAGCATCACCGCGCCATCGCGCCAGAGATTGGCGGTGACGGTCGACTCGTAGGTCGGCACGAAATTGTCGAGAATGTGCGAGCAGGCGGTCGTGCGCACGCCGCGGGTCGCGAACAGGTCCTTGATGCCGACCGCAAGCCCTTCGAGCGGCCGCGGCTCGCCCGCCATGAAGCGCGTGTCCGCCTCCTTCGCCATCGCGCGCGCCATCTCCGGCGTCTCAAGCACATAGGCATTGAGGGCGCGCGCCTTTTCCATCGCGGCGAGATGCGCGTCGGCGAGGTCGGCGGCGGAAAATTCCTTTCGGCGCAGCCGGTCACGCGCCTCGGCGAGCGTGAGCGACGTGAGCTCTGTCATTCCACTACTTTCGGCACCAGGAAAAAATGATCCTCGGTCGCCGGCGCGTTCTTGACGATGTCGTCGGGGATGCCGCCGTCGGTGACCTTGTCTTCGCGCTTCTTCAGTTGCATGGGCGTGACCGAGGTCATCGGCTCGACGCCCTCCACGCTCACCGCCGCCAATTGCTCGACGAAGGCCAGGATGGCGTTGAGCTCGCCCTTGAGATGCTCGACCTCGTCGTCGGCGACCGCGATCCGCGCCAGATGCGCGATGCGGCGGACGGTCGAGGCGTCGACGGACATGAAGGCCTCATCGGAACAATATGGGCAAGGGGCAAGGATGCCGCCCTATAGCAGAGGGGGCTTTTCTGCAGCAACTACGATCAGTTTAGATGCAGTTGTCCTGGGGCGCATCTGCGCCTCAGCTCGGAGGCGGGTCGGACGCGGTCCCAAGCGGCTCGGCCAAGACCCAAAAGCCGCCCGGCACACTTTCGAGATGGCGGATCTCGAAATGCTGGCAGAGTCGCGGCAGCCACCACGATGTCGGCTGTTGAATGAGGTGGGCGTTCCTTCCGTCGGGCAAAAGCTTCACGGCCGGTTCGCAGTGGATCGAGAAGAATCCGCGCTTGACCGTGATCGCGCGCAGGTCGTCGAGCACGGCGTCGAGGAACGCCGGCTCGATGTGCTCGAGCACGTCGATGCAGCAGACCAGGTCGGCCGGCTTCGGCCCGCCATATGCGGGAAACGCCGGATCATAGGGGAAATAGTCGAAATTGGTCACGCCAAGCTCGCTGAGGCCGCGCAGCAAGTTCTTCTTGCCGGCGCCGTAATCGGATAGGGACTGCACTTTGTAGTGGTCCATCACCTCCTTGACGATCGCAGCGAAGCTCAGCGACGCGACGCCATAGTCGGGGTTGCGATGCAGTTCCTGCTGCTGCGCCAGATAGTTCGCAGAAATCGTTGACCCGACAGCCATCGACGTCATCCGGGGCGACATTCAACGTGGACCAAGCAGCAACATCCCAATCCGCGATTGTAAGGACCGCCGCATAATTACTCCCAGCAGGAATTGCTTCCCAATCGTCCTGCTGCTTTCCTTGAACCAAAATTGACAATTCGTACAATTTATATCACACCGCAGGTGGACATTTCGGCCGTGCAGGGCGATTTTGGCCTTACCGCAGATTATGTCGGAGGTACCGGCACCGGTCCGTGCCTCCTTTGAACACCGAGACACATTCGGCCGCGCCGATGTCTCCGAATATGGGAGCACAATCCATGAGCAAGAAGCTGGTTTTGGAAACGACCGCGCCGTTCCAGGGTTTGGCGGAGCTGGTGGCCTATGACGAGGGCCTGTTCGAGAAGGAAGGCGTCACGATCGAATGGATCGACCGCGAAAAGGGGGTCGATAAGAGCCCGCAACTCCACATCACCAGCCACAAAGACGCGCCCCGCTTTGCCAGCCACGGCAGCCAGCTCGAGCAGGGCAAGGCCGACCTCTATAACGCCTGCGAGTGGGGCAACTACTCGCGCGTGGAAGGCACCAAGGTCGGCAGCCGCCAAGTCGGCCGCCGCTCGATCGTGACCTATGCCGCGCTCGTGGTGCGGGCGGACTCGCCGGTGCAGACGCCACAGCAGTTCGCCAATCGGCAGATTGGGGTCCCGTTCTACAACGGCACCCACTATCTGGCGCTGCAGATGCTGGAAGGCTTCGTCCCACGCGAGCAGATCAAGCTCGGCCGCGTGCCCAACGGCTCGCCCTACCGCTTCCGGATGCTGATGGACGGCATCATCGAGGCCACCACGCTGACCGAGCCCTATATCTCGCTGGCCGAGAAGAAGGGCTGCCGCCTGGTCATCGCGGCCTTCCATCACGGCACCGAGGTCGCCTCCGATCGCGTGGATGCCGAGACCTACAGCGCGTTCAACCGTGCGGTGCGCGAGGCGGTCCGCCGCATCAATGCCAACAAGCGCGCCTATCTCCACTACTTCATCGATTACTACAAGGACAAGGATCCCGAAATCGCCAAGCTCACGATCGATGATCTGCGCGAGAGCCGCATCTATCTGGTCGATCCGGCGCCGATCCCGGCCGATGAGCTCCAGCGCACCTACGAGTGGATGAAGAGCTGGGATTTCCTGGAAACGTCGAGTTGCGCGACCGAGCTCGTCGATATGAACGTGCAGAAGCACGGATACGAGAAGGCGCCGCACGAGCCCGCCGCCCTGCAATAACGGGCAACCGCAGCAATCGCCTCGCGCCGGCGTCGGCCTTCTTTGCAGGCCGGCGCCGGTGGCATGATGGGCTACGCCCATCTTCCAATGCCGGCGGCAAGGCTCTACCTTCGGCCCCGCGTCAGGTCCCGAAATCCCGGCGAGTGAGACGCGGCATCGGCGATCGCGGAGGGGTGGTGATGATCGGTTTCCGGCCAGTTCCCGGCGTCGCGGCGCTAGCGATCAGCTGCACGGCGCTTGCGCTGGTCGCGCAGCGTGGACAGGCGCACGCCGACGCGGTCTCCGATTTCTACACCGGCAAGACCATCCAGCTGGTGATCGGCTACGCGCCCGGCGGCGGCTACGATCTCTATGCCCGCACCCTGGGCCGGCACATCGCCCGCCACATCCCGGGCAATCCGACCATCGTGGTGCAAAACATGCCCGGCGCCGGCAGTATCAAGGCGGCGAATTTCCTCTACGGCATCGCGCCCAAGGACGGCACCACGTTCGGCGGCTTCGCGCGCGGCGCCTTCCTCGACCCCCTGCTTGGCCGGGGCGAAGGGACGACTTACGACGCGTCGAAATTCGGCTGGATCGGCAGCATCTCCAACGAAGTCGGGGTCTGCGCATTCCGGTCGACCGCCGGCATCAAGTCGTTCCAAGACATGCGCGCGAAGCCCTTCATCATCGGCGCGACCGGCGCGGGCGCGGACAGCGACGTGTTTCCGATTGTCCTGAAAAAAATGTTCAATCTGCCGATGAAGCTCGTCGCCGGCTATCACAGCAGCGCCGAGGTCGTGCTGGCGATCAAGCGGCAGGAGGTCGACGGCCGTTGCGGCTGGTCGTGGTCGAGCCTCATCAGCTGGAACCGCGACCTGTACGAGCAAAAGCAGGTCGACGTCGTGCTGCAACTCGCCGCGCAAAGGCTCCCGGAGTTGGGTTCGGTTCCCCTGGTGACCGAGGTGACCAGCAATCCGGACCAGCAGACCGCGCTCAAGCTCATCATCTCCCGCCAGACCATGGCACGGCCCTATGTCGCGCCTCCAGGCGTGCCGCCGGAGCGGCTGCGGGCGCTACGCGCGGCCTTCGATGCGACGATGCGGGACCCCGAGTTCCTCGCCGACGCCAAGCGGCAGGATCTCGAAGTGCGGCCGGTCTCGGGTTCCGAGGCCGACGTGCTGATCAAGGATATCTATGCCACGCCGCCCGCGATCGTGAAGCTTGCGGTCGATTATATGAAGGAGACACCTTGAACGGTCTTCGGCTCACAAAACTTGCTGCGACGGCAGAGAACGAGAAACATGCCGCCGCTTAGGAACCTCGCTCTCGGCGTTTGCTGTCTTGTCGGGGGTGCCTTCGCTCATCCCCCTCTTTCCCATGCCCAGGAATGGCCGACGAAGCCGGTAAAGATCGTCGTTGCCTTCTCGCCGGGCGGCAGCGCCGACCAGCTCGGCCGTCTGATTGCGCCATTGCTGTCGAGCGCGTTCAAGCAGCAATTCTATGTGGAGAACAGGCCCGGCAATAGCGGCAGCATCGGTTCGGCCCTGGTCGCGCGCGCGGAGCCCGACGGCACCACGCTCCTGATCGGGGGCTCCGGTCCGCACATCACCGGCCCGGCCATCAATCCGAACATCGGCTACGATCCGCTCAAGGATTTTTCCCATATCGGGATGATCGCGGGCGACACTTTTGTGCTGGTCGCCAACCCAGCCGAAGGGGCGAAGTCGCTCGCCGACCTAGTCGCAGTCGCGCGCAGCAAGCCGCTCAGCTCATCGTCTCCCGGAGCGGGATCGCTCGGTCATCTCATCTTGGAGCAGTTCAAGCGCAAGGCCGGGATCGACATCCAGCATGTCCCCGCTCCCAATTCAGGCATGACCGAGGTTCTGGGCAACCACATCTCCATGTCCTTCACCACGCTGCTCACCGCCGGCGAGCAGATCCGGGCCGGCAAATTCGCGGCGCTGGGCGTGACCTCGGTCGCGCGCAGCCCGGCCTACAAGGACATCCCGACCTTCGCCGAGTAGGGCTATCCGGAAGTGCGAGGCGATACCTGGTTCTGGCTCGCCGGACCAAAAAATCTCCCCCCGGCGATCGTCGACAAGCTCAACCTGGAGCTGCGGCGGATCGTGAAATCGCCGAAGACGCAAGACTACTTCAAGAAACTTGCGTTGCTGTCGATGGATCTCGACGCGGCGGCGGTCGCCAAGTTTGTCGCCGAGGAATATGCATATTGGGCGCCGTTGGCCAAGGAGATCGGGCTGAAGGTGCAATAAAGCGGCGGTGCTAGCCGGCACTAGCGACCGACCGCGTTGGAGAATTGCCATGCCATATCTTCCGCGTTCAATCGTTCTGGCTTCGCTCTGCGGACTGATGCTTTCGCCGGCCGCCGCCCAGATTTCGTCGGACGCGCGAAGCTTCCCCAACCGGACGATCCGGATCGTGGTTCCGTTTCCGGCCGGCGGGCCGACCGACATCCTCTCGCGCATCGTCGCCCAGAAAATGAGCGAGGATTGGGGACAGCCGGTGGTGGTCGAGAATCGCCCCGGCGCGAACACCACGATCGGCGCGCTGCAGGTCGCCAAGGCCGCGCCCGACGGCTACACGATCCTGGCGGCAATGGACACCACGCTGGTGATGAATCCCGCCACAACGACGAACCTGCCCTACGATCCATTCAAGGACTTTGCCGCCATCACGCTCGCGGCCAAGAACACCTCGCTGTTGATCGTGCGGGCGGAAGACGGGCCGAAATCGATCAGGGAATTGATCGCACGAGGCAAGTCCAGTCCCGGCAAGCTCAACTACGGCGCCGGCATCATCACCACGCGGCTCGCCGGCTATCTGTTCAATCAGACCGCCGGCATCGACGTCCAGCTCATCCCCTACAAGGGCAGCGCCGAGGTGGTGCAGGGCCTCCTCACCGGGGCGGTCGATTACATCATCGACGGGGTGGCCTCGAGCCTGCCGCTGATCAAAGCGCAAAAGTTCAGCGCGCTGGCGAAGCTCAACAACCGCCCGCTTCCCACGCTCCCCGACGTGCCGCCGCTCGCGGTCGCGGCGGGGATGCCCGCGCTCGACGACATTTCGAGTTGGATCGCCTTCGTCGCGCCTGCCGGCACGCCGCGCGCCATCGTCGACAAGATCCAAGGCGAGGTCGCGAAGATGTATGCCGATCCGGCGATCTATGACAAACTCGAAAAATCCGGGATCAATGCCGTGAGCAGCACGCCGGAGGAATTCGACGCCTTTTTCCGCAACGAAGCAGCGCGCTGGGAGAAGGCATTCAAGGAAAGCGGAATCAAGCTCGACTGATCTACCCTCCCTCAAATCAGCCCCCACAAGTCTCTCCATGCGTAGCGGGCGCAAGCACCCAACGGAGTATCCATGTCCAAGCCCAAAATCCTGATCTTTGCCCCGCGCGAGGAGCCGCCCGAGACCATCAATGCGCTCGAAGGGCTCGGCTGCGAGCTTGTTTTCGGCGATCGCGATTGGCAGTTGCCGCGCGGCAGCCACGAAGACGCCGTCATCGAAGCAGCCCGCGATGCCGTGGCGTTGATGGGCACATCCATCCGCCACACCCCGATCAGCCGGCGGATCTTGCAGGCGTCGCAGCGGCTGCGTGTCGTCGCCAAATATACCGTCGGCGTCGACGATGTGGACACCGACGCTGCGACCGACCTCGGCGTGATGGTGTGCCATGCGCCGACCGAGTCCAACTGTTTCGGCGTCGCCGAGACCACGGTGACCATGATGCTTGCGCTGTTCAAGAAACTGCGCGAGCGGGACGCCGACGTGCGCGCGGGCAAGTGGCGCACGCAGGAGAACTTCGCCTACTACGTCGGCAGCCGCGCCTCCGACAATTTCCCGGGCCAGACCATCGGCCTCGTCGGCTTCGGACGCATCGGGACGCGGGTGGCGCAGCTGCTTGCGCCGTGGCGGGCGCGCATCATCGCCTACGACCCCTATGTGCCGCCCGCGCATTTCCTCACCCACGGCGTCCAATCGGTCGGCTACGAGACGCTGCTGCGCCAATCCGATGTGGTGTCCTTCCACGTCGTGCTGACCAAGGAGACGCGCTACATGTTCGGCGAGAACGAGATCAAGCTGATGAAGCCCAACGCGATCGTACTCAACACCGCCCGGGGCAAGGTGCTCGACGAGAAGGCGCTCGCCCGGGCAATCGACGAAGGGCGCCTGCGCGGCGCCGCCATCGATGCCTTCGAGGAGGAGCCGCTGCCGGCGGATTCCCCCCTGCGCAAGCTCGGCGACAAGGTGTTGCTCTCGCCCCACTCCGCCTCCTACACGGAAGGGGGCGAGCTGCGGCAAGGCGTCGCCTGGGCGACGCGATCGGTCGTGACTGCGCTCAATGGCGGCATCCCCGACAATGTCTACAACAGGGATGTGATCGCGCGCTGGAAGGAACGCTTCGGCGGTGCCAGCGTGAGTGGTTGACAGGGCTTTCCGTGAAAATGCAGGCGCCCGCCGCGTGCGGGCGCTTTCGTCTCATCCGCCGGCCGACCACTTCTCGACTGGCCACACATCCGGGAGTTCGCCGTTGTCGTGGGTCCAAGGATCAACGGTCCAACCTTGACCTGTCTTGCGGTCCTTGATCACCGCGGTGAAATGCGGACCTCCGCCGGTAAAGAAGCGGGAAATCGGGGCCGCGATCGTGTGATGGCGCAAAAGGCCGAGTTGATCCAGAACGATCAGCAGAGAATTGGTGTTGTTGGTGCTGTCGATGCAATCGAATTGGCCGCGGTCACGGCTGTATCCGATGATCGCCCCGGCGCGCGCCTTGGCGTTGGCGGTGCCAGTCTGAGGCGCGATGCGCTTTTCGAACCATGCCTCGGTCTTCGCGATGGCGCGGCGCTCCGCCTCCGGCGACGCTCGGCCGGGCGCCATCAGCTCGGCCAGCCGGGCGTGATCAGCGCGCGAAAGGCCGATCTCGGTCCGGAAGGTGCAGCTGAAGCCGTGACAGATGACGACGCGACCGCTGTTCGGCAACGACATTGACCACCCTCGGAACATCGAAACGACGTCCGGATCGAGGTCACTGGCAACCGCCGGCGGCGCAAGGACTAGCCAAGCCCCTACCAGTACCAGTACGCGCTTCAAGGTCCCCTCCCCCTTCGTGCGTCAGCAATCCCCGTTGACACATTCTACAAATTGGCCGACGACCCACAAGATGCAGCCAAAGCCCGTCCACATCATCGGCGGGGGTCTCGCTGGCGCCGAGGCCGCGTGGCAGATCGCCGGGCGCGGCATTTCGGTGGTGCTGCACGAGATGCGTCCCGTCTGCACGACCGCGGTGCACAAGACATCCGCGCTCGCCGAGCTTGTCTGCTCGAACTCGTTCCGCTCCGACGACAAGGAACACAACGCAGTCGGCCTGCTGCACGAGGAGATGCGCCGGCTCGGCTCGCTGGTGATGCGGGCGGCGGATTCGAACCAGGTGCCGGCCGGCGGGGCACTCGCGGTCGACCGCGACGGCTTCTCGGCTGCCATCACGGCGGCGCTTGCAGCCCACCCCTTGGTCCAGATCCGCCGTGAGGAGATTGCGGGGTTACCGCCCCCGGACTGGGACAAGGTCATCGTCGCCACCGGCCCCCTGACCTCGCCAGCGCTGGCCGAGGCGATCGGCAAACTCACCGGCGAGGACGCGCTCGCCTTCTTCGACGCGATCGCGCCGATCGTTCACCGCGACTCGATCGACATGTCGGTCGCCTGGTTCCAGTCGCGCTACGACAAGAGCGGCCCCAGCGGGTCTGGCGCCGACTACATCAATTGTCCGCTCACACGCGAGCAATACGAGGCCTTCGTCGACGCGTTGCTCACGGGCGACAAGGTCGCCTTCCACGACTGGGAGGCCGTGACGCCCTATTTCGACGGCTGCCTGCCGATCGAGGTCATGGCCGAGCGCGGGCGCGAGACCCTTCGCCACGGGCCGCTGAAACCGTTCGGGCTCACCAACGCGCATGCGCCCGGGAACAAGCCCTATGCGGTCGTGCAGCTGCGCCAGGACAACCGGCTCGGCACCTTGTTCAACATGGTCGGCTTCCAGACCAAGCTCAAGCACGGCCCGCAAGTGAGCATCTTCCGCACCATTCCGGGCCTGGCGAAGGCCGAGTTCGCGCGCCTCGGCGGGCTGCACCGCAACACCTTCCTCAACTCTCCAATGCTCCTCGACGAGAGCTTGCGGCTCAGGGCCGAGCCGCGTCTGCGCTTCGCGGGGCAGATCACTGGCTGCGAGGGCTACGTGGAATCGGCGGCGATCGGGCTCCTCGCCGGCCGCTTCGCGGCATCCGAACGGCTGAGCGAGATTTTGGCGCCGCCGCCGCCGACCACCGCCCATGGCGCCCTGCTCGCCCACATCACTGGCGGCCATGTGGAAACCATCGATGCCGGCACCCGCTCCTATCAGCCGATGAACGTCAATTTCGGCCTGTTTCCTCCGCTCTCACAGGCGCTCGCGCGCGGCGAGGACGGAAAGCGGCTTCGAGGTCCGGCCAAGGTCTTGGCGAAGAAGCGCGCGCTTAGCCGCCGGGCGCTGATCGATCTCGAGCACTGGATCGGCGGCGCGGCGCGGCTTGCGGCAGAGTAAGGGCTATCGATTCGATTTCCCTGCAAGCAGCGGAGGGAGACCGCGCCGCGCCGCGCGCCACATGGTCAATTGCCTGCGCCATTGCGGCACGTCGACCGCATGGAAAGGCTCCCGGCGGGAGTGCTCCAGGGCGCGGAGATGGAGCGGCACAAGCGCGACCGGAAGCCATGCCGGAACAAGGGCCGCCTTCGTGGCCGCGATCCGATCGCGCGCGGCCTCGAAATGCCGGGCGGCGTGTTCTCGCATCGAGGCGAGTGCGGCACCGAGTTCGTCACTTGCCTGGCCCGCGAGTATCTGGTGGGAACCCACTCCGTAGTGCGCGAGCACTTCCGCCGGAATGAAAATTTGCCCGCGCGCGGCATGCAGCGGGAAGGTGCGCAAGAGCCCGGTGGCGGCAAAGCTGATCCCGGCCGGGCCGGCGAAAGCGAGGTCGGCGGAAGTGGAGGTTCGGTCGAGAATTCGCGCGGCAAGCTCGATGATCGTCGATGACGTGTGCCGGGCATAATTCTCCAGGTCGTCCAGGCTGCGCATCGGCTGGTCGTCGAGATCGGATCGGCGTGCCTCGATCAGCTGGTCGAAGGAACGCACCGGCAGGCGGTATTCCCGCAGGACCTCGACCAGGGCCGAAGCGACCGGGTGGCCGCTTGCCTCCTCCGCTCGTTCGCCGGTCAGCACGTCGCGCCACCATTGCAGCCGGACCTCGCCCGCGAGCGGCTCGTGCACCATCTCGCGCACCCGGCCGACTTCGAGGTTGAAGGCGTAGAGCGCAAACAGCGCGGCCCGCCGCTCGGCCGGCGCGAATAGCGCGGCGAGGAAGCGGTCTTTGTCCCCCGCCCGCACCAGCGCTTCGCAGTGGCCGAAGGCATCCTGCATGGCCCCGAAGCTCAGCGCTTCGCAATAGACACCGCGATCAGGCGCTCACGGCTTTTCGGGCGCGTCCTCGGTCGCGAGCCGCGACGTGCCGACGCCGAGATAGATGAGGATCGGAGCCGCGATGAAGACCGAGGTATAGGTGCCGACCAGCACCACGCCGAAGATCATGGTCGCGGTGAAGCTGTGGATCGCATGGCCGCCGAAGAGGAGCAGCGCGAGCAGCGCGAATGTCACCGTGACGTGGGTGATGATCGAGCGCGAGAGCGTCGAATTGACCGAGATGTTGAGCAGATCGGGCATCGACATCCGCTTGTAGCGACGCAACATCTCGCGGATGCGGTCGTAGATGACGACGGTGTCGTTGAGCGAATAGCCGAGGATGGTGAGCAGCGCGGCGATGCTCGAGAGATCGAAATCGATCTGCATCAGCGACATGTAGCCGATGGTCAGCACCAGATCGTGCACGTTGGCGATCATGGCGCCGAGCGCGAACTGCCATTCGAAACGGAACCAGAGATAGATCAGGATCGCAAAGATCGCGAGCATGAGCCCGAACGTGCTTTGGGCCAGGAGCTCGGTCGACACGCGCGGTCCCACGACCTCTTGGCGGCGGTAATCGACATCATTGCCGAGCGCCTGCCTGACCTTGTCGACCGCGGCCTGCTGTGCCGCTTCGCCGCCGGGCTGCTCGGCGACCCGGATCAGCACGTCGGTATCGGCGCCGAATTGCTGCAGCTGGACATCGCCGAGGCCGAGACCGCCGAGCGTCGCGCGCATCTTGGCGAGATCGGCGGGCCCCGACTTCGACTGCACTTCGAGCAGGGTCCCCCCGATGAAATCGATGCCGAAATTGAGACCGTGAAAGAAGAACAGCAAGATCGCGACGATCGACAGCACAGCCGAGCTTGGAAAGCTCACGCGCCGGAACTGCATGAAGTCGAACTTGGTGTCATCGGGGACGATCCGCAGCAGCGGTATGGAAGGATACAGGCGCACTGAAGGTCCCTACCTATGAAATCGCCAGGCGCTGCGGCCGCGTGTACCTCACCCACCAGGCCACGATCAGACGCGTCAGGGTGAAGGCAGTGAAGACCGTGGTGATGATGCCGATGCCCAGCGTGACGGCGAACCCGCGCACGGGCCCGGTGCCGATGAAGAACAGCACTGCGGCGGCGATGAAGGTCGTGATGTTCGAGTCCAGGATGGTCGCGAGCGCCCTTGCGAATCCGGCATCGATCGCGGTGATCGGGCTGCGGCCGGTGCGCACCTCCTCGCGGATGCGCTCGTAGATCAGCACATTGCTATCGACCGCGATTCCGATCGTCAGAACAATGCCGATGATGCCGGGCAGCGTCAGCGTCGCATTGAGCAGCGACAACACGCCAAAGATCATTCCCACGTTGATGCCCACGGCAACGCTGGCGAAGACGCCGAACAGCCCGTAGGTAAACACCATGAACACGACCACGAGCACGGCGCCGAAATAGGAGGCGCGGCTTCCTTGCACGATCGAATCCTGGCCGAGCCCGGCACCCACCACACGCTGCTCGATTGGAGTCAATTTCGCCGGCAGCGCGCCGGCCCGCAAGAGGATGGCAAGATTGTTCGCCGACTCGACGGTAAAGTTGCCGGAAATTTGGCCGCTCCCCTGCAGGATCGGCTCGCGGATGACCGGAGCGGAGATGACCTCCTCGTCGAGCACGATGGCGAACCGCTTGTTGACGTTCTCGGTCGTGACCTGGGCAAACTTTCGAGCGCCAGAGGTGTTGAAACGGAATTGCACGATCGGCTCGCTGGTCCTCTGATCGAAGCCCGGCTGCGCATCGGTCAGTTCCTCGCCCGTCACGATGACCCGCTTCTCGAGCAGGTAGGGTTGCCTGCCCTCGGCGGCAGAGCCGTACACGATTTCCGATTCCGGGGGCGGCCGCCCCTGCAACGCCTGCTCGGGGGGCATCGACTCATCGACGAGGCGGAAGGTAAGCTTGGCGGTCTTGCCGATCAGCTTGAGCAGTTGCTCGGGATCGCCGAGCCCCGGGACCTGCACGAGGATGCGGTTGTTACCCTGGCGCTGGATCGAAGGCTCGACCAGCCCGAGCTCGTTGACGCGGCGCCCGATGATCTCGACCGATTGATCGACGACCTGCCGGATGCGCTCGAGGATGGCCGGCTCGGTCACGGTAAGCCGGACCAGGCCGCCGCCGGCGTTCTCGATGTCGAGCGAGCGCCCTCCGGCGCTGCCGAGGAGGCCTCCAATGGGCTGCGACAGCTCTCTGAGCTTCGCCAGACCCTGCTGCAGGTCGCTTTCGCGGATGCGCACCTCGACCGTGTTGCCCCTGATGACGGGAGCAGCAGTGAGGCCGACCCGCACCTCGCGCAGGACCCTGCGCACGTCGTCTTGCACCGACAGGAGCTTCTGCCGGCGCACGTCGTTCTCGTCGACTTCGAGCAGGATGTGCGACCCGCCCTGCAGGTCGAGGCCGAGGACGATGTGGCGTTGCGCCCATGTGGGCCAGCGCTTGACGGTCTGTTCCGGGAAGAAATTGGGAATAGCACACAGACAAAAGAACAGAGCCGTGACCAGGATCGCCGTCGCCTTCCAGCGCGAAATGTACAGCATGGATCCTGACCGTCCCGGCTTGCGTCCGCTTCCCTACAGGCGATCAGCCCGCGCCTTCGTCCTTGACCGGCTCACCCTTGGCACGGACCCCCGATACCATCTGGCGCACCTGGCGCACCCGCACCCCATCGGCGATCTCGACTTCGATCTGCTCCTCGTCGACGACCTTGGTGACCTTGCCGACCAGCCCTCCGGAGGTAACCACGGTATCGCCGCGGCGCAAGTTCTTGATCAGCTCCTGATGCTCCTTCACCTTCTTCTGCTGCGGCCGCAGCATCAGGAAGTACATCAGCACGAAGATGAGGACCAAGGGAATCATCATGTTGAAAATGTCGCCGCCCATCGGGCTGGCCTGGGCATAGGCGGGCGTCACGAACATGGGGTCCCTCTAAGTGCTCGGAATCGACCGCTTTTTTGCCGCGCCGAGAAGAATTTCGAGCCGAAATCGGCGCGGACTATAGCGGCCGGCGGCCCAATTGCAACGCCACTTTGCCCAGCCATCGCCGCCCGGGCGGCGATGGCTGGGCAAAGTGGCGTTGCAATTGGGCCGCCGGCCGCTATAGTCCGCGCC
>Ga0137379_10000542_pt1 | contig 33194 bp, 32 predicted proteins | sample SagtaG_18_FD_104812 | JGI IMG/M metagenome (GOLD analysis project Ga0137379, IMG submission 104812) | Vadose zone soil microbial communities from Sagehorn Ranch, Mendocino, California, USA - Sage2_L_80_16 metaG | ecosystem: Environmental > Terrestrial > Soil > Vadose zone | place: USA...
GCGCGAGACTGCGTTTGATGACATGTTCATTCAACCGGCGGCCGGTGATGCAGGGGCGGCTCTGGGCGCGGCCCTCTGGGCCTATCACGTCGTGCTGCAGCAGCCGCGCAAGTTTGTGCTGGATCACTGTTACTGGGGCGAAAGTTTTTCCGATGGCGAGGTTGCTGACTTTTTGCGCGCCGCCAACATTCCACATGAACGCATCGACAACGAAGACAGGATGCTGGATCAAGTCGTCGACTGCTTGATGCAAGGAAAAGTCTTTGGCTGGTTCAAAGGCAGATTCGAGTGGGGACCGCGAGCGCTGGGCAACCGGAGCATCCTCGCCGATCCGCGCCGCGTCGAGATGAAGCGCATCGTCAACGAGAAGATAAAATTCCGCGAGCCGTTCAGGCCCTTCGCGCCGGTGATTCTCGACGAACGTACGCGCGAGTACTTCGATCTGCCGGAGGGAAAGGACCATCATGCGGCGCGGTTCATGCAATTTGTCACGCCGATACGTGAAGACAAACAGGCGCTGATTCCCGCAGTGAACCATCGGGGCACGGGGCGCTTGCAGACGATTCAGCGCGAGGTGAATCCGTCCTATTATGGGTTGGTCGAGAAATTTGGCGAGGCCACCGGTGTGCCGGTACTGTTGAATACGTCTTACAATCTGCGCGGCGAACCGATGGTCTGGAGTCCCGCGAATGCGTATCGCACGTTCAGCAACAGCGGGCTCGACATGCTGGTGATGGAAAACTTTTTGATCCGGAAGTAGGGAAATTGTCCGACCGACTTCAGGAGCGTCTGATCAAGCAGGATGATAGTTATTTAGCATTGAGGTCAGGGCGATGCGAAGTTTTAAACCGCGAAGCGGCAGCGACCTCCAGCCCAACGTTGCCGCTCGGCGCCTACGTTGGGAGGAGGAGTGTAAGAGACACAACCCCATCGGGTTGAGGCGCCTTGAAATTGGATCACCAGGGTAGCCGCGGCGGCAACCCTGGGCTGGAGGTTGTTACCGCTTCGCGGTAACTTGATCAGAGCTTCCTTCAGTTTGTCGGACAGCGCAGCGGAAATTGACAAGCAATCCTGCTTGCCTTACAAAGAGAACTGATGAAGAAATGGTTCCAGCGACTTGGCGCCAACGCGGGAGTGCTCGGCGAGTTGTTAGTCTTCCTCTGGAAACGGAAGATGTGGTGGCTGATCCCCATGGTCACCACGCTGCTCCTTTGCGGCGTGTTGCTGATCTTCGCGTCCTCGACAGGCCTGGGCCCGTTCATCTACTCGCTGTTTTAGGGTTCCCTGCAGCCGGGTAAAGTTGAAGGGTCGGTTCGGAATGACTAACCTAATCTTCCACAAGACTGGCGGCAATAGGAGTCGCCTCGCTGCCCGATTCTTTGGCAGTTCTGATTAGCCGCTCAATCTTTTCTTCCTGGTCTTCGTTCAGATCGACGAACTGCACCCCGAACCCGCTTCCGCGCGTGTAGTGTCTGACTTCACCCTCCAGGTACAACCAATCGTCGTCAGGTAGCAACACTCTGAAAGCAACAATCTCACCGGACATCGTTTCGCCCACGGTGTCCAGGTAACAACCGCCAGCCGACAAGTTGGTAATTCGGGCGGGGTGGTTACCGCTCGTGCCATCCCATACTGCCTCAAGGCTGACACTCAGCCTTGGTTTAGCTCTTCTCTCGTCCATAGTTAGAGTTCTCCCGACGAAGTTTGCATAGGGAGGGCAAGACTAGTGAGCGTTTGTTCGGGCCGGATGCGCGACAACAATTATTTCTGGGCTCGCTGGCGAGAAACTGTCCCGGCTCGGGTGCAGATGCCTTTCTTCTATACCTTGAACATCTTAGATTAAAAACGGGCCGCTTGCCAATGCCATTAAGTGCGCGGGAAGGGAACTGGCAGGGGGGCGATACGCGCTGGCGCATCTGAGAGCGAGACTTTATGATTGAACGCTAACAGTCATAGACCGCGGGCGCGAACTTCTTCTGGGAATGCCTGCGCTGCGTAAGGGGATTGCAAATGTCATCTCAAGCATCGGCGGCTACTGTGGCTTCAATCAGCGAGATTCGTGCGCATTTTCCCGCACTTGAACGGATTCATTACGGACGACCAGTGGCGTATTTCGACGGCCCCGGCGGAACTCAAGTGCCGCGTCACGTCGCCGAAACCATGGCCGACTATCTCTATCATCACAACGCCAACACTCACTGGGCCTATCCGACCAGCGAAGAGACTGACGAGGCAATTGAGAACGCCCGCCAGGTGTGCGCCGAGTTTCTGAACGCTTCTCCGGACGAAATAGCTTTCGGCGCGAACATGACGACGCTGACTTTTCATCTCGCGCGCGCGCTGGGAAGAAATTGGGGCGTCGGTGACGAGATCGTTGTTACCGAGTTGGACCATCACGCGAACGTCGCGCCGTGGCAAAGACTCGCATGCGAGCGCGGTGTGACGGTGCGCATGGTGCGATTGTTGCCAGAAACAGGCCAGCTTGACTGGGACGATTTCGAGCGTTCTGTTACCGAAGCGACAAGGCTGATCGCCATCGGAGCTGCGTCAAACGCGCTGGGAACGATTAACGACGTGCCGCGCGCGATCAGAATGGCACGTGACGTCGGCGCTCAGGTTCTTGTCGATGCGGTTCACTCTGTGGCTCATGAGCTGGCGGACGTGCGCGCGCTTGATTGCGACTTTCTCGGCATGTCGGCTTACAAGTTTTACGGGCCGCACATCGGTGTGTTGTTTTGCAAGCGCGAATTGCTTGACACGATCGATTTCCCGAAGCTGATTCCGGCTCCCGACGTTGGGCCGGAGCGAATAGAAACAGGAACCCAGAATCAGGAGGGCATGGTCGGGACGGCGGCGGCGATTGATTTTCTCGCGTCGCTCGCTGACGGAGATGCTGGTCGTGGGTCAAGACGCTCGCGACTCAAAAAAACTTACAAAGAGCTGCATCATCGCAGCGCCGAACTCGCGCGCCAATTGTGGGACGGGCTCTCATCGATCAAAGGCGTTCACCTGTATGGCCCAACACCGGCGTCGCCGCGCACGCCGACGATCTCGTTCACGATCGACGGTTGTGCTTCAACTGAAGTCGCGCGGCGTCTTGCTGCGGAAGGACTCTTTCTGTCGCACGGAGATTTTTATGCGGCTACGGTGATCGAGCGGCTTGGCCTTGTGCCCGAAGGCCTGGTGCGCTCCGGATGCGCTTGCTACACAACTCGCGAAGAGATTGAGCGGCTGGTTGAGGGCGTGAGTGAGATCGCCGGGTCTCAATTAGGCCACAGATGAACACGGATGGACGCGGATAAGAAATACAAAGGCATAAAGAACTGACGAGGAGAGAAGCACGGAGTTCGCTTGCTTCTAACAGTATCTGTGTTATCGGTGTTTATCTGTGGCTGATTTATTTCCTCGCACTGCGTTTATGAAGTCCGCGAGCAATCCGTAGGCCGTGCTTTGCAGATTCGGCCGGTGCGACATGATTGTCAATCCCGGCATCATGTCTAATTCGAAGTGCGCGGCGAGCGATGTGCCGCGCACGCACGAAAGCGGATCAGTCAGCGCCAGTTGTTCGGGTCGGACCGTCGCACTGACCAATCCGTCCTCAGTGTGTTTCACTCTCGCTACCAGCTTGAAAGGTTTTCCTTCCGCGCGCGCTGCCCGCAACGTTTTAGAGTCGAGCCCGCGAATTCCCGCTCGGCGCACCTCCGCCGGCTTGAGCGGCACTTTCATCAGGACCCTGGCAAGCGCGCACACCTTGACCGTCGTATCCCAACCGTCGACATCATGGCTCGGATCGGTTTCAGTGACGCCGAGTTCCTGCGCCGCTCTAACCCCTTCTTCAAATGTGCGGCCGGTCTCCATCGCTTCGATGATCACGTTGGTCGTCGAATTGAAGGCGCCGCTGAATCCACGTACCTTCACGGCCGGCAGAGCTTCGCGAAAAAGAGAAAACACCGGCGCGCTGTCGAGGACCGTCGATTCAAACAAAAAGCGCTTGCCCGCTGTTTGCGCCAGTTCGTTCAGCTCGTCGTAGGCATGAACGACCGTGCCCTTATTTGCGGTGATCGCGTGCGCGCCGGATTGCAGCGCCGCGCGCAGATAATCAATAGCGGGCTGGCCCGTCTCCACATTAAGCGAAGTGGTTTCGAGCACTGCACCAGGCTGGGCTTTTGCCAACCATTCGCTAATCTCGTTCGAGCGTAGCGTATTCGGCTGCATGGTCTCGCCGCCCAATAGCGTCTCGACCTTGAAGCCGTCCGTGTTCGACAACCAACCGATCCGGCGCGACGCTACTCCGGTGACGCGCCATTCGATACCATAAAGCTCGCGCAACTCGGCGCTCTTTACGACAAACAGGCGCGCCAACGCGCGGCCCACATTTCCGAAGCCAAGAAAACAGAGGTTGTAGTGTTTCATTCGTCTTTGTGATCCTGCGCGACGTATTATAATGAAGTTTACCGGTCGCTGTCCGACAAACTTCTGTTTGTCGAATTCGTTAAGATGATCCAATTGTGAATAAATGACTTGGTTGGACACCGCACGACAAACTGAAGGAAGGTCTGATCAAGCTGGATGATTTAGCATTGAGGGTCAGGGTTGCAGAGTTTGATACCGCGAAGCGGTAACGACCTCCAGCCCAACGTTGCCGCTCGCCGGCTACGTTGGGGAAGAGGAGTGTAAGAAGACACAACCCCATCGGGGTTGAGGCGCGTTGAAATTGGATACCCAGGGTAGCCGCGGCGGCAACCCTGGGCTGGAGGTTGTTACCTCTTCGCGGTACTTGATCAGAGCTTCTTTGGAGTTTGTCGTTAGAGCTATTGGCGGAAACAAGCGACAAACTGAAGTTTGTCGGACATCATGAGGCAATATCACGATCTGCTGAAATCGATTCTGGCGCACGGCACGGAACACAGGGACAGAACCGGCGTCGGCACCATCTCGCATTTTGGTTATCAAACGCGCTTCCGGCTCAGCGATGGCTTTCCGATTGTTACTACCAAGAAGATTCCGTTCCGCTGGGTCGCCGAGGAACTCTTCTGGTTTCTTTCGGGTGATACCAATGAAGCGAACCTGCGCGCGAAGGGCGTGGACATCTGGGCCGAGTGGGCCGACCAGGAACATACTGGGCGCTTTGGTCGCGAGTCCGGCGATCTTGGCCCAGTCTACGGTTATCTCTGGAGATCGTTTGGCGGCAGTTATCCAGCGCGCGACGGTGTCGACCAGATTGCAAGTTTGATAAATGAGATTCAAACGAATCCGAATTCGCGCCGCTTGATCGTCACCGGCTGGGACCCCAGATACGCTGACAATGTGGATCTGCCGCCGTGTCACACACTGTTTCAGTTCAAAGTTGAGAACGAGCGAGTCTTGCACTGTCAACTTTATCAACGTTCAGCCGACGCGTTTCTTGGTGTTCCTTTCAACATCAGCTCGTACGCGCTGTTGATGCATTTGATCGCGCATGTTTGCGAGCTGGAAGTGGGCGAGTTTGTTTACACGCTCGGCGATTATCACATCTACCAAAACCATCTAGAGCAAGTGCATGAGCTGCTTTCGCGTGAGCCGTTGCAACTGCCACGACTTGAGATCGTCGACGAATCCGCGCGCTTGCGCGGGCTCGAAGGCTTGCTCAGGATGAGCTACCAAAGCCTGAAACTGTTGGGCTATCAGTCTTACGGAAAAATCGCCGCGCCGGTAGCTGTGTGAAAACGACTATCCGACATATTGAAGTATTCGAAAGACGATGCGGCTCCGCCGCCGCACCAGGGAAAGGCTCAGCCTTTCCGCACTGCACCGCGGCGGAGCCGCAATAACCATGATCATCGGAATCGTCGCAGTGGATCGAAACGGCGCTATTGGCAAGGGTGGCAAACTGCCGTGGCATTACTCTGCCGACATGAAGCACTTCAAGGAAACGACGACCGGTCACGCATGCGTGATGGGTTATCGAACCTGGCAGACCTTGAAGAAACCGTTGCCGAATCGATTGAACATCATCCTGAGTCGGCAATCTGAGGCTGAGTCTCAGGATTCGTTAATCGTCTGCCGCGATGTACCTTCGGTCCTTTCACTTGAGCGTGATCTGAAATGCGATCTCTTCGTGATTGGCGGCGAGAAAGTTTATCGCTCGTTCCTTCCGCACATCGAAAAGTGGATCGTTACGGAAGTGCCTTTAACTGTCGAAGACGCAGACGCATTTGTTCCAGAGAATTATTTAGGTGGATTCAAGCCCGCGGGTACAAAAGAGATCGGTGACGATCTCAGCGTCAAGCTCTACGAGCGGGCGTAATTGTTTTCACGGATGAAGAGGTTTCTTTGCGGGTTTTCAAAATTCCTTCAATGATCTGACTTATTGCTGCTTCACGAGAAATCTTGCCGTCGAGATAAGCAATCCAGATCGGCAATTCTATCTTGGCAACGACGGGTACCTTTGCGTAGTAGCCCGCAACGTCGCCGTAGTGTTTGTGAGTTGGATCGACGAAGCGTCTCACTGTTTCCGCGGCTTGGATAAACATGATGGTATGAGCAACGTTTCTCATATCCGGATCGCGCTCGGCAACACCAGCCTTCTTTAGGCGGTTGCGTATGTCTTCAAGTACGTTTTCTTTGCCTTTCGTCTCGAGGTCCAGCGCGTGAATCGACTCATGCAACACCGTCTCAAAAAGCTGGGAGCCCTTGTTATTATCAATCCCGACGAAACAAACTCCGTGCCGGTCTCCTTGCCAGTTTGTGAACCCTCCAGGAGCGGGAGACTCGGCCACAAGGTAAACCGGGACCTTATAATCAGTGTCTTCCATGCCGAGGTTCTTCGTAATGTAAGCGAAACACTCCCGCTCCTTCGGAATCAGCTTTGTAGTGACCCTGACCGCCGCTTGCTCGATGGCAGTTTTGTGCTGCGGCCAGATCTTCTCGCGAAACGGTTTTTCGATCAGCATCAAAGCTTTGGCAAGTTGGATCGCTTTCTCGCGAGTCTGAACTGGTTGAACCTTCCCGTTAGCGATCAACCTGGTGGTCTCGGAAACACGGGAGAAGGCCGGCAAGATATCCGCAGACCTCTCAAACTGGCTGATGTCTACATCCAAACGGGCCAGGGTCTGCGCCCCGAACAGCCCCCGAGCGGCATCGACTCCTTCCGCCAATCCTTCAATGTCAGGGATTTTCCCCGAGTCAGAGGCGAGTTTGAAGACAAAGAAATAGAGATCAACAAAAGCATTGACTCGGACGTCTAAATGCCCTTGACTGGTTTTCTCCGCTTGAGTTTTTAGCCGGGCTTGCGGAAGAGCCGACGAGGGTCGACACAGAAGAGCAATGATCAAGAGGACGCGGCTTACTGTCAGTGTAAATCGCATTATTTGTTATTGATCGACATGTCCAACACATCATGCCGCGTGATAATCCCGACGATGCGGCCGTACTCTTCGACCAAAACTGCCGGGCTGGTTTGCAGGCGGCGCGTGATTTCGTTTGAGCTGGCATCGACGTCAACGGTTGGGAAGCTCGCTTCCATCACTTCGCTGACTTTTGCTTCCAACAGATCACGATTGCGAACCACTTTTGCGAGCGCTCGATTCTCGCGAACCGATCCCACAGGACGGCCCTCTTCCAGGACCGGAACCTGAGTCAATCCCAGTTCATCCATCTTTGCGAGTGCATCCGCAAGCGTATCGTCTGGCGCCACCGAAATGAGATCTTTCGGCGCCTGCCGCTTCTTGGTACCAATGAGCAAACCAGCGGTGATCTTCTGCGGCTCGAGCAGACGTTTCTCTTTCAGCCACTCGTCGGAGTGGTGCTTGGTGAGATAGTGTTCGCCCGTGTCACAGACGATGAAGACGACCACGCCGTCCTGGTCCAGGTCACGCGCGAGGCGCAACGCCGCTGCCAGATTTGTTCCTGTCGAACCGCCGCAGAAGATGCCTTCGAGGCGGCCCAGTTGTCGCGACAACTCAAACGACTCACGGTCGGTGATGTTGATGACTTCGTCAACGTATTTGATATGCACGTTCGCGGGAATAACTTCCTGGCCGATGCCTTCAACGAGGTAAGGCGTCGCTTCGACAAGCTTTCCAGTCTCTTTATAGGTTTTGAACACCGAACCGTAGGGGTCGGCGCCGATAACTTTGATCTTGTGGTTCTTCTCTTTCAAAAACCTGCCGGTGCCGGAGATCGTTCCCCCCGTTCCCAGCCCGGCGACAAAGTGAGTGATCTTTCCTTCAGTCTGCTCCCAGATCTCGGGACCAGTGGTCCGATAATGGGCTTCCGGATTCGCCGGGTGCGAATATTGATCGGGATAGAAAGAGTTTGGCGTCTCGGAAGCAATTCGTTTGGCAGTGGAAACGTAATGGTCGGGCGTTCCCGGCTTGGCCGATACCGGTGTGATTACTACATCGGCGCCGAGCGCTTTCAAATAGCGCGACTTTTCGACCGAAGCCTTGTCCGTCATCACAAAGATGCACTTGTAACCTTTCACGGCAGCGGCCAGCGCCAGGCCGATACCAGTGTTGCCCGAGGTTGCTTCGACGATCGTGCCGCCGGGTTTGAGAATGCCTTCGCGCTCAGCCGCCTCGATCATGGCGACGCCAATCCGGTCTTTGACTGAAAAGCCTGGATTAAGATTTTCCATCTTCCCAAGCACCGTGGCCTTAATCCCTTTGGCCAGACGATGAAGTTTGACCAGGGGCGTGTGACCGATCAGGCCGAGTACATTTTCGTGATATTCCATTTTGGTCTCCAACGAAGTAAAGCAGCTCAAACGCTTTGGTGACTCCGCTCAGCCGCGTAGCGGCGAAATGTTTATAGATTCAAACCCATAAACGGACATCAGCTCCGTAGGAGCGCCAATGTTATCGCTCTCGCCCATAAATGGGCTCTGTACTATATACGATGCTCGTTGTCTATAAACATTTCGTGCCTACGGCACTGAGAATGGAGCCTGTTCATTAGCTCCACCTTGGTTTCTTAACATCAATTAACTTTTCTACACCAAAGTGGGCATGTTCATCCCACGCCTCACTCAGCCAATACCAAAAGTGAATAGCCGCCGAGGATGCGAACTACCAGATCCTGATTTAGCGTTGAGAGTAGTCTTCTGGGCCAGCTCGCCAATCTCGCTTTGATACTGCGCGGACGGGCAAGGGCGCCGGGCGTATAAAACCAATCACTGATCCTATATCCAGTGTCTTGCAAGGTAGCAAGCGCAGTTTCTTTCGTGAAGTAGTGCAGATGGCCCGCCTGTTCTCGCTCGCGCATTATTGGTCGGTTGCGCGCCACCCACTGCGCCGACAAATCCAGCGGAATATGAAATATCTTATGCGTGGCCTTGCCGCGCAACTCGCGCAGAAACCCGAGATAGTCTTGCACGTGCTCGAAAACATCGATGCATAACAGTAGATCGAAATGCGCGGTTTTGTTTGCCAGCAAGTCCGAACAATAAAAGTGAAGTCGCTCGTTCTCGCGCGCCTGGCACAACGCGAACGCTTGCGGCGAGATCTCGTAACCGAAGAACTCGGTCCCGGCGGGCAAACTCAACTGAAGCTGCTTCAAGACTTCACCCGCGCCGCAGCCAACTTCGCAAAGCGATTGCGGCTGAAGGTCATGCTTCTCAATCATCTTGAGGATCTGCGTCGCCTTCCACGAAGAGTCTTCGACGTGATAGGTGGGATTTCGCTCCAAATACTCGCCGGTTTGATAGACGCTGTCTGCTTGTCCGACGAACTTTAGTTTGTCGCCAGTTTCCGCCATTAGATTCCTTTTCGATCAACCACGACAAAGTTTGTCGGACATTACTTATTGGCCACCAGCTTCACGCCCAGGATCAATCGCAATGGTAACCCGCGCGCGAGTGTTTTTCCGAATCGGCGGGGCAGCCTGGTCAACAAGACTTCAATTCCCTTGACAAAAGCCACAGGCACGGCGACGTGCGATCCTCTTGCGCCAACGAGCGCCACGAGTTTGCGAAAGCCAACCGCTCTGAACATCGCGGCCAGCTCGCGCGCAGTGTATTCCTGCAAATGAAACCCAGTTGCCACTTCGTCGAAGTAGCGCGAGACATCGTGCGGGCCTGACAGCCGGTTGGGAGTGAGGCAAACATAAACTCCACCCCGCGCCAGTGCCCGATAAATGTTCGCCAGCTGCTCGCGCGCATCGTCCGGGTGCAGGTGCTCCATCAGTTGATCGCTGTAAGCAACATCGATCGAGCCTTCGGGAACGGGAATGCTACAACCGTCAGAGATCGCAAACTCCACATTCTTCGGCAGGGCAACACCCGCCGCAATCTCGTTAGACACATCAACCGCGAACACCTTGCGCACTCGTTGCGCCACGGCAATCGCCAGCGCGCAATCGCCGGGACCAATCTCAAGATAGGTCGAATTCGAGCGAAGATAACGACTCAACAGCCGCACGCGTTCCACAACCAATCGCCGCCGGGTTTGTCCGTCCGTCTTCAGTGTCAACTGCGGATGGTCTGGAACTCTCCGGAAAAGCTCGTCATAAACTACCGTGTACAGGCGTTTTCTTTCCTGCTTGGTTGCGTCGCGCAGTCGCGCGGCCAGCTCTTTCTCGATCAGGTAATGTTCTCTGATTCGCCCGGGCGATCTCGGGTCACTCTTGGGAATGGGAGCAGACATTTTTGTTGGAACACCGCACCCAGGCGGCAAGAGCCGCAGAGACGCGGCTACTTCACAACTCCTTCACAAAGCTTTTGGGCGATGAACTCACCGGCCACTTGATGGCCCAACTGGTTCCAATGACCGTTGCCGATATTGTTGCCAAAACCGTGCAGAAAAGTCTTATTCTGGTCGGCGTATGTTTCCATCCACGGCGCGAGGGTGATCACCGCAATCTTTTCTCGCTCGCATAACTGTTTGATCCGGTTATCTGGATAGAAAAGATCGTTGACGCCCAGACGCTTCATGAAGAGCTGTCGAACATTCGCGTCGGGAAAAGCTTGTATTCCATTGCTCAAGGTTACCACGAGCAGCTTTGCTCCCTTCACTGCGACTTCGTTGCGCATCTGCGCGACCAGTCCTTCAGTAACGTGCCACGCGTCATTCCAGACGTCATCGCTCGGTGCGCGATAGACGACATTGTCGATGCCCAGTTCTTCTGACGCTGCCGCGGCCGTTTTCGTCTCGGGCGAATTCGCGGGCGCGTTTCGCGCTCGCCGCGACGCCAGCCAGATCTTGAATCCATGATGTCCCTGGTTAACGGCTTGTACGAGCCGCGAATGATCGCGTATCCAACGGCCCATGCGGTTGAGCCTCGACTGTCGCCAGCGAAACGCTCGCGTCTCTTTGAAAGAGTCATCGAGGGACAGCTTTCCGTCACGATAGACGAAGTACGGGACCTCGTCGGTCTTTTTTAGGGCCCGGACATTATCGCTTATATCATTATTCGTGGTGAGCGCAAGCAACACAATGTCAGGCGAATACGCCCAGACGTGTTCGCGAAGGGTGATCAACTCTTGTGCGGTGCCGTACCCCGAAACTCCGAAATTGATCACCTCAATCTTCTTGCCGCCGAATGCGCCGCACTGTTGCAAATTCTTTTCCATCACGACCCAAAAAGCGTCCTCCATCGCGACCGGAAAAGCTTCTGGATAAGAATCTCCCAGAACAGCGATTCTGATTGTGTTCGCAGGCTTAGCCTTGGAGTGTTCGCCATCTCGCAAGCCATCGCTGTTGATGCGCACGTACGCTTCGCCTTCTTTGCGATACCAGCCCTCCATGTTTGGGCGCAGAGCGTAGCCACGCAAGTCGTCGGGTTGGTAAAAATCAGGATACGAATAGCCGGCAACACGCAAAGCGATCTCAGCGATGAGGCAGCCGAAGAGCAGGCCAAAGAGGACTAGACCGAGCTTTCCCAGTAGTCTCTTCAACCTGGTTGGTTGCACAATCGATTCCGGTACCATGGTCTTCTAGCTTCTCTGAAAGAAGGTCACCGGATTTCTTTCACCCCTTGCGGGGCTCACAACAACAAGACACAGCGACCCGCGGCTCACGCCCGGGGCTACCTTCCTCCGCCCGCTTCGCGGACTCATTGACTTGTCCATTTGCGATTACCTCCGTGCTGCGTTGAGCCGCCTGCGATATGTTCAGTCAGCTAACTAACAACGACCTCTTGAAAGATCTTTGCCAACTTCAGCACGTTGGTCTTCACTGAATAGTGCTCTTCAACTACGTTTCTTCCGGCTGATCCCATCCGCGCTCCCAACTCGCGATCTTCGTAGACACGTTCAAGAGCTTGATACCAATCGTCCGCCGAAGTTGCCGCGAAACCCAACTCGTTATGCGCCAGTATCTCCTGGTTGACTCCAACAGGACTGACAATCACCGGCAGTCCGGCGGCCATGTACGAGAGCATCTTGAACCCGCACTTGCCGCGGGCCCATTGCGAATCTTCCAGGGGCATCAGGCCGACGTCCATCTGCTGGACGAGGCGCACTTCATTCTCACTGGACCAGCGCGCGAAATGAAAGTTTCTATCAGAGAGCTTATTGAAAACTGGTCGCTGATCACAGACCACCAACAATCGGCTGTCCTGATGTTGCGCCAGGAAATCGGCCAAAGGCTCTTCAATAGCATAAAGGAACTTGAGATTGGCCCACGTTCCAGTCCACCCTATCGTCCATCGATTACGGACTTCTTTGTCCGCGGGGCGCCACAGGTCTGTGTCGACCGAAGTGGGAACCAACCAGACCCTTGCGCCCAGGCTTTTATAATGCTGAGCCAGAAATCGATTGCCGGCAATCACGCCCTCGCACTGCTCAGCGATCTCCGCGGAGAAATCTGAACCGTACGGCAACCAGATCGCGTCGTCGACGTCAAACACTCGCTTCTTTCCCGCAAGATGTTCGAAAGAGGACCGTCCGGAGATCAATTCGCGGCCCAGCCAGGTGATATCGCTGAACCGCGAGGCGACTAGTCCGGGAATGCGCATCGCCGTGACCAACCATGGCAGTGGCTCGATCTTGTAGCGGCTGATCGGCGGCCAGTGCTCGTTGACCTCAACCCCTAGTGCCTGAAGCGGCTTGATGAACTGACGAATGCGAAAGCGGCTGGAAGGGTCATGCTTGCTGCCGGTCAAAGCCGTTACTTTGATCATCTGCTCGAAACGCTCATGCGCCGCGCTAGTCACAACACCGTGCCTTGTTGTTGTCGCTGTCGCCTCGGTATCACGAATCCTTCCAGAAGCACTACCTGGATCAATAGAGTTAGAAACAAGTAGACGCTCGTAACAACCGCCAATCCCATCAACCCGTAGCGCAGAAAGCCGAACACCTTCGCGGGAACATAGAGAGTGTAGGTGACGATGGACATCCGCGTCGGCGTGCGCGTGTCACCCATTGCATAGAAAGTCTTGGAGGTTATCACACCCATCGCACCTGCCATGAAAAAGCCGACCAGCGCCAACATTATCAGCCACAACAGGTGAACATTGTCGGTGGTGACGCCGCCATGGCCGATCAAGAGATTGAGGATGCGTTCGCCCGCGATCAGAAAAATGACGTAACCCAGAGCGGTCAGCCCACCCATCGCAAGCAGGCGTCGCTGATAAATGCGTCGGAAGGCGGGCCACTTTGCCGCGTTCGCCTGAATCGCCAGCGCCGGCACCATCGGCGTGGCTATCGCTTTTTCAGCAACTACGTTTGCCACACCATAAATTTGCTGCCCGATGTAAAGGAGCGATAGACCGCCGGCAGGAGCCATCGAGGCGAGAAACCGATCGATCAGCAGGTCGGTGCGGTAATATGAATTGCCGATCAACAACGGCCGAATGCGGCGCCAGGCTTCGCGCATCGCTGGCGAGCCCCAATCGGGCCACTCCCAACGACCAAGACCTCTCAACAACCACACTATCTGCATTGCAGTGCGCAGGACGATGAGCATCGCCGCACCAACGACACCATAGATGGCCAGTATCTTGATGAGCAGCAGCAGCGAGATCAAACTCGAGAGCAGCGTGGAAAGCTCAACCCAGATGAATCGTTGCCGCGCATGATAGACCGACCAGAGGACTGACACCGAAGCTGTGAAGATCATGCCGACGAGTTGAATTCGCGTCAGACTCACCGTCAGTGTTTGGCCTGCTTTGGAAAACCCGGGTACCAGCCAAGGCACCCAATACGACGCCGTTATGAAAAGTACCAGAGCGAGCATCGTGAAGATGCCCGAAATGCCGAGAAAGAATCCCCATGCGTTCTGTCGAAATGTGCTTTCATTCTCGGTTGCCAGCAACGGCACCAGCACGTGCGTCAGCGAACTGCTAACCACCAGCAGGATTAGCTGGGGCACAGCCATACCGGCAAACAGCGCATCGGTCTCCATTCCCACGCCCAGTTGTGTTATCACGTACCATTGGAAGAGCAGCGTAACGAGAATGTTCGTTCCAGCCAGGCAGGCAAGGGTGATGGTCTGTTTCATGAAAAAGGATCCGACCGGCGAGCCGTTCGCGCGCGGGCAAGCCGAAGTTAAGAGCTTATATTTGATAATCAGTTTTATTTCAAACTCCACGCGTTTTTGGCAGGGTCAGTGACAGGAGAACACGTTAACGATGCAAGCGACCGTCAATGCTTAGCGTCTTCTTAGACCCAGGATGCTAAGGAAGAAACTTGAGAGAAGAATCTGGCAGCCCAGCGTAAGAAATGTCACCGCCGGAATCACGATTCTCAGAGTACGCGATGGATTCAGATTGCCAAAAGAATGTACGTCCCAGTAGCCTACCGCGTAGATTGATCCTGCGAGGCCCAGCAGGACTAGAACAATGCCTACGATCAGCCCGACTTCGAGAGTTATGTATTCCATGACTGCGTTGAGTCGCGGATCTTGAGGCAACAGCCCTTCGCTGATTGCAAAAACCTTAGTGAAGATGGCGAAGACGATCGCTTGAAAGCCGATGATAACAGCCAACGCTGCGTATAAAAGAGTATGTACGTCGAACGTAATACCGCCAACCATCTTTGGTCCGGGCAATAGCCACGCTCCTATCAGGAGACCGAGCAACATCAGCAACTGGCCCGGATAGAGAAAAAGCCAGCGCGGACTGTAAAGTAGCAAAAACCTCAGGTGACGCCAACCGTCGCGCCAGCGATGCAGATGAGGCGGCCGGCTGCGGCCGGCGGGCGACAGCGTGGTGGGCACCTCAGCAATGCGCATCTTGCGGAGAGTGGCTTTGACGACCATCTCACTGGCGAACTCCATTCCCGTAGTCCGCAGATCGAGTTGCATAATAGCCGCCTTGCGGAAGCCCCTCAGTCCACAATGAAAATCACCACACGGACTGTGAAAGAAGAGTCTACCAATCGTCGTGAGCACCGGGTTTCCGAGATATCGATGCAGCGGCGGCATCGCCCCCCGATTGATTCCGCCCAGAAAGCGATTTCCCATGACTAAATCGTAGCCCTCACGCAACTTTTCAATGAAAGGTCCAAGGGCGGAAAAGTCATAGCTGTCATCGGCGTCGCCCATGATGACGTAGGTGCCGCGCGCGGCAGCGATGCCGGCCATTAATGCGTTGCCATAACCTTTATCCTCGACAAGAATAACCCTGGTGCCTGTTTGCCTCGCGATCTCTTGTGAGCCATCAGTGCTGCCGTTGTCTGCGACGACGATCTCGCCAATTATCTTCAGCTCGTTCAGAGAGCGTTGCGCTTTCCGGATGCACGTGGCGAGTGTCTCGGCTTCGTTCAGACAGGGCATCACGATCGTCAATTCGAGTGCGGTATTATCGCCGGGCTTAAGCCCAGCCGTTGCTTCGAGGTTCCTGGCTTCGACCGGCATAAAAAGCGATTTCAGCACTCCTTGGCAAAGTCTACCATCGGCCTGGTCATCAACTCACCGGAGGCTCGTTATTCATTCTTGTTAACTTGCGGTCCGGACTTGATCTCGGGCCGGCTTCCCACAGAATAGATTGAGCCGTCGGATTCGGCGGCAGCCAGACGCAAACTCAACCGCTCATTAAGCTCGCTTTCCGACGGCAGAGACCATCTTTCCGGTAGAGTGTTGAAGTAGACCAGGAAGCCATTGTGCTCGCGCAGATCGTCTCTCATCTTTTCGATCTCAGGGTTATAGTTCACGTTGGGCCGGCCGGTTCCGTGAATGATCCTTTCCGGAATGAGAATCGCGCGTCTACTTGTCAGGTAATAGATGGCGTCATAGCCGTTCGAATAGATTGGAACACCGGCAGGCAAACCTCTGACGCGAGCGATAGTAGCGGATTCTCTCCAGCTCCTGCTGGCATAACCCTGTCCGTCGCGTCGCGCGGGCAAGAGCCACTTCGCGGCCCTTACGGAATAAGCTATGGAAAAGATAATTGCCAGAAGAACGAACGTCAGCCGAATCAGGCGCGACGGCTGGGAACGAAGGTAGACATTCCGGGTCAGGCAAGGAACCAGAGCCAACGTAGCGACGCGAACGGGCAACAGGCTGCGATGATCAAAGACTGTATCCGCGTCGATACACGTAGCGGTGAAGACCAGAAAACCAAGATACAGAACAATAAAGACAAGAAGAATGTGCGGCAGTTTTGCAAATGCGCGCACTTCGCCATCAAGCCGTATCCGCTTCTTCCTCTTGAGCAGATAGAGTGTCAGTCCGGCAATCGCCGCCACTTCCAGCAATAATGCCGTCACTCTAATGTCGGTGCGAACTTGGCTGAGCAGAAGCCACCAGGCGATGGTGGAGCTCCCCGATACAAGCTGATGTAAGGGTACGGGATGGAAAACGAACTGGCGGTCAGTGGCGCCGCCGGTGGCGAAATGGTTGCGAATGGCCCACAATCCAATCGGCGCGCAGGAAATTAAACCGAAAATCAGGGCATCCATCAATCTCCTGCTCAGGCCTTTCGAGTTGAAAATCAGAATCACGACCACTCCGCTTAATACCGAAACGATGCCGACGTATCTTGTAAGAAATGAAAGGCCCATGGCGACCGATGCGGCAATCAAGAATCGGCGTTGCTGGTTGTCAATAAAGAAAGCAAGGCAAAGCAGGCCAATCAGGACGAAGCAGATAAACAACGGTTCGGTCAGCGCAGATGAATGGATCAACAAAACGTCGGGCGCGGTCAGGGTGAGAAATGAGCCGAGCACCGGAAGCCAAAAGACCTGGCGCGCATAGGCTCCAATGATAAGACCAACAAGAAAGATGTTGGCTCCGAAGAGGATCGCATTCAGCCAGCGAGCCGCAATGGTTAACCCAACTCCGACTGTTCCGATCGACGCCAGCAGGCAGGAATAGAGAGGTGGGTAGTGGGTCAGTGGCTTTAATTCACTGCTGGTGCCGGACAAAACACTCAACCCGTCACCACGCAAGAGACTGTGAGCCGCGTCAATGTAGACTGTCGAATCCGGAGTGATGCCGATCCCGAATCTCGTCGCGGCGAAAAGGGTAAGCACGCCGATCGCGCCAAGGATGATTAGAATCGGCAGGCTCTTCAAGTTATTCACTGCGCGCGTTTGATCGCCGGATTACAAGCCTTTCAAGTTAGGCAAGACGGAAGTTTAGAGTTTATATTTGATATTCAGTTTTATTTCAAACAGATTTGGAGTGCGCCGACAGCGGCGGCGCTTTGGATTTGCGTGATGGTGTGAATCCAAAGCGGCGTCGCGCTATGGTTGCCGCCGCACTCCGAAGATTACTGCCCTTGATCAAAGTCCTGCACATTCTGGATTCGCTGAACCGTGGCGGTGCTGAGACCATGGAGCTTGACCTCTGCCGAAACGCGAAAGCAAACGGTCTGGACCTGACTTTCGTGGCCACTGGAGGCGGAGACCTGGAGAAGGAATTTCGCGACTCAGGGGCAGATTTCATTCGCTTGAGTCGAAGACTGCCGATTGATCTCAGTCTCGTTTCTCGACTCCGCCGAATCATCGAGGAACGAGAGATCGACGTCGTCCACAGTCACCAGCCAGTTGAAGCGCTGCACCTGTATCTCGCCACGCGCGGCTCTGGAGTCAAGCGCGTGCTGACGCTGCATGGGGTTTATGCCGGCACAAAAAACGATTTGGCGTTGAAGTTTGTACTGCCGCGAATGGACGCACGCGTGGTACTCGGTAGACATCTACCGGCCTGGCTGGCGCAAGAACAAAGCATCGATGCGAATCTGAGCTTCGTCGTCATCAACAACGGAGTCGACTCGGCGCGACTGGCCTCAACCGGCAGACCACTTCGAACCGAACTGGGATTGGCTCAGGATGCTACGCTGCTGGGAATGGTCGCCAACTTTTATGCGGACCGTCGGAAAGATCAGCTCACGGTTTGCAAGGCGCTGCCGCAGCTCTTCGCACGCGACGCCGCAGCACAATTTGTTTTTGTTGGCAGCAGCGACGGCGCGCCGCATCTGTTCGATGAGGTCGTCGATTGTTGCCGGCAACAGTGTATTTCCGATCGTGTGCATTTTCTTGGGAAGCGCGCGGACATTCCCGACGTGCTCAGCTCGCTCGACGCGTTCGTGCTTTCTTCGCGTTGGGAAGGGTCGCCGATTGCGGTTATGGAGGCGATGATGATCGGCATTCCGGTGGTGTTGTCCGACATTGGACCGCTCAAGGACGTTTCCAGCGATGGCAAATATGCAGTTCTTTTTCGCAGCGGGGACCAGCAGGATCTCGCATCAAAACTGATTCAACTCGTCAAGGATGCAGAATCTCGAAGTCGCCTTGCTGTGTTAGCCAGACAGTGGGCGATGAGCACGTTCAGCATCGAAGCGCATATTGCGAGTCTATTGAAGCTGTATGGATCGTTGGTAAAGTAAATTGAAAGTTGCTTACTCTAGCCGGGTCTGCTTTTGCGGCTTTGCCGCCGCACAGTGCGGAAAGGCTCAGCCTTTCCGGTGGGTGTCTAATTTTGGCATCGAGGCTATGCCTCAATGGGAGGCGCAGCCTCAATTCTAACAAACCGATCTAACGGAAAGGCTGAGCCTTTCCGCACTGTGCGGCGGCAAAGCCGCGAGCACCGTCAGGGGCGATCCGTCGGCCGAGCGCCTGAGAAACATGCGCATACTAATCGGCATGCCCGAAAAAGGCTCGCGCGGTGGGCCCGCTGCGTGCGAGCCGCCGTTTATTCGCGAACTGCGGCGCCTGGGCCACGAGGTTGTTGAGGAAGTTTATGCGTATGCCGAATCAGGCTCAGGCTTCGTAAGCCGAGTTGAAAGAGTTCTGCACACTGCCGGACGCTTTCTTGAGCGGGTTAGCTCCGGCACCAACGATATCGTTCACATAAACACTTCATTCGATACTAAAGCACTGCTAAGAGATGCTGTGGTCGTACCTCGTCTTCACGGCGCCGGTGCCAAAATCTTTCTGAAATTTCATGGTTCGGACGCGCAACTGTTGGCAACAAAGAATCCCGCTTTGGCTTTAGCGCGCCAACGGCTTCTGTCCCATACTGACGGCATCGGCGTTCTATCGTCCGAGGAACGATTGAATTTTCTGCGAGCTGGTGTCCAGGAGCCGAAGATATTTCAGATCAAGAACGTCGTCGAGCCAAACACTTCCAGACAGAATTCCGAATTCTATCACCGTTGGAACTTGCCCGAAGACGTGCCTCGGCTACTGTTCATCGGCCGCTTCATTCCCGCAAAAGGACTGCTGGACGTGATTCGCGCCTGCCGGCTCCTGCGCGATCACGGGCTGAGATTCATGCTTCTGTGTATCGGTGATGGCCCCGCTCGTCGCGACGCGGAGCGCGAGGTCGACCGTCTAGATCTCCGAGCCTACGTCCGATTTCTCGGCTACATTCCAGAGGAACAGACCGCCGACTTTTATAACAACAGCACCATGCTGCTGTTTCCGACTTATCACTACGAAGGCTTTCCGATGGTGATTTTTAATGCCGCCGCGGCGGGATTGCCAATCATCACCACGCATATTCGCGCCGCTGCGGATTACCTAAGGGAACCAGACAATTGCCTTTGGGTGGAACCAGGAAAACCAGATATGCTGGCTGACAAGGTCATCGAGCTGTTGAACGATAGACCGCTGAGCGCGAGGATTGGCGCAAACAACAAGGAACTCGCCAGCGAGTTTTTGGCCGAAGCAGTCACGCCAGAGTATGTCAGAGTTTATGGGTTGCTCATTTAAGTGATCTTTGTGGCTTGCCCTTGACTATGCGATGCATCTCAGCCAAAATTTGCGGCATTGAAATCAACTGAAGGCATGACACCAGCACCCGCTAAGCTTGAAACCACCGGACTAACTGCCAAGGACTTCCGTGTTTACAAACGCGAGCAGGCCGGCATCGCTCGGCGCATGCTCTATCCGGTGACGGCATTCTACACTTGTTATTCCGTCATCATGTTTGCTGTCGCGTGGCGCACAGCGCATCCCTTCGTCGCGGTTGCCTTTTACCTGGCTGGAGTCCCCGTCTGGACCTTCGTGGAGTATTTTGCACACATTTATGTGCTGCACGGCCAATACAAACCAGGGAAGGGCTTGCACCGGCGCTTGCTGGTTGAATACGTGAACCCGGTCCATTGGGAGCATCACGAACGGCCTTTTGATGGCGAGCATATCAATGGCGAGTTGTCCGACCTGCTTCCTCTGTTCGCGCTCGCTGCGCCGTTGAGTTTCATATTTCCCGCTTACACGGCGCCGATGCTGTTGGCTGGAGTGGTGCAATCTTATGTGATTGAAGAGTGGGTGCATCAATCCGTGCACTTCTACAACTTTCGCAATCCTTACTTCAAGTACATCAGAAAGCACCATACCTATCATCACACTTCCAGCGGCATGAAGATGGGCTATGGGTTCACCAGCGGTATTTGGGATGTGGTCTTCAAAACACGCTTTCCCGCTCATGTGCGGCAACGCCTCTATGGCCGCGCGAGGCATTCAGTTCAAGCGGAACTATAACCTTCCCGAAGAACTGGACATAGACATCCAGAAGTCTCAGAAAGGATCGCAATCTATTGTCACTTTGATGGCGATGGAGTTGGCTGCGTCATGTCAATTCTCGCGTAGAAGATATGAGTCTGTTTCGTCTTCTCGTCCTCGGCCACAATAATCGCCAGTCCTTCCTGTTTGTCTCCATCTTTCCGGGTGAAGAAACAGACCGCGCCCTGACCTTTCTTATCCTCCGTGTCGCCGACGCAGCCCTTGTCGTTAGGCGTCCAACCGGCCGTTTTCATGCGCTCGTTGCGGTAGAAATCTTTTACGTCCTGCGCGCTTTTTTCGGTCGTGAAAGCGATGAAGTTGACTTTTCCCTGCATCACGGCGCGGATCAATAGCCTCGCGCCCAGAGGGATCTGTAGATCAGCTTTCTTCGCGCCTTCGAAGGGTGGCACGTCTGGCCACAAGCTGTTGACTGTTCCTGCTTTTTCATTGCCGGTTAGAGTTTCAATCATACGACACGAAACGACGACGCCGACTATGAAAATGAGAACGAATATGGCTGCGGGTTTTCTCATGTTGACCTCCAAGCGAGCTGCGGTTGTAGACTTTTGCTTTCAAGCTAACTGAGCGGTCCGAACCTTGCGAAAAGATACTGCAAAATCCTAATCTTGTCTTGCCTGGGAAAGCTTTTGGCTGAAGAACGGTTTACGAAAGAGCGGCGCCGGAACGGCAGGTTCGGACCTGTCCGAGAATTCATGACTCAAGAGCTCGCCACATTGCCCGGCATAGCACACCACATGTTTCATGTGCGCGAACCGGGTCTGAACAAGTTGGTCGCCGTTCTCCAGTCGGCCTATTCCGGCGAATTGGCGGCGGCGTACGCCTATCGTGGACACTGGCACGCAGTCAGTGACAGGGATGAAAAGGCGCGCATTCAAGAGATCGAGGCCGAAGAGTGGCACCATCGCCGGCTCGTCGGCGAAATGCTTGCAGAACTTAACGCGCGACCCGACGACTTCAGAGAATTCCGCGCCGCCACGGTTGGCCGCGTGCTGGGATTTCTGTGTCACGTGAGCGGTTGGCTTGCGCCCATGTACGGCGCCGGCAAACTGGAGAGCCGGAACATTCGCGAGTATGAAACGGGGGCGCGATACGCGCGCGACTGCGGGAAGACCGAATTCACCGACTGTTTGCTGACAATGGCCGAAGTCGAATGGGAACACGAACTCTACTTCCGTACTCGAGTACAGAGCCACACTCTCGGACGCCGGCTCAACCTCTGGCCACAGCCCCCGCCCAAGGAGACGATTCGATTGTCCTTTGAACAGGAACTCGTCTCTGCTATACATTGAGCTTCGCGGTCATTCCACGGGGGCCAAATGGATCCGAATCAGCCACCGGTGGGTGTGTCCGCAAATTTTGCGATGAGGTTCAAACTGATGTCTAAAATAACCCTGCACACGAGCGTGCTGCTCATCATTGCGCTGACGTCTTGGGCCTGCGCCGCGCGGACAGCGAGTTCGAATGGCGGGTCCGTGGCTACGCAGTCTCCCGTCAATGCGTCGGGCGAGCTGCGGTACAAAGTCCCGGACGGGTGGGTGAGTGAGCAGCCGACTTCAACCATGCGCGCAGCACAATACAAGTTACCGAAAGTCGAAGGCGACCGCGAAGACGCATCGCTTGTACTCTACTACTTCGGCCAGGGGCAGGGCGGCTCGATCGCGGACAACGTCGATCGCTGGATCGGACAGATGGAACAACCCGGCGGAGGCTCATCAAAGGAGAAAGCCAAAACTGAAACGATCACCGTGAACGGATTGAAGGTCACGATCGTTGACGTCAGCGGCACCTACACTGCGCAGATGGCGCCGGGAAGCGACACGCGACATAACGACGCTAACTATCGCCTGCGTGCGGCAATTGTCGAAACACCCAGGGGCAATTATTTTGCGAAGCTGATTGGTCCCGAGAAAACCATCAGCCGCTGGGACCAATCGTTCATGGCTTACGTGAAATCATTCGAATTCAAATGATGACCTCCACCAGTTTTGTTCTTACTCGAGATTATCAGGCAGGCAGTCACTCCGCAGGCATCGCTGGAACCGCAGCGGGCGACTGAACGAGCGTCCTGGAATATCCCCTCGACCTCATTCTAACCTTCATTTTCTGGCATTTGGGGCATTTTGCGACTTTCTAGCTGATAAGAGGAAATTGCAATGCGGCTGGTTGAGGACCGCTCGCGCTAGTTCCGTGCGCAACTACAAGAAGGTTATCCAATGTCGCGAGAAGTGAGGACAAGTCGGAAACAAGTGAATGTTGAAGCAGCAGCCTCTGTCGCTTTTGACTCGGGGCTTCACAATTCATGCCAAATCAAATTCGCGCACCAGCTATTCGAAGAGCAGGCCCAGCGGACGCCGGATCAGTTAGCCGTCATTTGCGCGGGTCGGTCAATGAGCTACCGCCAATTAGACGCGCGGGCGGATCAACTCGCGCATCACCTGCGGGCACGGGGCGTCGGCCCGGATACGCTTGTTGCGATGTCGGTTGAGCGCTCGCTCGAAATGGTGGTGGGGATTCTAGGCGTGCTAAAAGCCGGCGGCGCATACGTGCCGCTCGATCCGACTTATCCGAAAGAGCGTTTGGAGTTGATGATCGCCGACTCGGCGCCGATGATCCTCCTGACTCAAAGTCACCTTGTTGCGGGCATGCCGGGTTGCGAGGGTTCAACCCTGCTGCTCGACGCGATCCAATACGCGACGTGCAATGGGGGCGCTGAAAATTCGACTCCTAAAAACTGTGCTAACGATCTCGCTTACGTGATTTACAAATCGGGTTCAACCGGAAACCCGAAGGGCGTGATGATCACGCAGGGCAACCTCACTACTTGCCTTCAGTCGATGCAACGCGCAACCGGCGTCACCGAATCGGATGTCTACTTGCATACGGCTTCGATCTCACTTTCGTCGGCGGTGCGACAGTTGATGGTGCCGCTTTCTTTGGGCGCCACAATTGTGATCGCAACTACCGATGAAATTAGGGATCCAATCGCGCTTCTTACAACAATCAAACAAGTTGGTGTCACGATCATCGACATCGTTCCGTCGTACTGGCGCAGTTGTGTCGATGCGCTGATCGGTCTGCGACCAGCTTCGCGCCTTGACCTGCTGGAGAACGATCTGCGGCTCATTCTATTTGCGAACGAACCGCTTTCGCCTGATGTCCCACGCGTGTGGCGATATGAGCTCAACCACCAGGCGCAACTCATAAACATGTTCGGGCAGACCGAAACGGCCGGAATTGTGGCGACATATCCGATCGCGCTGAGCGCTCAAGACATAGCAGGCATCGTTCCGATCGGCAGGTCTATCGACAACGTGCGGATCTATCTGCTGAATGCTCGATTGAAGCCCGTAGCTGCTGGCGAGTCGGGCGAAATCTGCATTGGTGGTCCCACCGTGGGCCGTGGGTATCTCAATCATCCAGAGTTGACCGCCGAAAAGTTTCCCCGCGATCCGTTTGCCGAAAGTTCTGATGCACGACTCTACCGCACTGGAAATCTCGGACGGCTGGGCGCTGACGGCAATCTTGAGTTGCAAGGGCGTATCGACAAGCAAGCGAAGACTCACGCCCGCCGCGTCGAGCCGGCAGAGATTGCCCGGAAAGCCTGCGGTAGATTCCACGTTTGACCTCAACTCACCGTATAACTTATCTTCATCACGCGGCCGTTGGCTTAATTGGGCAATGATGCGTACGCAAGGTGTCACGACCCCAGCTTGGACCTGCGCGCGCTCGTCGTCTGATCAATCCCGAGTCAATCGTTCTCATATGCGCCCTTCTATTAGGAACCTCCTGCTCTTACTGTCTTTGGCAACTGTCTTTCCTTTTTCGACTGGCGGCTCGGCAGAACGGAAGCAAGACCCACGAATCGATCGGTCGAAAACGACTGATACTTCGGCGGCTCGGCCAAAAAGCGGGATTTTGGTGATGAACTGCAGCGCGCGTTGAGGTCGCCTGAGGCTGCAAGCGTAATCGCTCCCGATCCGATGTTTCCTAACGAGGACAAAAAGCTGCCCAGTTACGACACGTTCGTGCATGATCGAGCGCAGGTGGTGGGCGGCAGCGATCTGGCCGCATCACAGTTGGCGCTGGCCAGTGCGTTTGTGCTGCGCCCCGAGTTTCTGACGAAGTATCCGGCTAGCCCGGATGGCCCCACGTTTGTCGACGCCGTGCTCGCGACGATTAAGAATGACACTGGGGCGGACCTGGCCTCGCAACGCACGGCTCTGATCGCTCATTTCAACTCCGGTGGACGCGCTCTGGTCATGTTTCACCTGGCGAACGACTATTGGAACAAATGCGGCAGTACCGCGCCGTCTTGCGTTCCCGCGGGGTACGGCTCGGCGGTGGATAATCGATTGTTCATCGACGCCGAATACAACCGCGCGTTTGTTATCACGCAGTACTTTGGTTATCTGCGGCGCGATCCGGACATCGGCGGATTCATTTTCTGGCTGGGCCAGGTCAACAGCGGCCCGCTGCGCGACGTGGGCAAACAGCACGCGATGGTCTGTTCGTTTATCACCTCGCAGGAGTATCAGTTCCGCTTCAGCCCCGTCGCTACCCACAGCAACAGCGAATGTCACTAGCGAAGTGGGCAGTAGGCAGTAGGCAGTGGGCAGTAGGCAGAAAGCAGGGAGCAGAGGCAGAAATCGGAAGGCAGTGGAGCCGAGTTCTCGCAGGCGGCAAAGCCGCCTGATGTGCGGATCTCTCCAGAGGTGCGACTTAAAAGCGCTGCGAGCTGTTTGAGAGACGGTTAAGTCAAAATAGACTAAACTTCGGCCACGAAAAACAATAGAGGAGTCCGGGCCAGTGCCGAAACTGATTGATGACCCAACAATAATCGAAGCGGCCGGAACCAAACCGAAGTTGATTGAAGAATTTATCGGCCGCGTGAATTCTGCGACTAAGGACATCAGCATCGCGCGCATGCGCAGTCCCGCAGGCTGGACCGAGCCAGGCCAGACGCCGGAGTTTGACGAATATACCGTTGTGCTGCGCGGCATGTTGAGAGTAACGACAAGGAATGAAACAATCGACGTGCTGGCGGGCCAGGCAGTAGTTACTCAGCGAGGCGAGTGGGTCCAATACAGCACGCCGGAACCGGAAGGAGCCGAATACATCGCCGTATGCGTACCGGCATTCTCGCCCGAGACCGTCCATCGAGATGAGTGAGGCCGGAGCAAAGGGCGAAGAGCAAAGAGCAAAGGGCAAAGGGCAAGAGCTTCGTAAGCTTGGGGACGCACTTTGTCCTGAAGGATCAATTGACAGCGTCGGACGGTCCGGATTCAGCCTCTTCCTTCTTCTGGATCCACATGCCGGCGATCTGATTGGCCTCAGCCAGGGTCATATTGTCATAGATATCGGCGTTGTTCTTGACCACGCCATCTTCCAATTCACACACTTCCCAATCCGGCGCTTCCGGATCCGTGCCGGCTCGCCCCGGCTTTACGCGAATCAAATATGTGATCTCGGGTGCTTTGTTCTCGTCAGGCATTCGCTTCGTCCTTTCCGATTATCGTGATTCTAAAACCCTGTTGGTCGCAGGCGACAAATTTATCACATTCGCGCGCGGTTTCAGTAACTGATCCAAACCGAATAAAGAGCAACAACCATAGTGAAATCTGAAGAGTTTGCCAAGGTGCCGTTTGGCTCCGTAGGAGCATGATGTTTATAGCCGCAGGAACCAAGGGGTTCCTGTGACAATAAACATTCCATCCCTATGCGACTTCAAGACGTGTAGGGGTTTGATCGAACTCGGTGTTTGATTTTGGTGATCTTAGTTCGCCTGCTGAACGAAGTCGCGGGTCCGCGGATCTTTAGGCGAATTCAAGATGGCGTCCGTTTCACCGTACTCGATCGCCTGTCCGCCTTCCATGTACAGCAGATAATCAGCCAGCCCGATAAGAAAGCCGATTGAATGTGACACGACCACCATCGTGTGTCCGCGTCCGACAAAATCCCGCAGCAACGAACGCAGCTCAGCGCTGCGTTTGGGATCGAGCGCGCTGGTTGGCTCGTCAAACAGCAGGAGATTCGGGTGCATCGCCAGCGCCCGAGCAATCGCTACGCGTTGCTGTTCTCCGCCGGACAATGATTCGGGGAATCTCTGCGCGGCTTGCTTCAGGCCAACGGATTCCAGCAATTCCAGGCCTTCTGCTTCCGCCTCGCGCCGCGGTACGCGCAGAACATGTACGGGCGCTTCGATAATGTTTCCAAGTACGGTCAAGTGTGGAAACAGATGCAAGTGCTGAAATACGGTTCCCACTTTCCGTCGCAGATCTCTTACTCGTTGGCGGTAATCAGACTCAGGAATGCCACTCTCAAGCCGCACATCATCGAGATCGATCGAACCGCCATCGATGTGTTCCAGTCCGTTCAGGCAGCGCAAGAGAGTGGTTTTTCCACTGCCGGACGCGCCGATGATGCCGAGCACCGATTGCGGCACCACCTCAAAGGTGACGTTCCGCAAGATTTGTGTGCCGCCCGCGCGCTTCGCTAAGTTCTCGATGCGAATCATGCCGTCACCTCCGCGGCTGAGACTTCAACCGGCTGTCTGTCTCGCATCTTTCGTTCGAGCCGGCGCGCGAGTCGGGCCAGCGGCAAACTCATGATCAAATAAAAAGCCGACACGACGACTCCCAGCGTAAGGAATCTTCCGGTGGCATTTGCCAATTCGCGATACGCCGTTGCCAATTCCCAAACGGAGATCACATAAGCCACCGACGTGTCTTTGAAGAGCGAAACGAAGTCGTTGGTCATCGGCGGCAGCGCGATGCGAAACGACTGCGGCAAAATGATGCGGCGAAACGCGAGCAGCGGGCTCATGCCCAGCGAGTACGCCGCCTCCCACTGCCCGCGCGGAATCGCTTCGAGCGCGGCACGATAGATCTGCGACTCGTAAGCCGCATAATTGAGTCCAAGCCCGATGAGCGCCGTTAGCCAGCCGGGCATCGCGAGGCCAATCGCCGGCAATCCGAAATAGAGAAACAGCAATTGCACCAGCACCGGCGTGCCGCGGAAGAATTCAACGTAGATTGTGCAGAGCCCTTGAATCGAGCGCGGTCCTTTCGATTGCCCGACAGCCAGCGGCAAGCCGAGCACGACCGCAATGAACATCGAGCCAAAGGCAATCAGTACCGTTACTACCGCGGCGCGCGCGAGACGGCCAAACGCCTGTCGCCAGTTGAACGATACGGAAGTCAAATCGTAACTGATCGTGTCGTTCTTTTGTCCGGCGCGAGTCGGCGCCTGCAATTCGGCCTGCGCATCGTTCCATAAATTCCATTTGCGCAAGATCGATTCGAGCTTGCCGTCGCGAATGATCTTGTCAATGGCCGCATCGATCTGAGCCTTTAATGCTTCGTCGCCTTTGCGCAGACCGACATTGTAAGTGCCGCGCAGAAAAGGCGCGCCCGCGGGTCTCAAGCCCGGGTTCGAACGCGCGTAGTACAGCTCCATCGGCACATCCATCAGCACCCCGTCGATGCGCTTCAATTCAAGATCGCGATAAGCCGCAACCGGATCGGGATAGCCGCGAAAGGGAATGCCTTCTTTCTGCATGTATCGCGAAGCCGCTGTGTTTCCCAGCGTTCCGACCAATAGACGTAAGCTTCGGCAGTCAGCGATCGAGTGAATGCGATCTTCATCCTTTCGCACCGTCAGTTGCTGCTCAAACACGTAGTATGGCTTGCTGAACAGGATCAATTGCGCGCGATCGGTGGTCGGCTCCAAACCGTTGACAACGATGTCGAACGACCCGCGTTGCAGTGTGGACACGATCGATTCCCAATCGGTCGGCACAAACTCAGGCTTGCGACCCATCGCTGCCGCGAGCGCGTCAACCATTTCCTTCTCGAAGCCGATATACCGGTTCGGGTTCGCGGGGTCAGCGTAAACATAAGGCGCGCCGCCACTCGGATCGGCGCCCCAGCGCAAGACTTGCTGCGCGCTCGTGGCGCTGATCCATAGCAAACCTACGAGGATGACGCGAAGAGTGCCTAGTAGTGTGTCCAACGATAAGCCCTCCGTTCAACGTAGTCACGATAATCCGCCGCAAACAATAGCAGAATTTTGTGGCAGCTGTTTACACCGCAGTTTGCGCTGAGATTGCGGACGTGAAGGTGATGAAAGGCGGCGTGACCGGAGCTGAGCCGGTAGACCCTGCGCTTCGGGAAACCCGGCCGGCTCATTGAGATGCCTCTATAGCATGTATTGTTTCCTGGTGCTCATACTGTTATCTTTAAGTGGCTTCGAAGTTCTAGCAAATTCGTCGCCTCCCCGCGACGATGAGCGTTAGTTGCCCAAAAAGACTCAACAGCATGTCGGTGACGACCAGGCGGAGAACCCCAATGGAGTGGAGTATGGAAAAATCTAGTCGTTCGAGAGTGAATTTCTTTGGAGTGAGAGTGATATCAGTTTGTCTGCTGGCGCTGTCGCTAAGCATGGGTATTCAAATGAGTGGCTCAGCCAAATCGCAACCAGGCGGAACTACCGCGCGTTCCCTTAACGCTTTGGCCAATAGTTTTTCGGCTACGCCCGCTAAAAGAGATTCTCTGTCTGCAGGCAAGCTGAGTAATGCCCCGCTCTTCACGTGCACGTGGACGGGGAGCGTCAACACAGACTGGTCGACGGCTGGGAACTGGAGCGGCTGCAATTCAACCGTGCCGCAAGCGGGTGACACCGTAAGTATTGGTGGGGCGGCCAATCAGCCCACACTCTCAGCCACAGCTCCCAGTGCAGGCACGCTGAGCACTGTTACTGTTAGTTCGGGCGGAACACTTACCGTAACTGGGGGCGGCACGTTGAACACCAGCGCGGACTTTTCCCTCAACGGTGGCACCCTTTCGCTTTCAGGCGGCACGGTGAACGTTGGCACGTCGGCACAAACCAATTTGCTGTACGCCAGCGGCTCAACGCTAACCAACACTTCGGGTTCGTTGAAAATTGGCGGACGTTTTTCTCCAAGCACGACCACTCCTGATACGATTACCTACAACCAAAGCGGCGGCACGGTTACAGTCGACACGTTTCTTTCAGACGATGGTAACTTTGGGTCTTTCAGTATACCGGCAACCGGCTCCTCCTTTACGATGAGCGACGGGTCAATTATTCATGAGCAAACAACGGTGGATGTCACAGACTACGTGAATCTAGCATCAGCGGGTACGGTGACCGGTGGCACACTGCAGATTGGTGACTCGAATACAACCAGCGGTTCCAAGTATGGTATCCGAACCACACCACCGGTGTTCAACCTGATTGTCGCTAACTCTAACGTCAACCGTCTTAACATCAGTAGTGACGTGATGGTTAACTCCACCCTGACGTTAAGCGGCGGCAATATCACAAACATAACGAACGACGGCAGCGCAGTGATAATCGGCACCTCCGGCGCGATCATCCGAACCGCCGGATGGGTCATCCCCGCGCTGGAGAAGAATGGCCTCTCATCCAATTTCACATTTCATGTGGGAACGGCCAGTGGCTACACGCCGCTTAGCCTGGCGAACGTTAGCGGCGGCGGTAATTTGAGAGTGAAGACAAACGGGGGCCCGCATCCAGCAGTCAACGCGAGCACTTCTCTAAAGGAGTACTGGACGTTGACTCAGTCGGGGCCGTTAACCGCTGATATAACATTCCAATACCTTCTTGCGGACGTAGCGGGTAACGAAGCGAATTATCGGGTGATCAGAATCTTAGACAGTACGCCTGTTTCTTTTCCTACCAGCAGCATCGACACGATTAACCATCGGGGCACTCTTACGGGCGTCAAGGTCTTCTCGGCTGACTGGACGCTGGGCGAAAACTCTGCGCCGACAGCCGCGCCGGCAACAATCAGCGGTCAGATAGCGACCGCTGACGGACGACCTCTCGGGGGCGTAACCGTTAGTCTAAGCGGCAAGAAGAGCGATCGCACGATCACTGATGCTAACGGCCAGTACCATTTTGACAACGTAGATACGGACGGCTTCTACGCCGTTACTCCCGGGCTGGTGAACTACGCCTTTAGTCCCGCGAGCCGTTCCTTCGCGCTGTTGGCCGACAGGACCGACGCTGTTTTCACCGCGACAACGTTGACCGAAAGTGATAATCCAGTCAACGGTGCTGATTACTTCGTTCGTCAGCAGTATCTCGACTTCTTAGGACGAGAACCTGACCATGACGGCTGGCTCTTCTGGACGGATCAGATTAGTCGTTGCGGCACAGACAAGGCATGTCTTCGTCAGCGACGTCTTGACGTTAGCGCGGCATTCTTTATGTCAGACGAATTCCAGCAAAGCGGCAGTTACATCTATCGTCTCTACCGCGCCGCGCTGGGCCGACAGCTCTCCTACGGGGAATTCACTGCCGGCCGCAAATTGGTCGTGGGCGGCCCTGATCTTGAAGTAAGGAAGACTGCCTTCGCAGAAAGCTTTGTCCAGCGACCGGAATTCCTGCAAAGGTATCAGGACATGGTTTCGGCAGAGAGCTTTGTCGATTTGCTGCTCCAGAACGTGTTGCAGAATACAGGCCTGGAATTCTCCAATCTGCGCGACTCTTTGATTCAGACATACAACCGGGGTAGTAATCTGAATCGGAGTAGGAGTGCCGTCTTAAGCGAGTTGGCAGAGAACAGTGGATACCAGTCCGCGGTCTTCAATAGTTCGTTTGTGCTAATGGAGTACTTCGGATACCTACAGCGCGACGCGGACCGCCCGGGATATGATTACTGGCTGAACGTTCTTGACGGCCGGGAGCAGGGAAACTACCGCGGCATGGTTTGCGCCTTTGTCACTTCAACCGAATATCAACGGCGATTCAGCTCTGTAGTGACTCGGAACAACGGAGAGTGCTCGCGGTAAGTTGAGGAATTCCCAATCCTCTTGCCCAACGAATTTGCCCCAGCAAGTCTTCGGCTGAACCGACGACCCACCGGGGCTTTTCTAAATGCTTGTCTGGATCTTCTACGGAGCGACCGTTGTTACATGACTTGCAGCCAACTGCCAACGCCCGTCTTGCCACGTCCACGCCTGCGTGAAGCGTGTGTGTTCAGTTGCGCCGCTTTTGTTTTTTGTCGTAACGGCTCCAGTCACCACGCCAGTGCCGCCGTACGTCCTGACGTTTATTCCGGAAACATCCACCACGGTGTTTTGGCCCGCCGATAGCTGCTTCACCCTTTCCTCGACGCCGACCATTTTGCCATCCTGGCCCGTGAAGGTGTAATCGCTGGTGTAATGCGATTTTATTTTCTCGACGTTGCCTGCCTTAATGGCGTCGAAGAGTTCATTGACAGTTTGCTCGAGTCCCGCTTTATCACCTTGCGCCTTTGCCGTCTTCTGGCCTTTGGTTTCGGTAACAAAGACAAACGACATTGCGAACAACATCAACATCACTACAAGATTTCTTTTCATCGTGGTTCCCTCCTAAGGTAGCGCGCCTGCGGGAATAGAACCCGGCGCGAATGTTGCGAAATTAGAAGCTAGGTTGTTGTGGGCGGACACTATCACAGTGGAATGCGTCGGACAAGCCCCAAACCCTTGTTGCTCTGACGCCTCGTCGTGTAGCATGACGCGCGGAATCACATCCTGGAAACTGGAATAGGAATCAAAGCGATTTATGTGCACCGATAGAAGAAACTTCCTGCGCCTGACCGCGGGTTTGGCTGGAGCGACCTTACTGAGTGGGGAATTGATTGACACCGAAGCTCACGATGCCGAAGGCCCTCAACAGCGATCAGATGTTCCTCCATCGATCCGCCAGCTTCGCAAGATGACGGATGGTATCGTGCCCATCTCCGACGACGAGCGCAAAGCGCGCATCGCCAAAGCCCAACGCTTGATGGCCGAGAACAAGATCGCCGCAATCTATCTCGAGCCCGGCTCGAGCATGTTCTACTACACCGGCATGCGTTGGGGCACAAGCGAGCGGACGTTTGCCCTGGTGATTCCCGCACGAGGCGACATTGCCTGGGTGTGCCCGGCGTTTGAACAGCAGCGCGCGCGCGAGTTGATCAAATTCGGTAACGACGTGCGTACCTGGGAAGAAGACGAGAGTCCATACCAACGCATCGCTCAAATCTTCCGCGATCGCGGTCTGCGCAAGGGAAGAATCGGTGTGGAAGAGCGCCTGCGGTTTTTTATTTTTGATGGCGTTCGCAAGGAAGCGCCTGGCTTTGAGTTTGTCAGTGCTACTCCGATTACTGCAGGCGGTCGCATGTTCAAAACGCCGGCGGAGATTGCCCTGCTGCAACGCGCGAACGACATCACTATCGTCGCTTATAAGGCAACGATCGACAGCATGCGCGAAGGGATGACGCAGGATGAATTTGCCGGCA
>Ga0137379_10000545_pt1 | contig 33091 bp, 28 predicted proteins | sample SagtaG_18_FD_104812 | JGI IMG/M metagenome (GOLD analysis project Ga0137379, IMG submission 104812) | Vadose zone soil microbial communities from Sagehorn Ranch, Mendocino, California, USA - Sage2_L_80_16 metaG | ecosystem: Environmental > Terrestrial > Soil > Vadose zone | place: USA...
CCGGAAGGCGATGTCATCGCCGAACCAGGCCGCCACCTCCGCGGTATCGGCCACGCAGCCCACCCACGCCAGCATCATCACGTAATACAGCGCCACCCGCGCCTCGGCCCCCAGGCCCAGGCGGTCCCCCAGCCGCCCGGCAATCAGCCAGGACCGCAGCACGTGCTCCATCGGCTGGCCCAGCCCCAGGTCGGTTGTCAGCGAGAAGGCGGCCAGCAGCTCTGCCAGCCGCAGCCCCGAGTCCCGATCGCCCCCTTCCACACGATCATGCTAGGAGCAGATGCCCGCCCTGGGCCTGCCTCGCCGCCCCCGCCGGACCACCGGGGAATCCTGCACCAGCCATAGGCCTGCTCACCTACCGGCAAGCACTGCCAGCCCTGGGCCGCCAGGGACGCGATGGCGCAGATGACGCAGATCCGCGGGCATCCCGCAGCACCACGACCGGCGCGCAGCGCGCCCATAGCGGCGGCTCCGGGAGCACTGCGATCAGGTGTTCATCGCTATTTGTGAACTCGATGCCATCTCTCCGGGTCGAACAACCACGGCGGCTGAGGCCGCGGCTCGCGGGGGTCAGACGGCGTGGAGCACCTCTCCGCCGTAGACAAGCGGGTCTTCCGGCTGCAGTAGGTCGGCGAGACGGTTGAATTCCTGGAACCCGGGATCGGCGTCATGCTCGCGGTGCGCGGCATGACTTGGCACTTCGACCGCAATGACGTACTTGGCCACGTCCTGGCGGTTGTCGGTGCCGAACGCAACCCGGGAGATCCGGGCGCTGAGGAAAGCGCCTCGTGCCTTGTATTCGCGCCAGCGCGGCAGTTCGCGCTCGGCAAATAGGCGTTCGTACTCCGCGGCCTGCTCGGGACGGATGTGAATGACGATGACGTCAAGTTCGCTCATGAGGCCATCATGTACCGGCGAGTTCCGCTCCGCTGTGGATGCACCTCATCATCGCTGGTTTCGACGCGGCGGGCGCCCTCACCGCAGGACCCGGAGCAGGTCATGCCCTCTCAAGGGAAATCAGCGGACGGGCGAGAGTGGAAGTATGACTTCGGCCCGACCTACATCAAGATCCGGTAACGCTCACACGCCAGCGCGCCAGGCCGTTGCGGCTGGCGCGTAACGCACAGAATGCTCGTTCTGTGCGGGCTGGGCGTGCGATTCGTCAGTGACCGGTTGCCCAACGCTTCATCGGGGGCAATGCCAGGACGTGGCGTCGACCGTTCGCGCCGGATTGGGCGGTAGAAGGTCTTGTCCGGCCGTTCTCGGCAGCCTGGACTCTGCCGGTTCGAACGCTCCATGAGCTGGCCCGAGGTCACGCGTGATGAGCCACATGCGGCGCACGCGCGATCCGCCGAATCCCGTAGCGACGGCCGGGATCGTGCGCGTCCCGGGTGGTCTTAACGGCCAGGCATGACGCGGTCCCGACTCTCCGGACTGAGTTCATTTTTGCTGGCCATTTCCGGCCTGAGAAGAGTGAGCCTCCTGACGCGCCGGGGTGATTCAATGATCGGGGGCCGGGGACTCATCCGGCCAGATCGGGGGCGAGCTCACGGGCCGGGACGGGAGCATCGAGGGCGGTGTGGAGGAATGCCGATGGGCAGATTCCGGTCGGTGCGGCGCCGGCTAGCTGGTCGGGCGCCGGAACCGGCGGCTAGACCGGGCGCGCTGGATGTGGTGTCGGACTACGCGGCTGCGATCATCGCTCGCGACCAGGACCGGATGAAGGCGCTGCGGGCGAGGAGCTATGTTCTCGATCTCGTTCATCTGGATGCGTTCAAGATCGCGCCGCAGGGCCCGGGCGCGGGCGAGGCGATGTATGCGGCTTTGTTCGCGGCGTTCCCCCGATTCTGACTTCGAGGTCCTCCGCACGATCGCCGGCGAGGTGGTCGTGGTCCAGGAGTGGCGGTTCTCGGGCAGGCACACGGGCCCGCTGCTGTCGGCGGGCCCGGTGCCGGGGCCGGTTGCCCCCACGGGCAGGCAGGTCCGGCTGCGGGGGGTCTCGATCTACGAGGCCGCCGGCGGCAAGATCGTGCGGGAGACGATGTACCTCGACAACGCGACCTGGGCCGTGGAGCTGGGAGTGACGCCGTGGCGGAGGCGCCTCGGCCGGGTCATGCGGTCGGGCAGCTGGTGATCGCGGCGCGGGTGATCACCGGCGGCCCGGCCTCCGCGCGGTCCCGCTCGGTGCTCGTCCTGCTCGCGGTGAGCGTGGGCCTGATGATGATCGGCTACGGGATCGCCATGCCCGTCTCCGCGAAGCGGCTGGCCGAGCCCGGCTCCGGCGTGACTGCGCTTGGCTTCATGACGATGGGGTTCGCGCTGGCGCAGTTCTTCCTCAGCCCGGTGATGGGTTCTCTTGCCGACCGGATCGGGCGCCGGCCTTTGGTCCTGGTCGCGCTGGCCGGGGATGGTCGTGAGCAACGTCGGCTACCTGCTGGTCGCATCGACGGCCGGCTACATCGCCGTGCGGGTGTTCCAGGGGGCCGTCACGGCGGGGCTTCTTCCGGCAGCGATCGCGATCGTCGGCGACTCGGTCCCCGAGCGGCGGCGGGCCCAGGGGACCGGGATGATGATGGGGGCCTACGGCGCCGGATTCATTTTCGGGCCAGTGATCGGCGGCGCCCTGTTTGACCGGTGGGGGTTCCCGGCTCCGTTCGTGACCTCCGCCGCGCTGGCCCTGGCGGCGTTCGTCTTCGCCGCCGTCATGCTTCGCCCTGGTCGCAGCGCAGGCTGGCCTGGGCCAGCTCAGTGACCGGATTGGGCGGCGGGTGCCGATCGTGATCGGGTTCGGGCTGCTCGGCCTGTTCTACCTGGCCCTGGCCGGGGTCCACGCCCGTGTCTTCGCGCTCTTGCTGTTCGTGGCCGCGGTCGGGGGGCTGGGCAACGGGCTGTTCGGCCCGGCGCTGAGCGCGTGCTACCTCGACATCACCCGCGAGCAGTACCGCTCGGTGGTCGCCGGGATCAAGGGGCCGGCCAGTTCGCTGGGCGGCGTGGCCGGGCCGTTCCTGGTCGCGGTGCTGAGCCCGGTTCTTGGAGCCCGGGGCGTGTTCGTCGGCTCGGCGGCGCTGGCCGCGCTCGCCGCGGTGCTGGCCCTGGTGGCCCTGCGCTTCGCCAGGCGTGCCACCGTCGCGCAGGACGAGCTGATCAGCGGGCGGGCTCCGGTGGTCGCCGCCGGCCTGCGCGGCATCGCCGCAGCCGCCGCGGCCGCCCGCGGCGCCGCCCGGAGGAGCGTCACCTGATGCCTGGCAAACGGCTTCGAGGTCACCGGCGAGGGTGACCTATTCCAGCAGGCTCGTGATCATCGCGTTCCAGTGCTTCAAGATCGAGAAATGTCCTTCCTCCGGCAGGAAGAAGAAGCGTGCCGCGGGCAGCAGTGTTCGCAGGTGCTCCCCGGCGTGCCTGGGCACGTTCAGATCTTGTCCGCCCTGCCAGATATCCGTGCGGACACGAATCTCCCTCAGGTCAAATCCCCAGTTCTGCTCATGGACGGCATCGTCCTGAGCAGGGCCGCGCGCTCCTTGCCGGTATCCCTCACGGATGGCCGACAAGATCATGTCCCCCACCCCTGCCCGGTCCAAAAACGCGTGGTCCACCGCCGGCAAGAACTTGAACAGTCGCAGGGCCGCCGATGGCTCACCAGTTATGACCTTCACCTGGCGGCGCCGGATCTGGTAGGCCAGCCACGGCGCATAGCGCGCGGACAGGGCCAGAACCCGGGGGCCGGGAGGAAGGCCGCGGAAGGCTCCTCGATAGTCTCAAGGCCCCGTTCCGCTCAGGACGGCCACTGCCTTGACACGCGCTGGCAGCGCGTACGCGCAGGCCAGGGCGTGAGGGCCTCCCGCGGACCATCCGGTCACGGCGAATTCATCAAGTCCCAGGTGATCCGCCAGCTGGCTCACGTCGGCAGCCCAGTCGAGCAGCTGCCGCCCCTTCTGGAAAGACGACAAGCCATGTCCGGGACGGTCCGCCACGACCAGGCGAACAGCGTCGGCGGCAGCATCATCAGCTGGACCGGGGTGCTCCTGCCGCGAACTGCCCGCCGAATGGCAATGAAACACCGGGGCGCCCTGACGGCTGCCATATTCCGCGTAGCCAAGCGAACGCCCGTCACGCAACCGAAGGATCTGGCTCAGGTCTTCCTGTCCCATGAGCTCCCTCCTCCGGCAGCGATAGCGACGACGAGAAGGACCGAACCAAGTCTCCAACCGCCACCTGGATCGGCTTCGAAAGGCGCGCCAGCGCCCACCGTTACCGCTTTCGCGCGATCGTGAGTGTCGGCCCCCCATGGCGTACACCTCACCTCGCGCGTAGTCCACGAGTGCGATCACCATGGTCTCCGGCTCGCAGCAGCGCAAGAGGCGAAGGTCCCGAAATCTCCGCCCATCCGCGGCTGGCGGGAACCTTGGCAGCGGACCTCTACGAGCTGATCCAGACCAACGATCGGTGTCTCCGGCGCGATCGCGGGCGCACAGAATGCCAAGATCTATACGGCCAGCGTCTTGATCGGAACCCGCTGACTTCCGCGCATAACAACAGGCGGATATCGTGTGCCGTGCGACCCTTGAGCTATGACCGTCTGTCACGAAGCGGCAGCGCCTGGGCAGGCCAAGTCAGGTGTCCGGCGGATCCTGTCCCGGTCGAACAGGAGCCGTCGCGGCGAGCGACACAGCGTCATCGGTGTCAACCGTCATCTCACCTGGATCTGCGGCCGCAGCCCAAGTTCGAGCACTGTGTGCCTGCCGCCAACCCACGTAAATCGCGGTCGCGAGGTCCCAGACGACCGTGAGTTCCCCGCGCGGCACCTTCAGTCAGGCTGAAGGCACCGGGGAGCGGGTGATAACCCGCTGTATCACCCGGCCAATGTGACGTCGCCGCCAGCTCCGGACCCGCTATCGTCCCGGCTATGTGCCGTGACCCCGACGGGCCCACCAGCGAGCTGTACCGCCTACTGCCGCCCCGGCCGCGCAGCGAACTGAAGGAGGCGCTCGACGCAGCTCTCCTCCCGTCGGCCCAGGGTTAGGTCGCTGGCGAGGACGGTAGCGAGGCATCCTCCCGCCGCGGGACAGGGTTCGCCCGGTCAGCAGCAAGGCGGATCCTGCCCTGGCTTGGCGGCGTGCTCACGGGCGTGCTGATCGCCGTCCTGGCCGCGCTCATCGTGAACTACCTCTCCGGCATCCACTCCGCCAGCCCCGGCTCACAGGTCACCAGCCACGCCGACCGCTATGGCGAGCTCGCGCCCGTAAGCTCATGGGCGCGCGGAGATGCCGGAGCATTACTGCCTGGCATCCGTGCCCGGCTCGGCCCTTTCCAGCGCACCGGGCTGCCAGCATTGGCCAGGTGCTCCTGGCGGTTCGGAACCTGCCTGACCTGCTCGTCCTCGACCCCACAGAAATCCCACAAGTCCGGGTCCGCGGGGCCAGGCCGGCGTGGTCGGCGACATCCGCCGCTCCGCCCGTGATCCCGGTCGGCTCAGGGTGCGGCGGGGATTTCGTCAGCCGGGTACCCGGTCAGGACCGCGGGCGCCTCCTCCGGGAACCAGACCGTGCACTGGGCTCCCCAGTAGCGCGTCCAGGCCGGGTCATCGTAGAGGTCCACGGGCCTGCCGTGGCCGTACAGGTACTGCCCGAGGATCATCTCGCCCACCCAGTCCGACTCCAGGTCCGACGTCGGGTCGCGGCGGCGGTCACGCCGCTCCCGGGCCTGGCGGGTCTCGTCGGGCGGACCATCCCGGTCGCGGGCCAGCACGTCCGGGGCGAGCGTCACCGGTGCCGGGGGCGAGGAGCCCGCGGCGGCCGTCCGGGCCGCGCGTTCAGCGTCCCCGCCCGGATCCGCGACCCGCAATCGCTCGGCGGCGGGCGGTTCCCGCCGCCCGCCGGGCGCCTGCTGGGCAACGTGCGCGAGCTCATGCGCCAGGGTGCGCCGGCCGGGACGGCGCGGTCGTCGTGGCCGGCCAGCAGGCGGGTGATCGCACAGTTCCCGAGCGGGAGCGGCCGTGCGGGTGCCAGTGATCCGGACCGGGGATGGTCGGGACGGCTCGCCGCCGACCGTCGCGGGCCCCGATTCAGGCTGTGTGCCGTGCCGACCCGCATCAGAAACCCCCGGCCCCGCGCTGAGGCATGTCCCCAGAATCCCAATGTAGGCGGGCCGCGCCGACGGAGCGCCGGTCCGCGGATTGCGCTTGAATCAGGCCTGCGGTCGGCGCACCATGGAACGGGATCGCGAAGCAGCGCGCGGACCAGTGGCGGACCGGGGGACGGGATGGCTCAGGTTCGGGAACGGCGCCCGGAGGCGGCCTCTCGGCCCGGATGCGGGCGTCGAGTCGCCCCGGACGTCACCGCGCGGACCCTGCAGCGTCTGGCCGGGAACCGGGCCGCCGGACTGCTCGCTCGGGGCGACGAGCCAGGCCGGATCCCGGCCGAGTTGGTCGGCGCGGTCTTGTCCGGCACCGGTTCGTCGTTGCCCCCGGGGCTCTCTCGCGCGATGGGGGAGTGGTTCAGCGGCGACGTGGCCACGGTGCGCCTTCACCACGACCGGGCCGCCGACCGGGCCGCGCGCGCCGTCGGCGCCGAGGCGTTCACCTTCGGGGAGGACATCGTGTTCGCCGACGGCGCCTACGACCCGCACAGCGACACGGGGCGACGCACACTCGCGCACGAGCTCACCCACGTCGTCCAGCAGCGGGCCGGCGCGATGGAAGGCGCCGCGCGCGGCGGGCTGCGGGTCAGCTCGCCCGACGACCGGTTCGAACGGCACGCCGAGCACGTCGCCGAGTCCTTCGGTCGCGCCGCCCACGCGCCCGCCGGGGCGGGATTGGGCGCCGTCGGCGCGTCCGCGACCGTGCAGCGCTGCGGTGCTACACCTCCGAAGGAGTGCTCTTGCCACGGACATGACCTGCCCAGCGTGCAGCGTCAGGTGACGGGTGGGCACGCCGACCCGACAGGCGTGCCCCGCCCGACGGGACTACCGATCGGCCAGGGCTTCGCGCTGTACGCCCTGCCGCAGGTGCCGGTCGGCCTCGCGGTGCAGCTGCCTGAGGGACAGGTGGCCACGATCTCGCTGGTGCAGCCCGCACCCCGGTCGAACGTCGACCCGGCGCTGGAGTCCGCCGGGTCCGGCCTCTTCTCCGGGCTGGCCGCCCTGAACTCGCAGCTGCGGATCACCGGGCTGCCCGGTGGGGCCGCCGGCACGGACGCGATCGGCCTGGTGGCGATCCCGCGGACCAACCTGGCGGTGTCCCCGTTCGATCCGCGCTTCAACCTGCCCGACCTCGCCTCCCCGCTCGACTTCTGGGGGCACACCGCCGTGTACGTCCGGCAGGGCGGCCGGATTGTCGCCGTCCGCGGGTTCAACCCTGAGATGGGGACGCCGTCCTCGATGCTGCGTATGCTGCTGTCCGGCCGCCAGGTAAAGGCCGGCACCGGTCAGCTGCCCGCGGTGCTCTCCGAGGACGCCTACCTGTTCACCTCGACCGCGGCCCGCAGCCTGGAGTACCCGGTCTCCGCCGAGCAGGCCGCGGCGTTCCTCGCCGACCTGCCCGCAACCGGTCCCGGCGGCCGGCCCGGCGTGCCCGCGTCGTATACCGCCCGGCCCGCCGTCTGGGCGGCCGAGAACCCCGGCGTCGCCGAGCCGTTCTGCGTGGCGTCTAACTGCGGGCTATGGGCTGTGGAGCGCGTCGAGCAGGCCGTGGGCGGATCCGTCGGGCGGGCCAGCCAGGGCACAGTGACCGCGGTTTCCGGCGGCTCGACCATGCCCGGCACGGCCGGTCAGGGCCCGTTGATCGGCCTGCTGGACGAGGCTGCAGAGGCCCGGGCCGCGGGCCAGACCTCGCCACTGGCGCAGGTGCCGGGCGCCGTGGGACCGGCGGTGGCAGGCCGGGTCGGCACGGTGCTGAAGGTGATTAAGATCGGCGGCCGTGTCATGCTCGTTGTCGGCATCCTGGCAGGGGCCGCCGAGATCGCCTTCGCGCCGCCGGAGCAGCGCAACCGGGTCGCCGCCGGGGTGGCCGGCGGGTTCGCCGGCGGCTTCGCCCTGGGCGCGACCGCCGGGCTGTTTTGCGGCCCGGGCGCTCTCGTCTGCTCGGTCGTGGCCGGTCTCGTGCTCGGCACGGCCGGGGTCCTCGGAGGACGGGCGATGGCTGAGTCGCTCTACGACGAGGCCCACCGGCCGCAGACCCCGGGGCAGTATCCCGGCCACTCCGTGGTGTGTCCGGGTTGCCACGACAACCCGGCCACGCACGCGGACCGGTTCCGGGTGCTGTCCCCGGGCCAGCCGGACTTGCGGCCACCGTCGGCACCGACGTCCCGGCAGCTCAGCGCGGCCGACCGCGCCGTCATCATGCAGTGGTTGCGGTCCCCGGCCACCGGGACGCGGTGAGCACGGTCAGAACAACGCCCCCATCGCAGCGAGATACTGCTCCACGATGTGGGTCAGGTCCCCCAGCTTGTTGCCGACCCGGAACTGGGCCTCGAGGTCCTTCGGCATGATGTTGACGTGGATGTGGAGGATGAACGGCGCCGGGCCGTGGTGATACTGCCCGTGCCCCCCGCCACCTGAGAATGCCACGTGCCCCACGCCGAGGTCGTCGTTGACCTTCTTCACCACGGCCGTGTCGTTATAGAAGGCCATCCACTCGACATTGGTCTTCTTCGCAGCCCGCTCCATGGCCATGAAGTACGCCACCACGGCGTCGTGCTCGTAGAAGCCGGTGTCGGGGTTCTCGGCGATCGTCGGATGGATGTCGAACGAGTAATGGCCGACCGCAGCGGTTGCGACATGGGGGCTGGCCAGTTCGTGGTCCTTGTAATTCTCGGCAACCGCCGCGTCTTTCGATTCGGCCTGCAGGGCCGCCATGAAGCGCACCACGGATTTCGCCACCGGAACCGCCCCCTTCTCCACCTGTTTGGGCGCGTCGGCCGAGGTCAGGGTCGGCTCCATCCCGGCCGGCAGCCCAAGCACGAACGCGCCCTTGGGCCGGTCCGGAGTCCCGAGCAGGTCGGCGTCGTTGGTGGCGAGATCGACGAACCGCCGGGCGGCCAGGTCGACGGTGGCCTCCCACTCGTCGTGGAAGCGGGCACGCAGCGCCTCCACCTGGCTGATCAGCTCGGGCCCCTGGAACTGCGCCATCAGCGCCGCCTCGGCGATCTCCAGGCGGCGCCGGAAGTGCGTGCGGATGGTGATGTCGGCCTTGGTGACCGGATCCCTCCGGCTCGTGCGCTGGGTGAGGATGTACGTCAGGGACTCCTCGAACTCATCACGCCACATGTCCGCCGGCGTGTTCCACGGCCCGCGCCGCTGCAGGTGCCAGGTTGGAGTCGACGCCGCCAGCTGGTCCGACAGCTGCTCGATCGCCGCGGAGACGCCCGGACGTTCGAAGACCTCCCACGCCCTGAGGCGGAACACACGGGCCTGCTGGGCGAGATCGCCGGGAACCGCGGGTACCGGCGGGGACGGTGGGAGCGGCCGCTGAGCTGCCCGCTTCGCCTCCTCGCGCAGGATGGCCCCGAACGGGTCGAACGGGTCCGGCGGCCTGCGCTCGGCGGCGAAACGCTGAACGACGCCACGCCGGGCCGGGTCGAAGTCGGAACCGCCGGCGACCAGTTCCGCGATCGCCCGGTTCCCGAGCGGCGGTCCCGATGCCGCTGCAGGACGGGCGTCCTCGATCACCGGAGCCGGCGTCGCAGCCACCTTGCCCGGGGCCGGGCGCACCGGGTCGGGACCGGTCACGGGCCCAGGCGCCGCTCGTCAGCCATCAGCGGCCTCCGCGTACGTGAAGATCGCCTCGTCGTCGGGGTGCTGGAAGGCGCGCGCCCCGCCCCCGTAGACCTCGGGATGCAGGAACCGGTCGCGGGCGTGCTCCGGCTTGTCCTCCTCGACCTGGATCCGGTGCTCGCGCGCCCACGGGTCCTGCCGAACGCCGAGCAGGAGCCAGCAGACCTCCGCGCCAGGGCGGTCGGCCCGCAGCCCGAACCGGTTGCCGCGCATCGGTTCGGTCACGCCCACCGCAGCAGGCTCGCCGAGCACGGTGAGGTGATAGGTGAAATCGGCATTCAGGGTGTCCACGTAGTCAGGAAGGTCGACCGTCGCCGCACCGTCCGCATCCGTGGTGGCGGTGCCCCGGTAGACGTTGAGCATCTCCGGCGATTCCACGAAGGAGTGCGACAGGTACCGGTTCGCCGGGTCCAGCGGGTGGTCGATCCGGAAACCGCCGCCCCCCTTGGAGAGCGAGCCCGTGATCGATACGTTGCCGAAGAACTGCCCGGCGGTCGCCCCGCTGCCGACCACGCCGTAGTTCTTCCCCGCAGCCCAGACACCGGTCGCCCGCGCGTTGGTCAAGACTCCGATCATGCCGGTCGCCAGCACGGCCGAGGCAAAGAGGCCGTCCTGTGTGTTCTCGGCGGTGACGGCGGTACCGGTGCTCACCACCCCGAGCCTGCCGCCGGGGCTGGCCGTCCCGATACCCACGCTGTCGTTGCCGTCGAAGGCGACCACCGCCCCGCCGGAGCGCAGGAACAGGACGCCGTTGCCGACGTCGCCGATCTGCGACCCCCAGAGCGACAGCGTGCACGGCCCGTCCGGGCGGCCGACGTCGGCGCCGAACCTCAGGGCGCCGGTGGTGACGTCCATGGTCAGGCCCCAGCCCGCGCCGGCCGCTCCGTACAGCCCGATCTGCGTGTCCCCCGCCATCCCGACGAAGCCGCGGTCTCCGGTCTGGCGCTGCGAGAACCAGATCCCGGCCGAGTCGTCCGGGCCCTGCTGCACCCGCATCCGCCGGGCGACGTCGAGCGCGACACTCGGACCGGACGTCGCCACCGTGAGCACGTCGGACCCGGACCACAGCCGCGCGGTGCCGTCCTGGCTGTACCAGAGCCAGCGCTCGCCGTTCGCCGGGACTTCGACGAACGACCCGGCACCCCGGTCGGCGAACGACAGCCCGGCGGCGACGCCGCCGCTGTGCACCGCCGAACCCTCCACGTGCAGGCTGATACCCGGCGCGGGTATGCCCACCCCGATGCCGGCCCGCCCGCCGCCAGGCAGCAGCGCGAGGGTCTGCAGGGCGGCGTCCACGGCGAGCACCGGCACGTCCGGGCCAGCGCCGGTGGCGGTCAGCGACAGCCCTCCACCGTCGGGGACGGCGAGCACGGCGCCGGCCTGCTGGGTCGTGCTCGGCTTCGCCCCGCCGGCGGCCACCGGGCGCCGCAGCTCGACCCGAGCGGTGGGCAGCCCGCTAAGCCGGCGGCGGGTCGCGTCCAGCGCCGTGACCAGCCCGCTCGCGTCCAGGGTGACGGTGGCCAGCACGAGCTGGTGACCGTCGTCCGGCACATCGGCGCTTCCCTGCAGCCGGACCCACGGCGCGAGCAGCAGCACCGGGGCGTTGCTGAGCTGGCCCTGGTCCTGCACCTCGCGGAACGTGAGCGTGACCAGCCATGCCCCGGCCGCCGTGCCGGCGGTGGGCAGCACCACGCCGTCCGGGCCGACCGCCACGGTGGGGACGTTGAGCACCTGTGAGGGGTCAGCGGCCGGGTCGATGACGGCGACGCCTCCGGTGGCCAGCACGACGAGGCGGCCCAGGGCGTCCAGCCCCGCCCCGGGAGCGACCGTCACCCCGTCGGCGCCCGTCACGGCGCTCACCGCCAGGCCGTCGGCCACGCCCCAGGTGTGCAGGCTGGACGCGGTGGCACGGGCAAGCGGGAGCAGCCCGCTCTCCACGTCGACCAGGCTCTCGCCGTGCGCGGTGGACCCGCCCCGTACGGTGCCGGTCGAGGGGTTCCAGTACTGGCTGCGAATGATGGGGATAGCGCTCACGGCAATTCCTCTCGTCCTCCCGGCTCGCCGGATGGGTCATGCGACGTTGAGCCGGCTCTGCCCGGGGGATCCGACCGTCCAGGTGAGCCCGACGGTCTTGCCGTTGGCCGGCTCCGGGACGGTCGTCCCCTTGGCGCTGCCCAGCACGATGCCCGTCTTCCCCACGGTGAGCCGGGTGGTCGTCCCGGAGGTGGCGGCGACGGTCTTGCACGGAGCCAGTTTGGGCGGGTTGTCCGGCGTCGTGTTCGTGCAGGGAGGCGCCGCGCCCTTGAACGACCGGTCGCCATCGGATCCGGTGAGCAGCACGCCATGGCTCTTCACGGTCAGCCGCGCCGATGTCGTCACCGTTATCATCCCGCCGTGCCCGCATGTCAGGGTCGCGCCGTCGACGACGACCGGGGTCGTGGTCGCGGGCATCAGCCGACCGAGATCACACTGCCGGGGGCCGGCTGTGCTACAGCCCCGGGGTCGATGCCGGGTTCCTGGCCGCCGGCGGACTCGTTGTCCGCCGCGCCGTCGGCCGCCTTGCCGGTCAGCTCCTCTAGCACCTGGATCGCACCGCTGATCCGCAGCATCGTTTCCCGGACCGCGACCTCCTGCGCCATCAGCTCCTGCAACCGTCGCTGTCCCGTCTCGTACTCCTGGCGCAGCTCGGCCAGCCGCGCCCGCACCTGATCGGTCATCCTGCTCACCTTCCTCGTCCGGTCCCGCCTATCCCGCCGGTGGCTCTCATCCGACACCCGCCGCCACTCGCCCGGCCTTGACCGTCTCCACCTCCACCGGCTCTACGTCCGCCCGCACCGCCGTGACCTGCCAGCTGAAGCGCTGACCGGGGTTGCTCCCGTTGGCCGCGCGCACCGTGAACCGGCCCCCGCGCACCGGGGACGCCGCGAGCAACGTCACCGGCTCCTCGCCCTCCGCGACCGGGGTGAGCATCACCGCGCGGTCCTCGGTCCGAGTGAGCGCCTCGAAGTAGTCCGGCAGCTTCACCTCGGCCCGGCCGCCCTCCAGGCGGCCTGACCCTCGGTAGAACACCGCCGCCTCCGGACCCTCGATGCACACATGGTGCAGGTGGCGGTTCTCGGGGTCGAGCGGGTGGTCGATGACGAAGTGCTTGGTGCCGTCCGAGTAAAAGGCGCAGGTGGGGTTGGCGAAGTCCTTGCCCACGTAGACCGCTCCTTCAGCGAACACGTCGAAGGTCGCGACGCCACCGCCGGACCAGCCGGGGATGGTCTTCTGGGTGTCGACCAGGAGGTTGCTCTCCACCGTGGCGTTGCCCTCGACGGTGAGGTTTCCGTTGCCGCCCCACTCCTTGCCGATGATCACGCCGTCGTGGTTGAGCAGGTAGAGCAGTTCCGCGCCGGCGATGTGCAGGCGGCCGTCACCGGCGATCTGCGCCCCAGCCGGCAGGCCGATGCCGCCGGCCCGCAGCTCCGCGCCGATGGTCGTCGGGCCGTGCGCCTGGAGCGCGCCGGTCGTGACGTCCATGGTGAGGCCGAATCCCGTCCCCGTGCCGTACAGTCCGATATGCGTGTCGTCGGCCATGCCGACGAAGGCGGCGTCCCCGGAACCGTTCTGGTGCAGCCAGATCCCGGCCGAGGGATCCGGTCCTTGGCGCAGCCGGACCCGGCGCGGCACGTCCAGACCGCCGCCCTCGCCGGGCGCCCCGACGATCAGCTGGTCCGACCCCGACCACAGCCGCGCGAACCCGCCCTCGGCGTACCAGATCCAGCGCTCGCCCGCAGCGGGGAGGTCGACGAAACCTGGCCCGGTGCGGTCGGCGAACGAAAAGCCGGCGCCCGGGCCGCCGCTGTGCACCTCATTGCCCTCCACGTGCAGCGGCCGGATGGCGGTGCCTGGCGTGCCGATCCGGACGTTCCCGCCCGGGTCGACGGTGAGGCGGTCCACGCCGTGGTCAACGTCAGCGAAGTGCCACACGCCGTCGTCCCCAGCGTAGCTGCCGTACGTGTGCCCGGCGCGGTTGTGCAGCTGCAGGCCCGCGCCCCAGCCCTGTCCGGACGCCGATAGCCGCAGGCCTGGCGTGGTGAGCGGGCCCCGGTCCACCTCGAGCCCGGCGCCTGGGGTGGCCGTCCCTATCCCGACGTCGCCGGTCAGCAGGAGCTTCCCGTCGCCGTGCAGGCTGAGCGCCCCGGTGGACGCACCCGGGAGGACGACGTCCAGTCCACCGTCGCCGCGCGGCCAGAGCTTCGCGCCCGTCGACTCGGCGACCGTCGGCGAAGCCCCGGCCGCGATGCCGGTGCTCCGGAAGGCTAGGCCGCCGGTCGGCAGCGAGATCGACCGGCGGGTGCCCGCGCCCAGGGCCGTCACGGCTCCAGCGGCGTCCAGGCTCGCCGTGGCCAGGACGATACGGGTGCCGTCGTCCGCGAAGGTGGCGGTGTCCTCGAGCCGCAGCCAGGGAGCGTGCAGCAACGTGTTGGAGTTTCCCTGCGACGTGTCCAGCACCTCGCGCCAGGTCAGGGTGAGCACCCTGTCGCCGGCGGTCATGCCGACGGTCGGGAGGTCGACACCGGTGGCGGTGACCAGCACCACCGGCACGTTCTGCACCTGGTCGGGCGGAACGGTCTGGTCGACGACGGCGGCGCCCCCGTCGTCAAGCACGGCGACCCGGCCCCGGGCGTCGACCCCGGTCCCGGTGGACACCGAGAGTCCCGGCTGCCCGGTGACCGCGGCGACGCGGAGGCCGTCGGCGACCCCCGGGGACACCAGGGCGGCCAGGAGCGCACCCCGCAGCGGCTCGAGGTAGCTTTCCATGTCGACGAGGCTCTCGCCGTGCGCGGTGCTGCCGCCGCGCACCGTGCTGGTGCTGGGGTTCCAGTATTCGGTGCGGAACAGGCGCATCGGGGTCTCCTTCGCGGGATCGGATCGAGTCGATCAGCGGCGGTCTCAGACGGCGGTGATCAACCCCCACTGGGTGTGGGCCGGGCGGTTGTCCTCGACGATGTCGCGGACCTGGGCAACCACCTGGTTCTGCGCCTGGGAGCGTTCCTGCGGGTCGGTCGGCAGGCCGCCGTCGACGAAGTGGACGACGACGTCGAAGCGGTGCGGCCGCAGCCGGGGCCATACCGGTACCACGCCGGCCACCTCCGGCTGGCCCGGATCACAGATGACCAGGCGGGTGCCGTCCGCGATCATGCCGGTGGGGAACACCAGGTAGCCTGGCTCGCTCACCCGGATCACCTCCGGCACCGCTGCGGCCGGATCGACCCGGAACACGCTCGCCGGTGCGGCCACCGACCGGACGAACGGATCATCGGGCGGGCGCAGCGGTTTGAGGCCGGCGTCGAGCACGTAAAGGGTGCCGTCCGGGGTAGTGGCCAGCCCGGACGGGGCGACGAGCGGAGTGCCCGGCGGCAGCAGCGGCGACTCGGCCCAGGCCGCGGGGTTGCTGCGGTCGACGTGGATCAGATTGCCGGAGAACTGGTCCGGGCCGGTCGGGCTCTGCTCGCGACCGTCGCCGACCAGCAGGCTCCCGTCCGCCCGCACCAGCAGCGACATCGGCTCTAGCACCGTGGTCAGCACGCGGCGGCTGACCGCGACCGGGGCCGGCACCACCGTGACGATCGCGGGCGGGTTGACCGTGCCGGGCCCGTCGCCACGGTCGAGCACCAGCAGGTTCCCGTTCGCGTCGACGGCCATCGCCACCGGCGCGAACGTCGCCGCGCCGGACGCCAGGGAGGTCACCGCCGTGGCCTTCGCGGCGTCGTAGGGCGCCGGGACGGCGAACAGCATGCCCTGACGGTCCAGCGCGTAGAGCGTTTCGGGGGTCCCGCCGGCGGCCGGGCGAACCGCGACCGCGATCACCTGGCTCATCGCCGTTCCTGGTGCCACTGGCTGCGGCTTGGGCGGGGACCCGGCGAACTGGTACGCCCCCGCGCGGGTGATCCGCCATATCCGGCTGGGCAGGGCGATCGAGATGCTGGCCGGTACCCCGGTGTCGCCGAACACCAGGTCCCCGGCGCCGGTCCGGGCCGCGCACCAGGGGCGGATCAGGCCCTCGCTCACCACGTCGTTCCTGCGCAGCACCGGCCCCTGGCTGACCAGCACTCCGACCGGCGCCGGGGCGTCCGGTCGCGGTGTCGTGACCAGCACCCGGCTGCCGTCGTCGATCGCCACCCGGGGCCGGGCCGGGCCGAGTGAATACAGGTCCAGATAGGCGCGCATCCCGGCCTTGAGCCCGCGCCGACGGTGGATGGTCGCGATCGCGGCGGTCACCCGGCGGCGCTGGTACTCGCTCCACAGCGGCTCCCCGCGCAGGGTCGGGAACGGCAGCGCCACCCAGGACGACAGGTACGGCAGGAAGTCCGCCGGTGTCTTCCACGGGTCGAAGAGGTCGGGCACCTCGGACAGGAGGTCCGTGATCGCCGGGTGGTCGTGATCGCCGTGCGGGAGTCGGACGCCGTCGTCGATTCCGGTCAGGACCTTCTCCACGATCCGCAGCCAGTCGCCGAGCGACACCGACGGCGCGCCGTCCGTAAGCGCCTGCTCCCACACCACCGGTGGGAGGTGGCGCAGGTAGGAGCTGGTTTCCACGTCGCCTCCTAGGTGTCCGAGATCACGGGCTGCACGTCGTGCCGGTCGGAGGCGCAGACGATTTCGTAGTCGGCCAGGCGAACCGAGGCGCCGTAGCCGGACAGCCCGAAGGGCCGTTCCAGCGCGGCGTTGAAGTTGGTGTCGGTGCCGCTCGGGTTGAGCGGCGGGTAATGGTAGGCGGGGATCTCCGGACGTACCTGCAACGTGGAAATGTAGCCGACGTCGGGATCGGGAATGATCGCCTGGAACAGGTCCGAGACATATACCGCCTGCCCGACCTGCCAGCCGGTGCCGGCCGGACCGCCGCGGGTTGGGTGCAGGAAGGCGGCGATCCGCTGCAGGGTGTCGGTCTGGACGCTGGTGACGGTGGCGCCGGCCGCCGCGGCCTGCTGCCAGATGACCACCTGGGCCTGCACGGAGATCGGGAGGTAACGCGGGCCGACCACCTGGAGCTGGACGCCGAGGTCGCGGCGCAGGTCCAGGTGGGAGCGGACCTCGTCGATGAGTTCGGCGGTCGGCTCAGGGCGCGGCACCGCCGCCCCCTGATCCGGTATCACGACGATGTTGACCGATCCGGGGGCGCGGATGATCCCGGCGAACGTCCACGGGTCGCCGGCCCGCCAGGCCGGTGTCGCCCCCGGGCCGTCGAGCACCTGCAGCCTCGGCGGCAGGCATCGCACCACGGCGACGCTCTTGTTCGGCTCCCCGGCGAGGATCTCGTAGTCCTCTGCGGTGACCGCCCGGTCCCGGGTCTTCAGCTGCTGCGGGGCCCGCCGCAGGGTGTCCTGGACCGCCTCCTCGTCCGCACCGTCCACGGCGGGTGCCAGGTTCGTGACGCCGGTGACCGGGCTGACCGCCGCTGGGTTTGCGAATACCACCAGCGTGCCGGCCGCGACGTTCCCGGCCGCCCCCGAGGCCACGTACCGGTATGTCGCCCGGATCGTGCTGCCGGCCGCCGGGATCGATCCGTTCCCCTTGTGGCTCTGCGGATCGTAGTCCCCGAAGGTGATCTCGCCGACGACCGGGTCGAAGCGGTACACCTGGCCTGGTCCGGGCGGCAGCTCGTCCATCGCGGCCCAGGCCTGGAACGTCGGCGGGGTGCCGGTGCCGACCTCGACGGTGAGATCCCCGAACGGGGCGCGCAGCTCCGGCCGCCGGTACAGCGGGCGGTTGCGCAGCAGGTAGCTCTGGAACGGGCTGCCGTCGGCCACGCCGAGGATCTCCGGGGTGCGCACCGTGAGCGCCGCCGTCGCATGGGCGGCGTTGAGCAGCAGGCGGTCGATGCCCACCGCGGACTGCACCTTGGTGGCGTTCACCAGCCGCAGGCCCAGCCAGTACCTGGCGTCGGTGCGCCCGTCCGCAGTGGTCGCCGGGGTGACGGACGTCCAGGTCGGCGCGGGAGGTCCCGCCGCCGGCGCGGCCGCGCGCTGGGCACCCCAATCCGCGGGTGGGGGAAGCGTGACGGCGCCATCCTGCCCGAGCGGCAGCGGTGCCGAGCCGTCCGGTGGGCGCAGCAGCGTCCCGTCCTGCAGTCCCGGCGGGTTGGCCCAGGCCAGCGGTTCGGTGGCACCGGCGGAGTAAACCCAGGAGACACTCACCCCGGACGGCAGCGGCTGGAACAGCCGCACGCCCAGGCGCAGCAGCTCGGTGGGCTTGTCGGTCAGTCCTAGACAGAGCTGGACGGTCTGCTGGGGCGGCAGGGTGACAAGGGTCTTGGCCGTCGGGGCCGCGACGAAGGCGGGCGAGAGCTCGCGGTACCTGGCCGTGGCCGCGTCGTTGGCGAACGGGCCGACCTGCAGCACCGTGTCCAGCCTGATCGGTAGCACCCGCACGCTCTCGTCGGTCTGGAAGACCACCGGCGGCTGACCGCTCGCGGGCGTCGTCGAAACCTGCGTGCCGGCCGGGACGTTACTCGCGGTCCCGGTATCGAACGTCAGGTAGGTGTGCGCCGGGGCGGGTGGGTCACGGGTGACCCCGAGCAGGTTGAGGAACGCGATATAGCTCTTGTCCGGGACCTGGTTGAGCCGGTAGATGACACCCTCGGTCAGCCAGGCGAACAGCTCGATCAGCGTGATGCCGAGGTCGCTCGGGTTGTGGTCGGTCCAGTCCGGCGCGTACTGCGGGATCAGGGCCCGCATCTGGTCGACAAGGTCCTGCCAGGTGCGGTCGTCGAGGTGGGGGGGAGGGATCCGGCCCCGCTGCGGGTTGGGCGTCATGACGCCGGCTCCAGGTAGAAGGGGTAGACCAGGTTGTGCACGTCCTGCGTGGCACGCAACCGGTAGGTGATGTCGATGACCAGCATGTGCGGTTCCCCGGCTGGGATGCCGGTGGTCACCTCGAGCACCTCGATCCGGGGTTCCCAGCGGGCCAGGCCCTCGGCCACGTAGTAACGCGCGAGGTTGGCCGTCGCGGCATTGTTCGGGGCGAAGGCCAGCGAGCGGAGGTTGCAGCCGAAGGTCGGCCGCATCACGCGCTCGCCGTACTGGGTACCGAGGATGAGTCGGATCGACTCCTCCACTTTGCGCGGGCCGGCCGTGGTGCTCAGCCCTGTCACCCCCAGCCGGAACGGATGGCTCAGGCCGCTGCCGTAGATCTCGTCACCCACCGCTGCACCTCACGTGATGTCCACGCCGCTGCTCGTCATGTCCAGCTTGGTCGTCTCGGACGAGGCCTTCAGGTGCAGGTCGCCCTTTGCCGAGATGGTGATGCTGCCCGTGGCCGAGATCGTGAGGTCGCCGGACGCTTTCACCGAGACGGCCCCGGTGGTGGAGTCCATGGCGATCTCGCTGCCCTTCGCGTCGCGCACGGTCAGGGACTTCGACTGCGACGCGTCGTCGAAGGCGATGGTGTGCCCGGCCGGCGACCTGATCACCCGTCGGCTGTTCTGGTTGTCGGAGTTGCGCTCCGGCGGTGCGTTGGTTGCGTTCCACAGGCTGCCGAGCACGTACGGCTGGTCGAAATCGCCATTGCGGAAGGCCACCACGACCTGGTCGCCCTTGTCGGGCAGGGCGTAGAAGCCGCTGCCGGAGCCGGCCGCCGGGCGCACGCACGGGGCCCAGGTGGTGACCTGCCGACCGGAGATCTCCATGATGGCCACCTTGACCCGCCCCAGCGGCGCCTGGTGGTCGCCGAGTTCATAGTTGTCCACCACCTCGCCGATGCGCAGGCCGTTGAACTTCTCTGCCCGGTTGGGTGCGGGCACCTCCACAGTCTGGTTGCGCAACAGCCCGATCAGGCTGGAGTGCCCGCGTTGGGTGATGGCGAAGTCGGTGCGCAGCCCGGAGGAGTCGAGCCGGTGCGTCACCTTGCGGGCCCGGTAAGTGCCAGAGAAACGCTTCCCCACCCCGCGGATCTCGACGAAGGCGCCGGCGGTCAGGTCCGGCAGGCCGACGCACGAGCCCTCTCCCTCGTACATGCCCTCCAGCAGGTCGGCCAGGAGCGACTGGGCAACGTCGGCGGCGTCCAGCGGATTGCTCACGGTGTGCTCCCGTATGCCCTCGCTGACCAGGGAGCCAAGGAGATCCATGGCCGTGCCGCCCAGCCGCTCCACCACGTTGTCGGTATCGAGGTCGGCGGCCAGCGCGGCGGCGTAGACGGCCTGGGCGAGCTCCTGGTTGTAGCCGCGCACCACCTGCAGCCCGGCGAGCCCGGCGCCGGAGATCCGGGCGTTGAAGCTGGACAGATTCCTGCCCCACTCCAGCACCCGGGCGGCATGTTGCGGGCGGGGGAACTGGAAGTGCAGGCGGTCCCACTCGACGTAGACGTCGAAGTGGTACTTCTCGGCCCGGGACTTGAGGAAGGCGAAGTCGCTCTCGTTCTGCGGGATGTCCTTCGGCAGCGACGGGGTGGGGTCGACCACCGGGATCAGGCCGTTTTCCACCGCGATCCGCGCGGCGATCAGCGCGTCGGTGCTGGACGTGTGCGTGGTGGGCTCGGGCCGGTTGCGCCGCAGCCGGAAGGACTTGTCGTAGCCGATCACCATGATCACAGGACTGCCGTCTGTAGGGAACGACGGCTCGACCGAGGCGATCTCCCCGAGGAAGGCCGGGAACAGGTCTGGGCCGTATCCCAGGTGGATTTCGACATTCTTGCCGATGTCGAGCAGCGCAGAGTCCAGCAGCCTGTTGTCGGGGTTGCGGACGGTCAGACTGAACGTGCCGGCCAGGTCGAGGTCGGTCTCCACGGTAAGGCTGACCACCTGCTCGGTCAGGTCGGCAGCGAGCGTGACGCCGGAGAGCAGGATCTCGAAGCGCGGCGCGTAGAAGGGCTCGGTCACGGTGTCCCCCCGCCCGCCGGGCCGCGCGGCGGGATGACAATGGACTGGCCGACGTGCAGGCCGAATGGGTCCTCGATCCGGTTGGCGTCCGCGATCAGCCGCCAGAGGGAGGGATCGCCGAGGTAAGTGGCGGCCAGGCCGCTCAGCGTGTCCTGGGCCGAGATCACGTGCAGCACCCGCGACACGCCGATCACCGCCCCGGCCGCGTTGACCGCGGCCGAGATGGTCGGGGAGCCGAAGAACAGGCCCTGGCGCAGCTCCACCTCCAGCCGCACGTACTCCTGGAAGCGCACCGAGAGGGTGGACCGGACCGGGGTACCGTCCGGCGCGAACATCGTGAACCGCTGCCCGGCATCGACCAGGACGCACTGGAACTGCAGGCGGCCCATGGAGAAAAGCAGCACTGGCGGTGCGTGCTGCTGAGGGTCTTTGTCCAGCAGCCCGACGATGGAGGCGGTCGCGGTGCGCACGTCCGTGCCGGCCGCATAGCTGTCGAAGAACAACTCCATCGAGAGTGTGCGGGACTTCCCCCGAACGTACTGCACCGGGGGGGTGCCGAGGCCGGGCACGCCCACCTCGGCGAACGTGTTCCCCTGCTCCAGCTTGAGCTCCTCCGGGTTGTACATCACCGGGTGCGACTCGCCGGTGAAGGTATTGAGGATGGTCGCCTTCGCCAGGCCGTGCGGGACAATCGGTGCAACCTGCGAGATGTCCGCGGTCATGTCAGCCTCCCCGCTCGAATTCGATCTTCAGCTGGCGCATCACCTCGGAGACCAGGCTGCGGCGCAGCGATTCCAGGTCCGGCACCGCCGGTGCGGTGCTGTCCCGGTCCGTGGCAGCGCGCCGGATCGCGGGCCCCGCCACCGGGATCGCCGCTACGGCGGCAGCAGGCGGCGCGGGCGCGGGGCCTGCCGCCCCACGACCGGCTGACACCGGTAGCGCGGCCTCAGCCCGGGCGGCGAGCAAGGACGGCGGGCCGACGTCCGGGTGCCGGTGATCGCCCGTGGCGGCCCGGCCGAGCAGGTCGCGCTCGTGCCGCCGGGCCAGCGCTTCCTCGTCGTGGTCGTCCCCGACGGCGCGCTGCCACGCCCGGCCGGGGTCGACCAGGGCGGCGACATGGGTGGCCTCGTGGGCGAGCAGCGCGAGCCCCTCAGGCCGCCGGGGGGCGTACCGGTCGCGGCGTACGTGGACGTCGGCGCCGACCGTCACCGCGTCCGCCTCGGCGGCCCGGGCCAGCGCGTCGGAGGCCGGCCCCACGTGCACGCGCATCAGGTCGGCGGCCGACCCGGCGGCCCGGCGCAGGCGGTGCCGCAGGTCCGGCGGGACCGTCTGCGACGGCTCGTCCCCGGGCGCGGGACCGGCCGGCCGGGAGCGGACGTCCGGCGGGACCGTCTGCGACGGCTCGTCCCCGGGCGCGGGACCGGCCGACGGGGAGGGGACCTCCCCCGGGTCGGCGTCCGGCCCGACCGGTGGCACCTGCGGGTGCGGCCGCGCGGGCGGGCCGGGCTGGCGGCCGCCCGGCGCGGTGCGCCCGAGTTCCCGTGCGGGTATCGCTGTCAGCGCGGCGGTCGAGGGCGGCGGTGGGGTCTCGGTGCGCTCGAACCGGTCGCCGGTCACATCGCCGAGGCGCTCGGCCCGGCGCAGCACCGCGGCCAGCTGGGGCGCCCAGGCGGGGCGCGGCTGGCGGGCGGCCGCGCGGTGGCGGGCCAGCGCGTCCAGGCGCTGTCCCAGCGTGGCCGCAGCCTGCTCGTCCTCGCTCATCTCGTCCTCCGTCCGTGCCGTCGCGGGTGTGTCCCGTGCCGCTCAGCCATCGCCGAGCTGCGCGGCCACCTCGTCCACCCAGCGCCGACGCTGGGCGTGGTCGAGGCTCATCACCTCGTCGAGGGTCCAGTGGACGTGGCGTCCCAGGTAGGCCACCTCGTGGTGAACCCGTTCCACGGGGTAGCCGGCTATCCCCCCAGCGGCGGCACCTCCACCGTGTGCTCGGCGCCGCACCGCGGGCAGGTCACCGCCAGCAGCGACGACGCCAGGCCGTTGATCCGGTTGTAGACGTCCTGCAGGTAGGCCAGGTCCTCGGAGAACAGGCCCTCGATCACCCCAGCGTTAACCTCCGGCAGGCTGCCGAGCTTGGTGACGACCCGGGCGAGCAGGAGCACGATCAGGTACGCGGGCCAGTTGCGCACCCGCGGGTCCTTGAGCGGGTAGATCTCGTCCGCGGCCGTCGCCAGCCGCATCACGCCGGTGCGGTGCAGCGTGCCACCAGCGTCCACGTACCCCTTGGGCAGCTCGAACTCGACCTCGGTCGCGAAGGCGCTCACACCCGGGTCAGTCCCTCGTGCGCGAGCACCAACGTCTCGATGGCGATGTCGTTGCCCTTCGCGCTGAATGCCGGCAACTCGCATTTGGTCGGCCAGGCGTTGACGAAGTTCCAGCGGGCCACCTCGCGGCTCTGGTCCAGACTGAACAGCACCACCGAACCGGTCCGAAGCGTGACCTGGCCATTGATGATGTCCTGGCGCCACTGCCACAGCTCAAGGTTGTCGGTGATCCCCCACTTCAGCGTGATGTCACCGTAGGTGGTCTTGCCCTGGAACTTGAGGACGGTGGTGTTGTTCCCGCCCTCGCGGTACTCGATCACCTCCGTGGTGGACGACAGGCCGGTGCACTCGCTGAAGCCGGCCTGGCTGATGCCGTCGATCTCGACCAGGAAGTTGAAGTTGCGGAACGGATCGATCCGCTGTCCTGTCTGGGCCACCGCTGTCTCCTCACGTCTCGCTCGCCTGGGAACCGCCGTCCCACAGGCCTATCCGGACCACCACGAACTCAGCCGGCCGCACCGGCGCGACCCCGATCTCGACGATCACCTGCCCCAGGTCGCGTACTGCGGGCGGGTTGAGCTCCTCGTCGATGCGCACGTAGAAGGCTTCCTTCGCGGTCCGCCCGAACAGCGCGCCGGACTGCCAGATCCGGGTCAGGAACTCGGTGATCGTACGGTCCAGGGTCTTCCATAGGCCGGTGTTGTTGGGCTCGAATACGGCCCAGCGCAGGCCCTGGACGATCGAGTCCTCGATGAAGGCGACCAGCCGGCGCACGTTGACGTACCGCCAGGCCGTCCCGTCGGTAAGGGTGCGCGCTCCCCACAGCAGCGGGGGCGCGCCAGGGAAGCGCCGGATCGCGTTAATCCCAGCGTGGTTGAGCTGTCCCTGCTCGGTGTCGTTCAGCGCGAAGCCGAGATCCCTGGCGCCCCGCACCGGCTCGTTCGCGGGAGCCTTGTGCACGCCAATCTGGGCGTCGGTGCGGGCCATGATGCCCATCACGTGGCCGGACGGCGGGATCCGGGTAGTGCCCGGCGCGGTCGGGGCCGGGTCGTCCACGACAATCCACGGCCAGTACAGGCCGCCCCAGCCGTTCTTCGACAGCAGGTTACCGCGCTGGGTCTGCAGCGGGCCGCCGGCCTTCAGCGGGTCGGTGTCGTCGGCGCCGTCGAGAACCGCGAACCGGTTTCCCATCGCCTCGCAGTGGGCCAGGATGCTGCTCTGGATACCGGCGTCGACCAGGCCCGGTGCGCCGACCAGGTTCACCTGCACCCGGGTGAGCTGGTCGAGGGCGGCGGCCATGCCGGTGGCATTCGTGACGTCCTTGACCGGCACGATGTACGCCAGGGACCCGCTGTTGTCGAAGAAGCCGCGCACGGCGTAGGGCAGCGCCTGACCGGTCTTGAAATCACCAAAGGACGTCGTGTATTCAGTCCAGTTCGTCACCGCCACCGGAATCCCCGCGGCCGCGTTCGAGACCGTTGTGGCCGGCGTCCCGATCAGTGCGGCGACGCTCGTGCTCGCGCCCGCGATCGGGCCGGCGGCCACGATCTCCTCGATATAGACGCCCGGTGCCTTGCTTTCGTAGTCGACCATGCTCAGCCTCTCCTCGGCGATACCGGGTCACGGCCCGGTCAGGATGACGTCGTGGACCTGGGCGTCCCGCTCGTAGTCCACCTGCCTAGTGGTGTCGGGATGGCCCGCCAACTGCACGACGAGGGTGTACGCGCCGAACGGGACGTCGGCGAAGCTGAACCCGCCGTCCTGGTCGGCGGTGACGGACCGCCCGGCCTCGACCAGCCGCACCATGGCTCCCGCGACCGCGGCCAGCGCGGGGTCGAACACCTGGCCGTGCAGCGCCGGGTCGGGCAGTAGGGCGCTGCGGACCTGCACGGCCGCGACGTCCGGGAAGTTGTCGGCGTCCGGGAACGGCTGCAGTGCGACGGTCACGGTGAGCGAGAAGGCCGGACGCGGGGCGATCCCCAGCGCCGTCCAGAACTCGCCCATGGACTGCCCCTCCCGGGTCTGGGCGACCAGTGTGGACACCGGGAGCGGCTGCGCCGGGTTCGCCAGGCTCCCCTGCAGGTAGCTGTCGGGGATCACCGGGAAGCGGCCTAGCCACAGCAGTGACCGGCCGAGCAACCGGTGCTCCTCCGCAGCTCGCAGCCCGCCGCCCTTCGGGGACCACGCGGTCACCAGGTAGGAGCAGTTGACCCGCATCGGGGCCCGGGTTGAGATCCAGCCTCCGCCGGGCAGGTGCTGCACCCGGGGCTGGTCGTCACGCAGGTCGCGGTTCTCCTGCACCTCGTGCAGGAACAGGTCCAGGGTCGGCTGGGCGGGGTTGAAGTCCTTGTCCGGGACGGTGAAGGTGACCTCGGCTGAGCGGACCTCGGCCGGAGCGGCGGCGTCCGCGAGCACGGCCGCCAGGCTCGCGTCCAGGTCGTCGAACACCGCTGCTTCCGCCTCTCCCGTCGTTGGGCTGTGAGCGCGGTGCCGGTCAGGGGTCGGGGCCCTGACCGGGCCGGTCCTCGAGCACGACCTTGCCCATCTTCTGGTGCTCGCGCCGGGTGGCCTCGGCGAAGTGCGCTGCCCCAATGGGAACCTGCTGCGCGGCGGCAAGGTAGGCCGCGCCCAGCGCGACGTTCCGGATGTTCCCGCCCGCCAGGCGGTGCCGTGCGAGCGCCTGCAGATCGACGTCGGGGGCCAGCGGCGCCCGGGGTGGCAGGCAGGCGCGCCAGATCTGCAGCCGCTCCGCGACGTCCGGGAACGGGAAGTCCACCGCCACCTGCAGGCGCCGGGTGAACGCCTCGTCCAGGTGGTGGCGCAGGTTGGTGGCGAGCACCGCGAGCCCGTCGTACTGCTCCATGCGCTGCAGCAGGTAGGCGATCTCGATGTTGGCGTACCGGTCGTGCGCGTCGCGGACGTCGGAGCGTTTGCCGAACAGGGCGTCGGCCTCGTCGAAGAAAAGGATCGCGTCGGAGTCGGCCGCCGCGGCGAACACCCGGGAGAGGTTCTTCTCGGTCTCGCCGATGTACTTGCTCACCACGGCGGACAGGTCGATGGTGAACAGGTCCATCCCGACCTCGGCCGCGATCACCCCGGCCGCCATCGTCTTGCCGGTTCCGGGCGGGCCGGCGAACAGCGCGCTGATTCCCTTGCCGCTGGACAGCTTGGCCCCGAACCCCCAGTCATCCATCACCCGCACCCGACGCTCCACCCGGGCGGTCAGCTCGCGCAGCTGCCGCAGCACGTCGTCGGGCACCACCAGGTCGTCCCAGCCGTGCACCAGCGGCACCCGGCGGGCGAAGGAGCCGAGGTCGGTGCCGCCCTCCCGGCGGGCCGCGGCGAACAGCTCGGCGGCGATGATCCGCGACGGGCGCTCGGGGTCACGCAACCGGGCCGCGGCGGACGCCGTCAGGGCGGCGTCGCGAATCTGGCCGGGCGAGAGCCGGAACCGGTCGGCGACGGCGGTGAGGTCGCGGAGCGCGACGCGCAGGCCGGTGTCGGCTACCGCCCGCCGCCACGTCCGGCGCCGGTCGGCGGCGCCGGGGCGGGTGAAGGGGACGTCGAGCACGCCAAGCGGCTCGTGGGCCGGCGGCGTCCAGGGGTCGGTCGCGCCCATCATCACCACCCCACTGTGCCCGGCTAGGGCCCGCGCGAGTGCATCAGGGCGGGAAACACCCGTACCCGACCAGAGGGCTTCGGAGCCGTCCAGATACATCGCCGCGCCGCGCAGTTCCGCCTCCCGCAGCGCTCGCGCCAGCATCGCGACCCCGCCTGCCTCCAGCAAGGCGGCCGAGTCCACCTCCAGCAGCGGAGTACCCAGCCGGGCGGCCACCGCGCGCGCGGTGGCACGCCGGCCGGTCCCGGGCAGGCCGTGAAAGCACAGCCGCACCGGCCCAGGCGCGCCGCGGACCAGTCGGGCCAGCGACCGGACCCGGTCGGTGTCCACCGGATCCGGGCCGGCATCCGAGCCGTCCGTGAGGCGGCAGAACCCGGCGAGCCGACGGTCCGTCCGGTCCAAGCCGAGCAGCGCGCCCGTGATCTGCTCGTCGGCGGCGATCAGGTGGGCGACTAGAGGAGGGTCGTCGGTGCGGTGGTCGCCGCGCACGCTCACCAGGTGGTACCGCAACAGCGGGGCGTCGGGCGCGAACAGATCCAGTCCTCGCAGCCGTTGTGCGGGCGTGCCGGTCAGCAGGTCCAGGGCCAGGTCCACGGTCGGCCGTCGCGCCGACACGTCGTCCTGTAGGTAGCCGTAGAGTCGCTCGTAACGACGGTCCACGTCAGGGCCGATCGCGACCAGCAGCACGTCAAGCTCGATGTCGTTGAGCCGGTACCGCTCGCGCAGCCAGGCCCAGCGCGGGTTGTCAGCGGCGACGTCGTCCCAGCCCGGCAGGGCTGGCGAGGCAGCGGCCAGCGGCTGCGCCACCGGGGCGAGGAGCGCGCGCCCGACCTGCTCCTCGCTCAGGTAAAGGCCCCGGAACGAGTCGGCGGCGGCGTCGGGTCCATAGCGCTGCCCGGCCGCGATCACCCCCGCACGCAGCAGCAGGTCGAGCCGCAGGAACGCGAGCAGGCCGGGAACGGGCCCCGCAGCGGGCTGAGTCCGCTCGTTTCCAGCTCCGGGCGGGCCGCCTGGGAGGCGGGCAAGAGGAACCGCGTCGAGCATGAGCCCCCCTTACCCGCCCAGCCCGCTATGAGCTAGTGCTTGAAGCCTAGAAATTGGTGTTCAATGCGTCAAGGGACCCGAAAGGATTAAATCGAACCAGGCAGAGGCCGGAGACATCTGCGGTAACCAGGCAGTTGGCCCGGCTATGGGGCACTGATGCCCTGCCGCACGGCTCAGCAGCCTACCCGGAGAGCGCCAAGCGGATGCCAGCGCTGACGGGCTCACGGGGAAGCGAAACGAAGTCGCGGCAATCGCGCAGCGAACTGGCTTCGATTGCTTCCGTCCGGATCGACCATGACGCCACGGTCCCGGCGTGTTTGCGTTATGTAATCGAGTGTTATCAATGTCTGTTCAGGCGTATCCGTAGAGGGTGAGGATCACGGTCCCGGCGTGTTTGTATTATGTGACCCGGTGGTCTTGATGTCTGTTTACGCGTATCCATAGAGCGCGAGTATGCGTTGGTCGTCGCGGCCGCAGTAGCGGCGGGCTGGGGCGGTGCTGGCGAATCCGGCGCCGGTGACCAGGTTGCAGATGGCGGCATAGGCATTGGGCTGGCTCCCGGTGCGGACCTGCTGGAGATCCTCGCCAAATGTCTTGTCGCGCACGCAGTGCTCGCGGTTTTCTATATCCCAGTGGTTGCGGGCGTAAATGCCCAGGTGGCGGGGTCGGCCCAGCATGACTCGGCTGGGGTTAACCTGGGCACCAGCGTGTGTATTTACGTGTGCGTCGAAGGCAGGAGGTTGCTTGGCAGGTAGCTGAGTGACGTGCTGCTGTGCTGCATGGGAGATGAAGGTTTTGTGGCCCTTCGGAGCCGCCTTTCGGGGGGTGGCTGAAAACCGCCCTCTAATGCGTTAGCTGAAGACTGTCGTGGTGAGCGATGAGGGAAAAGGCGCCCCGGTGAGAGTGTCAGGTGGGGACCAGGAAGGCGTTGCGCTGAAAGCCCCTTAGTTTGCGGGGTTCACCGTTGAGGCGTCGTTACACACTCAAGGTGGCATCAGAACCGGGTTGCGTAATTAGGCCCGGGATGAGCCTGGCGGGTGCCCGGTTACTTGCCAGGCGGTGCCCGGCGTAGCGGTGGCGCGAGCCTGGTCTGCGGCTTCTGTGCGGAACGGCGGAGAGCGTGCCCGGATACTGCTGCCCGTGCGGGGTGGCGAGAGGGAGACCCTGGAGCGCCTGAAGCGCGAGAGGCTGAGTACCGTTGCCGGGCGCGCGGTCCGACCGGCTCACAGTAGCGGTGATGTCCCTGCCTGGCGCGGTGGGGCGGAGCGAAGGGGGAAAGCGCCGGGATAAACCGGCCTGGAGGAGGAGATGGAAGAGCTCCACGTCGAAGGGCTAGCGACCCGCGGCGGCCCCGAGTCATGGTGCGCCGGGATGAACCGGCAGTGAGGTCGTCACGTTCTGGATCTCTGGGTCGAGTGGTGGCGGCGGCACCGGGCACGCGGTGATGTGATCATCGTGAGGTTCGCGGACGACTTCATCTGCGGTTTCCAGCCGGATCGAGACTCGATGGCTACCGCGAGCCCGCGTGATGCATCCGTACCCGAACGTGCGCTTTGACGCCAGAACCCAAGGCAGGAGCCCGGTGCGGTAGTGCCGCACGCCGGGATCTGTGCGGGGGCCGGCCGCAAGGCCCGTCCCTACCGCGACCCGGCTCATTTGTGGTTCCTTTGATCAACCAGAGTTCCTGGGAGGAGTCACGTGGACGGGCAGAGACCGGCAGGCAAGCCGTTTGACATCTCGAAGCAGGAGGTGTGCGGTGGCGGAGATGCTGGACCGGATCGCGCCGGGGTTGCCGGACCGCGCTCCAGGCGGATACTGGAGGCAGCGTCGCCGTGCAGAGCAGCACGTAGCGTAGCTTCCCATCTGGTGGATCGGCGTTCACCAACCGACGGCGAGCCAACGGAAGGAGGCTGATCTTGTGGGCGTAGTGCTGGTAGAGAATGCGATCATCGCGTGCTCGCATGGTGGCCAGATCCAGATCCAGATCGGCAGCGGTGACTCCCGGCTGAGCGTCAACGGAGTCAGCGTGGTGACCAACGGCAAGGAATCGAATCTGAGCTTCGCTAATGCGAAACCTCAGTGCAACAACAAAACCACCACGCAGTCGCCGTCGGCCGCTCCCTGCATCACCCAGTCGGCCACCGGGGGCCTGACCGGCAAGCTGACGGTGGGGGGTGCGCCCGTCCTGCCCGACTCTGCCAGCGGGACCACGAAGCCCGCGCTGACCCCGGCAGCAGTGGGGACCTGGAAGGCGTCCAGTCCTGGGCAGACCAAGCTGCAGGCCACGTGATGGCCGCGTTGATGAGGTCGGCGCTCGGCCAGGACATCCTGGCGGGCCACGCCCGGCGGTGCGCTCCCCGCCAGCGGCGGGAGGACGAGCCGTGGTGCGGGCATTTGTCGTGGATGACCCTGCAGCAGGCCGTCGGCAACCAGGCTGTGACGCAGCTGGTGGCAGCGGGGCGGGACACCGGCGGCGGCGAGCCGGAGGCCAGCCACCGCACTCGTGTCCCCACCCTGCCCGGAGGATTGTCGGCGTGCGCGCCGCTGCCCGCGACCGTCCGGGCGGAAATGGAATCCAGTTTCGGTCGTGACTTCGCCGGTGTCCGGGTGCATGCCGGCGAGGAAGCGGCAGCGTCCGCTCTAGCCGAAGGAGCGCGCGCCTACACCGCAGGGCAGCACATCGTCTTCGGCGACGGGCAGTATGCCCTGGCGACCGAAGCGGGCAGACGCGTGCTCGCGCACGAGCTCGCCCATGTCGTCCAGCAGACCGGAACGCCCGGACCCGCGGGGCCGACGGCCGCCGCCGAAGGCGAGGCTCGCCAGGCGTCGACTGAGGTGCTCAGCGGAGGCAGGCCTGAGGTCCGGTCAGCGGCTGCCGGGATCCAGCGGGACGACCTCACCGAAGAGGACCGGCGGCGGCTGCGTGCGTCCGGCTGCCCGTCAGGACGCTGCCATGACCCGGGCCGCGCCGCCCTACCGGAAACGGCCGCCGGCGGCGTTGGCGGTTCACCCGGCCCGTTCGGACCGTCCAGCCTGTCGCCCGCCGATGTGGCCGCGCTGCGCAGGTGGATCGAACAGCAGGGTAACCCGGCCTCGCCGCGGGTGCCCGTCGCGAGCGGCACCGGTTCGGCCCCCGGGCGGCCGCACATTCCGCTTGGCCTGCTGGGCAGGCCTGTCGCGGCGAAGACCACCGGGGCACCCCGGACCCTGCCTGCGACCAGCCTGCCAGGCAGTTCGAGGACCGCGGACGACGAGTTCCGCGAATTCATGCAGATGCTGAACGAGGAAGGAGGAACCGAATTCAAGGCTGCGGGCGAGCCGGTCACGATGCAGCCGCATGGCGGCGCGTCCGAGGCCAGGGAGATGCTTGGGGTCACCGGCGAGCACCAGTCGATGCACGGGCTCCCCCGGTCGGTCGGTAAGCACCTGCCTGACTATGACCCCAACGCAGCGCTCACCATCCTGGGTGAGCGCAACCTCCACACCGCGATGGACCAGCCGTGGAAGGACGCCTTCCAGAACATGCGACGTCAGGGCCGGACGACCGCGAGCGCAGAAGAAGTCTTCGACGCGGTCGCTAATTCCATCCGGCAGTCACCGCATTTGTCCGAGAACCTGAAGAAAACACTGACGGCGCGCCTGCACGAGGAAATGTTCGTCGAATATGGCCTTCGCGGCCAGCAGCTGACCTTGCCCTATCCCAATATCAAGCCGCGGCCCGGCGTGACAGCCGAGCCGGCCGCGCCGCCCGGCTCGGGGACCCCAGCAGGCGAGATGCCCGTCCATGAGCCGGCGCCCGGGAGCGGCATCGAGCCGAAGGCGCCGGAACTGTCGCCGTCGGCGGTCCATGCCCCGCACGAGCCGACGCCCCTTCCGCACTCGGCCGAAATACCCCATGGGGCCCGCTCACCCAAGTTGCGCGAGGGTCTTCTGGCCGGGATCGTCATCTCCGGGGTGGTGTACATGTGGACCGGCGACAAGTACGCCGCGCTCCAGACCCTCAATCCCGCGGCCAATACGACGGACGCCCTGCTGGCTGACCAGGTGTCCGCCTTCGACGTGACGGCGGGCGTGGTCAAGGATCTGGTCAGCCTGACTCCGCAAGGCGCGATCGCCATACTGGTTTATGACCTCGTTCGGCCGCGCGGCGAGTTCAGGTACGACCAGGAGCTGGCTGACCAGGCGATCAGGGAGGGCCGCAACCCGTTCTGCGCGCAGTGCCACGGGCCCGGCGGTGCGCTCGACCCGAACAACAAATGGAACCGGCAGGCCGAGCGCGAGAAGTACAAGCTGGTGAGCTGGGATGCCCTCGATCCCGCGGACCAGGACGCGGTGCGGCGGTTCCTGATGGTGCAGCCGCAGAAATGACGATCCGCCCACCGCGCAGCCAGGCGCCCGGCTGGGCCAGGTCCAACCCGCCTGCGTACCACCGGCCACCTCGGTTGCGTGCCGCTCCGCCTCCTCGGCGACCGCGTGCGCTCGCTCCTCGGCGCTGAAGGTGCCAGCGGATCGGTAGCGACCGTCCGCGGCCTTAGTTCATGGATGGAGCGGGCGACGGGAATCGAACCCGCATAGCCAGCTGGAAGGCTGCTGGCAGACTCTGGTAGGCCACTCCTTTTGGCCACTGTGACCAGGTGAAATGAGTGCGTTCGTCTAGGATGTGCCCGCCAATGCCGCTGGCGGGGCCCTGGTGACCGAGCGGGTCGCGGCGGCGCGAGCCCGTCAGCGGGCGGCTGGCAGCGAAGCCGGGGCGGAGATCTTCACCGACCGCGCCGGTTCTCGCGACGTGACGGGGCTCGGTCCTCTCGATTGCTGCTGGTGATGGCCGCCCTTCGGGCCGCTATTCTCGTCGCATGTCCGAGAGTAGGAGGATCATAGGCCGGTGGCGTATCACCGAGATGGACAACTGGGATCAGGAGGCCGTCGACTTGGTCCAGCCCGGCTTCATCGAGTTCGATGAGGACGGTCTCGGCGGACTGGGCTTCATCGCGGTGACGGGAGAACTCGACCGCGCGCGCGACCTGGCACGACAGGGCGATCGAGGCGGCCGTTCAGTCGGGCGCCTCGCTATCGGTGCTGCTCCCGCTCCTGGTCGATACGGAGGAGACCGCGCGTCTTGCCTGCGTCATCGACCAGTGCACCGACGACCACCTGAGTCACGCGGGCTACCGCACCGTTGAGGCGGCGGAAGCCCTCGATGAGTCGTACCCGGAACAAGCCGCCCGGTTGTGGCGCGGGCTCGGTCTGGACATCGTGAACGCGGGCAAGAGCAAGTAGTACGCCGCTGCGGTGGAATGCTTCGGCCGGGCGCAGAGGTGCTTCGCCGCGGCCGGGCTCCCGGACTGCAAGCTTCCTGGAGAAGGCCCGCGCCCGCTGGGCTCCGCCGGAATGATTTCCCCGGCCGCGCCGAACGCGGCGTGCCGGGGTGCCGGTATCGGGGATCATGGTGGAATGCCCGATGATGAGCTGCTGGGACGTGTC
>Ga0137379_10000553_pt1 | contig 32900 bp, 34 predicted proteins | sample SagtaG_18_FD_104812 | JGI IMG/M metagenome (GOLD analysis project Ga0137379, IMG submission 104812) | Vadose zone soil microbial communities from Sagehorn Ranch, Mendocino, California, USA - Sage2_L_80_16 metaG | ecosystem: Environmental > Terrestrial > Soil > Vadose zone | place: USA...
AGGTAACACCCTTTAAATGCAATCGTTTGCGGCTTTAGCTCGGGTGCAACGGGCCGCATGAATTGTCTGGTCCCAGAGGCTAGAGCCGAAAGCAGAGATCAAAAATGGCTGACGATCAGAATCCTCAACTGCCTTTGACGCCTCCGCCGGGCGATGGTGGAATCCCGGGTGCCGCGAATATTCAACCCGTCAATATCGAAGAGGAGATGCGGCGATCGTATCTCGACTACTCGATGTCGGTGATTATCGGTCGCGCGCTGCCTGACGTGCGCGATGGGTTGAAGCCGGTGCACCGGCGCATCCTCTACCACATGCACGACATGGGCTTGCTGCACAACCGCAAGTATGTGAAGTGCGCCAAGGTGGTGGGCGAGACCATGGGCAAGTACCATCCTCACGGCGACGCTGCTCTCTACGACGCGATGGTTCGCATGGCGCAGCCTTTCTCGTTGCGCTATCCACTGGTGGACGGACAGGGAAATTTCGGCTCGGTGGATGGCGATCCTCCTGCGGCGATGCGATACACCGAGTGCCGCTTGGCCCGGATGGCAGAAGATCTGAATGCAGATATCGACAAAGACACGGTCGACTTCGTTCCGTCTTACGATGACTCGAATGTCGAACCGACCGTGCTGCCGACGCGAGTTCCGAACCTGCTGATCAATGGATCGAACGGAATTGCAGTCGGCATGGCGACCAACATTCCGCCGCACAACTTGACCGAGATCGTGGACGCAACCATCACGCTGGTCAACAATCCTGGCTCTCAGCTCGCGGACTTGCTGAAATTCGTGCAAGGCCCGGACTTCCCGACTGCGGGCATCATTCATGGCAAAGCGGGAATATTCGCGGCTTACAAGGATGGCCGCGGCCGCTTCATGATGCGTGCCAAAGCGGCGATTGAGACTTTCAATAAGGATCGGCAAGCCATCATCGTTACCGAGATTCCTTACCAGGTAAACAAGTCGCGCTTGATCGAGCGCATTGCCGAGCTCGTGAACAACAAAGATATTGAAGACATTTCAGACATCCGTGATGAAAGCGATCGCGATGGCATGCGCATTGTGGTCGAACTGAAGCGAGGCGCTGAGCCTCAGATCGTGCTTAACCAGCTTTATAAACACACGCAAATGCAGGAAAGCTTCAGCATGATCCTGCTGGCGGTGGTGAATGGACAGCCCAAGGAAATGGGCCTAGTCCAAGCGATCAAGCACTTTATTGATCACCGCGTGGACGTGGTGCGCCGCCGGACTGCCTACCTGCTGTTGAAGGCCAAGGAGCGCGAGCACATTCTGGAAGGCTACAAAATCGCGCTTGATCACGTGGACAACGTGATTGTCATCATCCGCGGAAGCGCGAACCGTGGTGAAGCACGCGACAATCTCGTCACTTACTTCGCCGGCAAAAAGATTGATATCAACACCACCGGCCGCGCTCCCAAGCTGGATCCCGAGCGGCCGTTCACTGCGATTCAGGCAGACGCGATCCTTGAATTGCAGTTGCATCGCCTTACCCGGCTCTCAATCGATGAAATCACCAAAGAACTGGGCATTACCCGCGAAAATATTGCTGAGTTCGAATCGATTCTAGCTTCCGAGAAGAAGCTGCGCGGCGTGATTGTGAAAGAACTCGAAGAAGTCAGGAAGCAATATGGCGACGAGCGTCGTACCAAGATTGAAGACGAGGCTGCCGAAATCCAGCTCGAAGACCTGATCGCGGACGAGCAGACCGCCGTCACCGTAAGCCATTCCGGCTACATGAAGCGCACTCCGATCTCCACCTACCGCATGCAGCGGCGTGGCGGCACCGGACGCACGGGTATGAAGACGCGCGACGAGGATTTCGTCGAGCATCTGTTCATTGCCTCCACCCACGCCTACATTCTGATCTTCACTAACACTGGACGAGTGTATTGGCTGAAGGTCTACGAGATCCCCGACGTCGGGGCTGCGGGCAAGGGCAAGCACGTCGGCAACCTGGTCGGCCTGCAACCGGGCGAAACGGTACGGACGATGCTGGCGGTGCGCAAGTTGGAGGAGGAAGGCCGCTACATCTTCTTTGCCACTCGCAACGGCACGGTGAAGAAGACTGAACTGAAAGAGTTCTCGCACGTGCGTTCTATCGGCATCATCGCCATCAACATCGAGAAGGGCGACGAACTGGTGGCCGCGCGCCTGACCGACGGACAGCAGATCGTGTTTCTGGCTTCGCATGATGGCCAGGCTATCCGGTTCGATGAAAACGATGTGCGCTCCATGGGCCGTAACGCTACCGGAGTTCGCGGTATGAATCTGGACACAAACGACTACATTGTCGGCATGGCTACTACGCCCAAGCCAGGCGCGCCCACTCCCAAGGTCGAGGGAGTCGTGGATGTGGCCAAGAAGGGAACGCTTATCCTCTCGGTCACGGAGAATGGTTACGGCAAACGCACTCCGGCGGACGAGTATCGACTACAAGGACGCGGCGGCTCGGGCGTGATCAACGTCAAAACTACTGAGCGAAACGGCAAAGTCGTTGGCATTTCCCAGGTAGAGGAAAACTCCGAGGTGATGCTGATCAGCCAGTATGGCAAGATCATCCGCATCGAAAGCAAGCACATCCGCGAATCGGGACGCTCGGCTCAGGGCGTACGCCTGTTGCAGATCGAGCCGGGAGACCGGGTGGCTGCGGCTGTGGTCATCCCGCCTGAAGAGGAACCTGTAAACGGGGCGCTCATTCAATAGGAGCGCCTCTGCAATTCGCGGCTTGGCTTGCCACGCCGGTCGGAGTCAAGTCCAGCATTATCTCCGTGCTACAGTTTGTGCTGTATCGGAGGCCCATATCTCGATTACCTAGTTTCCAGAGTAGCTCGAATCTGTACTTCTGTGCAAAACCAGCGCCAACGACAACCACACTTTTTGCATCTCTATAGCCGCTAGTCCACTCGACGGGAGAAAACATAATGAAGCTACGCAACAGATCTCTTTTTAATGCGCTGCTGGGCGCCGGGCTATATATGCTCGACCCAGTACGCGATCGTTTGGCCGAGAGCATCGAAGATTTCACTGACCGGGCACAGGATACCTACGAAACCGCAGCCCAGCGTATGGATCGCGCTTCTCGAGTCATCCGCGGCGACGATTCTCGCTTTATGAGTACCGCGACCGCTTTGCTGATTGGAGTAGGAATCGGAGTGGGCGTCGGTCTGCTGTTCGCGCCAGCCGCTGGGGAAGAAACACGCAGTAATCTGGCGGACAAGGTCCAGGATTTTGGCGATAAAGTCCGAAACCGCTTCTCCCAGGAGCCGCACCCGGCCAGCGGAACTTACGGAGAATAACCGGCATCACGGCGGTTCGCTGTAAGAGAGCTATGGAGAAGCTTATGAAATGTTGCAGAACAGCGGTCGTCATGCTGGGGGTGTGCGTGGGAATGGTCACCATGGCGTTCTCTCAAGCGGGAGGCCGGCCCACGCAGCCACCCGATCCTACGGCCCAGTCTCAAGCGACGGCGGCCCCGGCCACGATTCCATCCCCAGATCCGAAGCAGGAACATGGATCAGTGCCTCCTACCGCCTCACAGCAGAAGGCCCGGCCCTTCATGGGCACCATTATCCGTGAAAAGGAGAGCTACGTTTTGCGGGCTGGCGACTTGGAGTACAAGGTGGACGATCCAGTCAAAGCACGAAGATTTGCGGGGAAAAACGTCAAGATTATGGGGACGTTTGATAAGACAAGTAATACCATCCACATGGAAACCATCGAGGCTTCCCCTTCCTCGTAATTGCCGCTGTGTGGCGCCCACAGTGCCTTTCCATCTGCCGCAAAATTTTGTCGCTTAACGTGCAGGCGGCCAGTCTAATTGTGTATGAATCCCCCAAAAGTGAACCTATCCGAAAAGTTTTCCAGCTTTTCCGATTATTGGAGTCCCAAGATTGTCGGCGAGCTCAATGATTCTTACGTAAAACTAGTCAAGGTGAAGGGAGAGTTCATCTGGCACCATCATGAAAAGGAAGATGAGTTGTTTCTGGTGGTCAGCGGAAGACTACTGATGCGCCTTCGGGATGGCGACGTATGGATCAATCCGGGAGAATTTTTTATCGTCCCGCGAGGAGTTGAACACATGCCCGTGGCGGAAGAGGAAGCCCATGTGTTGCTGTTAGAGCCAAAGACCACGCTGAATACAGGAAACGTACGAAGCGAGAGAACCGTACAGGAGCTGGAACGGATTTGAAATGGTTGCGGTTCAGGGCTGAACATCATGGCGGTGTGATACACCTTTATTATTGAACTTCGGACAAGCCATCCTCCTGTTTATTGCCGGCGTCCTCGGCGGAGTCTTGAATGCCGTCGCCGGCGGTGGCAGCTTCATCGCGTTTCCTGCCCTCTTGTTCACGGGCGTCCCCCCCATACCTGCCAACGCAACCAATTCTCTGGCATTGTGGAGCGGCATAGTGGCCAGTGGCGGTGCGTATCGCAATCAACTGGACGTGCCGCGGCGTGTCTTGATACCCCTGCTGGTCACCAGCGTTATCGGTGGGGTAATAGGAGCATTTTTACTCCTTAGAACCCCGGCGCACACCTTCATGGAGGTGCTGCCTTGGCTGATGCTGGGAGCAACCCTGCTGTTTGTATTTGGACCAAGGCTCGCAGCAGGACGTCCCTCAAGCGTTGGAAGGGATGCAACTACGGCAGCGATTATGGTGGCCTCACTATTTGAATTGGCTGTGGCGGTTTACGGAGGCTACTTTGGCGGAGCGGTAGGGATCGTCAACCTGGCGATGCTGGCGGCGATCGGAATGACCGACATTCATGCCATGAACGCCCTGAAGAGCGTTCTCGGAACTGCGATTAATGGCGTGGCCACCCTCGTATTCATCGTGAAACGAGCCGTGTACTGGCCGCAGGCGCTGGTCATGATCGTGGGAGCGGTAATCGGAGGATATTTCGGCGCGCACTACGCCCAGAAACTGCCGCAAAATTGGGTGCGAGGATTTGTCATCCTGGTGGGCGCAGGCATGACGATCTATTTTTTTGCCAAAGCATACTAATTACTGTGCTGGCACCGAAACGTGCTCGTGTACGATGAGCCACTTTCCACCTTGATTCTCGAAAACCACAGTGTAACGCCACGTCCCCATCTCGCGTTTTCCGTTGCTGAGGACGGCGTCTTCCTTAACGGTGGCGGTTCCCCAGCACAGATCGCCCTGGTGATGGAGTTCGGCATCGTCGTTCACCGTAAACTTGCCGCTCTTATAGTTTTTCAGGATCGCGGTTACCCCTTTCTCGTACTCCTCCCAACTGCTGTATTTGAGCGGCGCGATATCGAAAAAAGTGTGCGGGCCTGTGGCATAGTATTGTTCCACGTTGGCGGTGTTCAGCGTAGACCAGCCGTCCCAGATTTTCTGCATGTAGGTTTTGTCGGGCGCGGAGCCGTTCGACGCCGCCTTCTTGGCGGATTTTTTTGGCGCAGCAAAGCTCGAAAGGCTGAGTGCGAGGAGACAAATGAACAAGGTCAGGATGCGTTTCGGCATGGAATTCCTCCAAGTACGGCGACGAATTGTCGCATACCGACCGCCAAAGCTCAAAAGGCGAACGCAATTGGTTTGACGCTTTTCCACAAGCCACGCTAAAATAGTTGAGTTTGCCTGTATCTGCGACTCCGTTCTGGAGTCGTCCGCAATCGTTGCCAAGAGCGCCGACGCGGAAAAGAGCAAGCACAGGAAAATCAGCAGGTTCCGGCCGCGTCTCAGCGTGCGCCGATATGAAATTGGACGGAGGCACAGCTATGTACGCGGTTATTCGCGCCGGAGGCAAACAGTACCGGGTGGCGCCCGGCGATGTAATTCGCGTGGAGACTCTGGCCGGCGCTACCGACGGAAAGATTAATTTCGGTGACGTGCTGGTGATTTCTGGTGAGCAGGGCCAGATCGCCCGGGCTCAGGCCGATGCACATGTCACCGGCGAAATTGTGGGCCAGGGACGCGCGGAAAAAATCCTGGTCTTCCACTACAAACGCAAGAAACAATACAAGAAGCTGCGCGGCCATCGACAGGCCTTTACCGCAGTACGTATCACCGAGATTGCCTTCGACGGACAAAAGTTCACTGCGCCGGATTTGCCAAAGAAGGAAACCAAGGTCAAGAAAGCAGCCCCGGTCGCTGAAGAGCATAAAGCCGAAGCAAGAGCGGCAACCGGTTCAAGCAAGAAGAAAACTGTGGCAAAGAAGTCCGCAACGAAGAAGGCAAGCCCAAAAAAGAAAAAGTAGCTAAAAACTAGAAACTAGCCACTGGAAACGGATTTCAAATGGCCCATAAAAAAGGATTAGGAAGTTCACGAAACGGTCGCGATTCGAATTCGCAACGTTTAGGTTTTAAAGCCTTTGGGGGACAGGTTGTTCCCGGCGGGACGATCATCGTCCGGCAACGTGGTACGCGGGTGAAGCCAGGCCTGAACGTAGGTCGTGGCAAGGACGATACTCTCTTCGCCAAGATCAGCGGCCGTATCAAATTTCTCGACAAAGGTTCGATGGGCAAGTTTGTGATGATCGAGCCCTTGGAAGCGAAATAGAATTTAAGACCGCGCCGTGTGGACAATTTGCGCAGCTCGAGCCTCGTTGCCTTCGGCACGGGGCATTTTTTTCGTGAACTCCGACCACTCCTATCATGTTCATTGATGAAGCTAAAATTCGAGTGAAAGCGGGCGACGGAGGCAATGGATGCCTCGCCTTCCGGCGGGAGAAGTTTGTCCCCCGCGGAGGGCCCTCGGGCGGAGACGGCGGCAAGGGTGGCGACATCATTATAGAGTCCAGCGAACGTCATAACACCCTGGTCCATTTTCGCTTCAATCCGGAATACAAAGCCCAGCGGGGACGTCACGGTGAAGGTTCCAACCGCACCGGACGTGAAGGCGTAGAGATTACTCTGAAAGTGCCGGTGGGCACGATTCTGTACGACGCCGACACCGGAGAGAAGGTGCACGATTTCTCTCGGCCGGATGAGCGCATCGTAGTGGCGCAAGGCGGGCGTGGTGGAAGAGGCAACGCGCGGTTTGCGACTTCCACCCATCAAGCCCCGCGTGAACACGAAGAAGGACGTCCGGGGGAGGACCGCGTTTTCCGTCTGGAGCTCAAGCTGCTGGCGGATGTGGGGCTGGTGGGATATCCCAATGTTGGCAAATCCACATTGATCTCGCGTATTTCCGCGGCCCGCCCCAAGATTGCCGACTATCCCTTTACAACTCTGCAACCTAACCTCGGCGTGGTCGCCGTCGGACAACCGCCGGAAGAAAGAAGCTTCGTGGTTGCAGACATCCCCGGTCTAATTGAAGGCGCGCATTCAGGCGCAGGACTGGGAACGCAATTTCTGCGGCACATTGAACGCACTCGTTTGCTGGTGCATCTCGTGGATGTGTCAGATGCCAGCGGCCGGCCTGATCCAGTGAAGGATGTTGAGGTAATCCGAGGAGAGCTGGAAAGCTTCGGAGCTGGCTTGGAAAACAAGCCGATAATTATGGCAGCATCAAAAATCGACGTCGCCAATAAAGAGAAGCTGGCAAAGCTGAAACGCTATTGCAAGAAGAACGGATTAGAGTTGTTTCCTATCTCCGCAGTCACCGGAAAGGGCATTGACGAGTTGAAGTATGCAATCGCCGAGAAGCTGGAAGAAGTGAAGGCAAATCTTCAATCAGATGAGGCGAGTCAGAAAGACTCAACTTCAGTGGTAGACGAAACAGAGCTGCCCGTGCGAAGTAGGAGAACTTCCTAGCCAACTGAGTCCGGCGGCCAAAGCCCAGTTGCCGCAGCTCTTGCGGCACGGCTAAAGCTGCGCCCTTTCAAAACCGCGCACTTTCAACTCCATTAGCCACGATTGAAATCTGCCCCAGTGTTCCCCAATCCAATCACGCCTCGGGAATCTGCCCATGCTGGAAATGATATTGCAAGATTTTCGCAGCCACCGCCGGGTTCATAGTCGGCTGCTCGGGTTGCATGGCGCGCACAATTTCTCCCCGGCAGACTACTTCTGCGGCCGAAAGTCCGGCGATCTCGGCGGGCAGCACCAGGTTGATCTCGAGTTGTACGTTGGTCGGAATCACTTCTTCCGCGCGGAATAACATTCCCGAGCGGCTGATATTCTCCGTGGTGCCTTCACGCCAGGCGTTATCTCCCACCAGCCGATATCTCAGGGGCAGTTGAAGATTGAATCGTTGAGCACGGAAGGGGGAGAGCTTCTGTCTTCGAGTTTGAGATTCTGCGAAACGAGTTGCCATTGAGACCTCCGTAGAAATCGGTGTATCGAGCACTTCCCTCACCTTGGCCTTCAGAGCAGGAAAAGTGAAGGGCTTCTGCAACAGGACGATGCCGGCGTCCAGCGTGCCATTGTGGCCAATTGCATTTTCGGTATAGCCAGACATGAAAAGTACTTTGGTCCTGGGCCGCAGCGAAACGATGCGATGAGCCAATTCCTGACCATTCATTCCCGGCATGATGACATCCGTCAGTAGCAAATGAATGGGGCCCGGGTGAGCGCTGGAAATCTGGATGGCTTCAGCGCCATCCGCGGCGTCGAAAACGGTGTATCCCTGATTCTCCAAATATTCCCGGCCCAACTGGCGGAGATTGGCTTCGTCTTCGACCAGCAGAATGGTTTCAAAATTCTGCTCGCTACTCGCGGCGACAAAAGGAGGCGGTGCGGCGATCGTCTCGCCGGCTGCATCCACCTGTGGCAGGTAAATTTTGAACGTGGTGCCCTTGGCGGGTTCGCTGTAGACCCAGACGTAGCCTTCACTCTGTTTGATGATGCCGTAGACGGTAGAGAGTCCGAGGCCGGTACCCTTCAGCCCTTTGGTGGTGAAGAACGGCTCGAAGATGTGGGTCTGTGTCTCCGGGTCCATCCCTATGCCGGTATCACTGATGGCGAGCATGACATATTCACCAGGCTTTACCGGGGCATGGAGGCGGGCATAATCTTCATCCAGCGTGACGTTAGCGGTCTCGATGGTGAGCCTGCCGCCTTGCGGCATGGCATCACGGGCATTCACCGCCAGATTCATGATGACTTGGTCGATCTGGCCAGGATCGGCTCTCACCGCGCCGAGGTCCGCGCTGGGAATCATGACCAGGTCAATATCCTCGCCAATCATGCGGGTAAGCATCCTCAGGTTTTCAGTGACGACTGAGTTGAGGTCGACCACTTTCGGAGTCATCATCTGCTTACGACTGAAGGCCAGCAGCTGACGAGTAAGCGATGTGGCTCGCTCCGCGGCGTTTGCGATCTCTTGAGCGGGGCCGCGAAGAGCGGGGTCGGGACCGATGCGATCCAGCAGAAACTCGCCGTATCCCGAGATGACCATAAGCAGATTGTTGAAATCGTGAGCAATACCACCCGCGAGCCGGCCTACCGCTTCCATTTTTTGAGCCTGACGGAATTGCTGCTCCAAACCACGGCGCTCGGTTACGTCTTCGGTGAAAAGCTCGAAAAAGATGGCCTTGCGCTCATCGCGAATGGCGCGTCCCGAGAGACGTACCACGATGGAGCGACCATCCTTGCGAACCCAGTCCGCAACCAATTCGTTGAAGCGCTGCTGAGAGCGGAAGAAGTCGGCGAGGGTGAACCATTGCGCTGGCTCTCGATATAGATTGCCGAGATTGTGGCCTACCAACTCCGAGTTTGACCCATAACCCAACATCAGAACCAGCGCAGGATTGGCGTCGACAATAATGCCGGTCGAGTCGCAGCGGCAAATGCCGTACGGTGCATTGGTCACCAAAGAACGAAAATTGATTTCTGAGCGGCGCAATGCTTCCTGAGCCGCGCGCAATGCTGCGTTGAACCAGCAGATCAGCAAAGCCACGACCACGAACAGCATGAGATGCACGACGGCTTTCCGATAATCGCTGGGCGAGCGCGCCGTCTCTAATGAAAAATAGGCGCTTACCGTGAGGGCGAAGGATGTGGCGGCCAAACCTGGTTTCCATCCGCCATACCAGGCACTTACCATGATGGCGACGGCAAAGACGACAAGCCGGCTTTCGACGACATCGGACAGCAGCAACGCCGGTATCAGAGCCAGACTAATGCTGAGGACGGCAACGCCGTAACGCAGGATGGGCGCCCGGGTGGGAGCGATATGGCGGGTGCGGAGAAGGGGGAGCTTCACTCGCATACAGCCCAATCCTAGTTCCATAATGGGAAGGCGGCGAGTTACGCTAGTACATCTGAAATGTGTTCGAAGTACGATGGCGTGCTTAGCCAAGCTCTCTTTCCGCCAAGCGATTCCAATGGTGCGGCCAATAACATCGCGCTTCAGCAATACTCAGGCAAAAACTTGCAAGAAACCGTGGAAAGCCGGAAACTACTCGCGCTTCTTTTATTAGAGACGCATGAATATCGGGCTTTTCGGCGGAACCTTCGATCCGATTCATAACGGACACATTGCGCTGGCGTGCGCGGCCCGCGAACGTTGTGAACTCCGCCGGATATATTTTGTCCCGGCCAATATCCCGCCTCACAAGGAGCGGCCACCGGTGGCATCGTACTTCGACCGGTATGCCATGGTGGGGCTCGCAACCAGAGAAGAAAACGCATTCCTGCCTTCACTGCTGGAAGCCCCGGGAGCAATAGCTGCTCCGCCTCGCGGCAAGGGGAAGCACTCCGACCAGGCCGTCGCGGGAGCGAATTACACTATTGATACAATCCGACGGTTGAAGCAGACATTAAAGAAGAGTGACCGGCTGTTCCTTCTGATCGGAATCGACGCTTTCAAGGAAATTTCCAGCTGGCATGAAGCCGAGGCGCTATTTCAAGAATGTGAGTTCATCGTAGCCAGCCGTCCGGGATACTCGCTGGCGGATGTAGCCAACTCACTTCCAGAAAGCCTGCGACCCGCGCCGGCTGTAACCAAGCCATTTGCCAGGCAACCGGCCAAAGGAGACTTGGTCTTGAAGGGGGCAACTGTCCATCTGTTAGACAACGTACATCAGCCGGTTTCGGCAACCGCAATCCGGGAGGCTGTAGCGGCCAAACGGCCGTTGCGGAAATTTGTAGACCCGGCAGTCGCGGAATACATCAAAAAGCTGGCACTCTACCGCCAATAGGTGTTCAGATCTCGTTCATTCTGGCGACGAGCCGTGTTGGCCTTACAATGGCAGCAAGCTTGATCCTTTAATATTTGAGACCATTGCTCTCTTTGTATTTCATGAAGACGACCCATCTTAAGCAACCGATATTCGAAGCTATCAGCGCCTGTCAGGAAAAGAAGGCTGAACAGATCGCGATATTGGAGTTGGAGCAAGGCTCGGGCGCGTTTACCGATTACTTTGTTGTCTGCAGCGGCACCAATCCGCGCCAGGTCCAGGCCATTTCCGATGAAGTGGAAGAGCGCTTGCAGGAAGCAGGCATGCATCCGGCTCACGTGGAGGGCTACAAACAGGCGGAATGGGTGCTGCTGGATTACGTGGATTTCGTAGTCCACGTATTTTCCGAGAAGGCGCGCAGCTATTACGACCTGGAACGGCTCTGGAAATCGGCGAAACGGCTCGAGCCTGGAGATCTCACCCCGGTAGCGAGAAGAAAAAAACGTGCACCATCGCGCCCCTTGAGAAAGAAGCGAGCCTAAGGGCATGTTCCGCGAGACTATCCATTTCCCATGAAATCAGCTCAGGATTCCAAGCCACAATGGGGATCTTCCTACCGGCTGGTTGCAGCGGAAAGGTGGAAGGCCAAATCAGCCGCAATGGGAGCAGCGGTCACCGTGGCACTGATTGACTGTGCCTCGCCCCAACCCGGCATGAAGGTTCTCGACCTCGCAAGCGGTACCGGCGAACCCGCTATCGGCTTGGCATCGCGCGTCAAAAGCGAAGGCCATGTCACCGCCTTGGATTTGAGTGCCGAGCTTCTGCTGATTGCGGAAGAGCGGGCCCGGCAGTGTGGCTTGCAAAACTTTTCGACCTGTCAGGCGGACGCTCAAAGTTTGCCTTTTCCCGATCGGCACTTCGATCTCGTGACATGCCGCTTCGGAATTATGTTTTTTGCTGACTGCGATAAAGCCTTGCGTGAAGTTCATCGCGTTCTGCGCTCCGATGGTCGCGTTTGTTTTTTGGCGTGGGGGCCGTTCGACCAGCCGTACTGGTCGAACACGATGGGAATCGTGACGAGGCACGTAGGAGGTCCCGCTATCACGCCTGGTGATCCAGATCCATTCAAATTTGCGCAACCGGGTAGCTTATCCGACGTGCTGCGTCGCGCCGGGTATGCAGCCATAGAAGAAAACACTGAAACACTGCCTTGGATTTGGCCGGGGAGCCCAGAAGAAGTCTGGGTGTACCAGAAGTCGGTCGCCGTGCCATTCCGTCCGCTGCTTGATCGAGTTCCACCCAAGAAGTGGGACGCAGTGAACCGCGAAGTGCATGCGGCGCTAAGCCGATATTCCGAAGGTGGGAGCGTGAAATTTGGCGCCGTCGTGGTACTCGCCTCGGGAATGAAATCGTAGCTAGAGCCTGCGAATCCAGCTGTTATCAAGCAACTGATCACTGGGCACTATGTCCATAAAACTCAAAATTGCATGGATTGGCAAGACCAAAGAACCCGCGATCCAAGCGCTCACCGACGACTACGTAAAACGGCTGTCCCACTACGTCGACGTGGAAGCGGCACAGGTGAAAGACGAATCGGCGCTGTTGAAGTTGTGTGCCAGAGACGCTCGTCCCACACATACTCTGGTTCTGCTGGACGGCACAGGAAAGCAGCTTTCTTCCGAAGAGCTGGCAAAATTTCTGCGAGAACATCAGGAGCGGAATCCATTGCCGCTGCTATTCGCAATTGGCCCGGCGGACGGGTTCACGGATGAGGCTCGAAAGGCCGCTGGACTGGTACTCTCGTTATCCAAAATGACGTTAGCCCACGAATTAGCGCGAATCGTATTGCTCGAGCAACTCTATCGTGCATTCACCATCCTGAAAGGCCATCCGTACCACTTAGGTCACTGAACGTTTCAGGAAATCCGGCCTGTACCTTCGTGATGTGTCGCATCGTCATGCCGGGGTTTAGAGTCTGTCCGACGCATAAGATCTTTGGGCGTATCCTTGGGAGGGATGCCATGAAGAATCCTTTAGAAGTACTCCGCACTAAAGAGCAGGAGCTGATGAAGGTAAAAAAAGAGGTCGAGGCGTTGCGCATTACCGTTCACTTGCTCGGCGAAAACAACCAAACTGACGAAGGCATGAACTTACGGCAAGTAATCGAAATGCCGTAGCGTAAGTCATTCTCGCCCGAGCTTCCCGAGCTTGCGCCCCACATTTCCTGGGGACGCCTTTCCGCGCTTAGCCTGCCAGAACAGGTACAATCAACAGCTTACCGAGTATGTCCGACATCCGTCGTGGACTGATCATCGTAAACACCGGCCCTGGGAAAGGTAAAACCACCGCCGCCATGGGCACTGCGTTGCGGGCGGTTGGTCAGGGCATGCGCGTGCTCATGTTGCAATTCCTGAAAGGCTCCTGGCACTACGGGGAACTGGACGCAGCGAAAGCATTCGGCGACAAGTTCGTCATGAAGCAGATGGGACGCGGTTTCGTGAAAGTGGGGACCGAGAAGCCTGATCCCGAAGATGTGCGCATGGTCGAACAGGCCTGGACAGAAAGTGAGCAGGCGATCCAATCCGGTGATTGGGACTTGGTAATTCTGGATGAGATCAATTACGCCATCAGTTATGGAATGCTTGATCCCGTAAATGTGGCCGATGCCCTCAAAAAGAAGCCGGAGATGGTGCATGTTATCTTGACCGGACGGAACGCTCATCCGACAATAGTCGAGCTAGCCGACACAGTGACTGAAATGCGCCAGGTAAAGCACGCTTACGAGAAGGGTGTTATGGCGCAGAGAGGGATCGAATACTAGGCGTTAGAAAGTGGCAATCGTAAATCGCATGACCTGGTTCAAGCGCCAATCCGGTGAGCTGGATACTTCGGGCGAAAAGAAAGTTCGCACCGAGGGCTTGTGGGTGAAGTGTGAACAATGCCGGCAGATCATCTGGAAAAAGGATCTGGAAGACAATCTCAACGTCTGTCCCAAGTGCGACAAACACTTCCGCATCGACGCTCGTGCCCGCCTTGCCCAACTTCTCGACGATAACCAGTATGACATCACCGACGCCGACCTGGTCTCCACTGACCCGCTGAAATTCGTGGATCTGAAAGCCTACTCCTCACGCCTGAAACAAGCTCAATCCGACACTGGCTTGAAAGATGCGGTAATCAACGCCCACGGAAAACTGAATGGACGCCCCGTCATTGTGAGTGCCATGGAGTATTCCTTCATCGGAGGAAGCATGGGCGCGGTCGTGGGAGAAGCCATTACCCGAGCTATCGAGCAGGCAACCGACTCTAAACAACCCATCATTATTATTTCGGCGTCCGGCGGCGCACGCATGATGGAGGGCGTCGTCAGCCTGATGCAGCTTGCCAAAATTTCGGCCGCCCTGGCCCGGCTGGATGAAACACGCGTACCGTACATCTCGGTGCTCACGGATCCAACCACTGGCGGCGTGACCGCATCTTTCGCCATGTTGGGTGACCTCAACATCGCCGAGCCTGGAGCCCTGATCGGATTTGCCGGCCCCCGGGTGATTGAACAGACCATCCGCCAAAAGCTGCCACAGGGGTTCCAACGCGCCGAGTTTCTTCTGGAGCACGGCATGCTGGATGCCGTCGTCCACCGCAAGCAGCTAAAGGCGTATATCGCCCGTGCGCTGGAATTTATGACGCCTACCCGCGCCGCTTAATCACCGCCTTCAATCAGCCAACCCGCCCTCTGCCCCATTCAAAATACGCCCCCGCGCGTTGACTGTTGTCTTCTGGAAACTCAGGTCGCAAACCCGCATACTGGTAAGCTAATAGCATCTTGTCGATGTCCTACGAGACTGCGGTTGCGCGAATCTACGCCCTGGGCCACGAACTGGCGCAAATGCCGTCGCCCAAGTTCGACCTGGATCACATGCGGGTATTGCTCCGGGCTCTCGATTATCCCGAGCGGCGATTCCCGAGTGTGCTGATTGCCGGCACCAATGGCAAAGGCTCGACCGCAGCAACCTTGGCTTCTATCCTGAAAGCTTCTGGCCTGCGCACCGGCCTCTACACCTCGCCGCACCTGATTCGGATCAACGAGCGCATTCGGATCAATGGAGAAGAGATCAGTGACGACGAGTTCGCCCTGCTACACGACATGATCGATCGAACCGCTGAACGCTTAGTAGGCGAGAGCGAATTGCCGTGGCATCCCAGCTTTTTCGAAATGTTGACCGCTATCGCTTTCGAATACTTCTCACGCAAGAAGATAGATATTGCAGTGCTCGAGGTTGGCATGGGCGGGCGGCTCGACGCCACCAATGTGATTGATGCTCAGATCAGCATCATTACCGACATCTCTCTTGATCATCAGAAGTTCCTGGGCAATACGGTCACTGAGATTGCGCGCGAAAAGGCTGGGATCATCCGGCGCGGCGGCATCGTGGTCACGCTTCCACAACAGCCGCAGGCCAATGACGTAATTGGGAACACGATCCTCGATTTGGAGGCACAGGCTGTGAGTGCCGTCCCCTATGTGCCGCCAGTCGCGCCAAGCACCCAGTACCGCGTCGCCAACAGCGAGTTAGGGCGTGCAATTTTCCGTTATCCGCTCGAAGTCATGGGGGAACGAATATTAGTAGAGACTCCCCTGGTAGGGCGCCATCAGCTTAGAAATGTGGCGTTGGCCATTGCTGCGGCAGAAGAACTGAGCCACCGTGGTTTCGCGATTACCGCCGACTCAATCGAACACGGCATTCGGGAGACACATTGGCCGGGACGTTTCCAGGTCATATCTCCAGTAAAGGGTGCTCCCGAATATGTTCTCGACGTGGCGCACAATCCAGCGGGCGCGTGGGCATTGCGGTCCACTCTTTCTGGAGCTTACGAAAACCGGTCTTTGACCTTTGTCTTCGGCGCGATGCGCGACAAGGCAATCGGCGAGATCGCGGAAATACTGTTCCCCTTGGCTGAACGAGTGATTGCCACGCGTGCGGATAACCCGCGTTCGGCGACGTCAGGAGAGATTCGAGAAGCCGCGGCCCATACCTCGGTCGCCATTGAACGGGCGCCCAACGTTGCCGCAGCCCTGGAACGCGCGCGAGTATTGGCAGGGTCGAACGGCGTAGTAGTCGTGACCGGCTCAATTTACATCGTGGGAGAGGCCATGCAGTCGCTGGGAATAAAAATCTAAGTGATGTTATGCAGGAACTGAACACATCAGTCACTGAGCGAACGGAAACTCTGCAACCGCCGGAGATGACCACGACACCGCCTCGTTCGAAGAGCCACGGCTGGATCAGTGCACTCCGTTCCTATTTGATATTCGATCCGCTGATCTGGCTGTACACGGTCGTTCTCGGAATTATTTCCATTCCTTGCTCGATTTTCGGCAACACCGAAAAAATCCTGCACTCATTTGCCCGCTTCTGGTCCAAGGTGATCATGAAGACCATCCTTTCTCCAGTCAAAGTTACCGGTCTGGAAAAGATCGACACCTCGAAGCCTTACGTGTATGCCGTGAACCATGGTTCCGCGCTGGATATCCCGGTGCTCTACGTCTATCTCCCTTTTCAGTTCCGCATCGTATTCAAGAAGGAATTACTCTCATATCCCATTGTCGGATGGCATCTCAAGCGATCTGGGCAGGTCTGCATTGATCAACGGCACCCCGGCGGATCCGTAGCGAGCATCCGGTCGGCGCTGAAAAGTCTGAAGGGCGGAATGCCTCTCGTGATCTTTCCCGAAGGTGGTCGCACTCCGGACGGTGACATCAAACCGTTTTTGCCGGGAGCATTCTTCCTGGCGATCAAGGCGCAGGTAGATATCGTGCCTCTAGCATTGATCGGCACTTATGAACTGCTGCCTATGAACACTTATCACATCAAGAGTCGTCCCCTGGAGATGCGTATCGGTGAACCTATCTCGACCGCAGGATATTCGGCGCGCGAAACGGAAGGCTTGTCTGCCAAAGTGCAGAAGGCCGTGGAAGATCTCTACTACAAGCGTCGGGAATTATCACCAGTAGCGGAATGACGAGCAAATTACTTTTCGTTCTGCTTCTGACCTCTGTTGGATTCGCGCAGTCGATTGTGAACCACACTTCTACGAATCGGATTGAGCAGACCGCCAATAACACCAGTGCCAGCTCCAGTTTCCCGGGTTTGAGGACAAACCCTGCCAACATCGGGGCACAGACTCCAGTTCCCGTTCCCCGACCCGCCAATACAAATTTCGACGATGTCCATTCCCTACTCTACGCAGGCTCGACCACAAAAATTATTTGGCACATGCAGCCTTGGTTCGGGAAGAGCCAAACGGGAACCGTTACCACTCCAAACGGGGTTATGCCCGCCAGCAATGGTCACATCATCGTGGGCTACGATCAGAACGATCCTGCCCAGATCGCCCGGCAAGTCAATCGAATGCTGGCTGCCGGCGGGTACAGTATCTTGCTCAACTGGTACGGTAACCGCGATTCGAAGCAGGCTCACAATCTGACCAATAGCAATGCCATCGCGAATTATCTCACCGGGTGTTTCAACACCACTTGCCCTCTGCGCATGGGGATGATGATCGACAAGGGAGCATTTTCCGGCCTTTGCCCCAAGGGCCCGCGGAATCAAAAGAAGTGCATCATCACCGAACTGGAAGCTCTGTTCGATTACATCAACGCGCAGTACGCGAACAAGCCCTGGTATCTGAAGCGTGGCGCGAAAAACGTTGCCGCCTTTTTCATCCACGAAGCCGAATGGAAAGACACTGATTGGAACGGAAACACTGGTGTGTGGGCGACGGTGAAAGCCTACACCAACGGTTATGCCATGCCCTTCGAATACTGGTTTGAGGACGAAGGCGACGCCGCGTGCTGGAAGCATGTGGCGAGCGATGGATGTTATGCCTTCATGAACCCGCCACGCTGGGATGTCCTGAAACAACTCCAGATAACCGAGGGGCCAAACTATTATCCAAACTTCTATCACCAAGCCCAGGCGCATTCCGCAATGGCCGCGCTCGGGATGCTAAAAGCCGGCTTCGACGACAACAATGCTTCCTGGGGAACGAACCGCGTGTCAGCCCGCCGCTGCGGACAGGAATTTCTCGATACCGCTGGCATTGTCAACAGCAATTACAGCAGGTCAACACAACTCGAATTCGTGGGAATCATGCTCAACGATTACGAGGAAGGCACAGCAGTCGAGAGCGGCATCGACAATTGCTTAAGCGTGTCCGCTTCGATCGCGGGAAATTCTCTTCACTGGACGATTAATAAAATTGACCCGGCCTTCGCGACCATTGCGACGGTGAATCGGCTGAAAATTTATTTCTCCGATCCGGTCTCAGGAACCTTCTACACCGCGCTCGACAATATCGCGCCATCGCTGACCGGCACTCAAGTCCTGACCTCGATCATTCCGCCGGGAAACTGGAAGATCTGGGTGCAAATAGTGGGGCAGCCCTTGATGATGAATCATCTCAGCGCTTCGGGCCTTTCCTATTCAGGCGGGCAACGCGGTCGTTCACGATAGGACCACCCTTAGTCGCACTATAATAATGGCTGTCATGAAAATTCACTCCTCCTTTGTTGCCATCCTGTTTCTGACCGTTGTCGCCCTGTCATTGACCAGTGCCGCCAAGGTTATGGTCGAACTGAAGGACGCCCAAGGCAAAAGTGTAGGTTCAGCGCTTATGTATGAGAGCGATGGTATGGTCATCCAACTCAACGTGCATGATTTGCCTCCCGGAGAGCATGCCATCCACATTCACCAGAATGCACGCTGTGATCCACCGGATTTCAAGTCGGCGGGTCCCCATTTCAATCCTGACAACAAGAAGCACGGGCTTGATAATCCTGACGGCCATCACGCCGGCGACATGCAAAACTTCACCGTGCACGCTAACGGCAAAGCGAAAACGCAGACGACCAACAGAGATGTGAATTGGGAGAAGGACAACCACTCCATTTTCACCAATGGGGGAACGGCACTCGTTATCCATGCCAAGGCCGACGACATGAAAACCGATCCTGCTGGAAACGCCGGTGACCGCATCGCCTGTGGAGTGATAATAAAACAGTAGGGAATTCGCCATCGGCATCGCATTTGGAAACCGTCCTGAGTGCAAACGCGTGATTCCGTCCTTTATGGCTCTCCCTCATCACCCGTTTGACCCTCTCTGCTCCCTCCTTTAAACTCAAAAGATTCAGCAGAGTACCAACTCCAGCCCATGGCAGACAGCATTCACGTGAAGCTCCCCGACGGGAGCGTTAAGGAAGTTCCCAAGGGCACGACTGCCCTGGACATCGCCAAGTCCATCGGATCGCGCCTCGCCGAGGCTGCACTCGCTGCGAAAACCAACGGCGATCTTATCGATCTGACCCGCCCGCTCGAAAAAGACACCGACCTCCGCATACTGACCGACCGCGATCCCGAGGCTCTGGAAGTTTACCGGCATTCATCCGCTCATCTGCTCGCTGCTGCCGTGCTTGAGCTTTTTCCCGAGACTAAGCTCGGCCATGGTCCGCCGACGGAAAGCGGTTTCTTCTACGACTTCTACCGTCCCACTCCGTTCAGCCCGGAGGATGTCGAGAAGATCGAAAAGAAAATGCAGGAACTGGTGCAGCAGAATATTCCGTATGCGCGGGAGTTTCTGCCACGCGATCAGGGACTGGCAGAGTTTAAAAAAGAAGGCGATTTCATGAAGTGCCATTTCATCGAGCAATTCACCAAGCCCGATGAAAAGATTTCCATTTATCGCACCGGCAAGTTTACTGACTTCTGCCGCGGGCCGCACATCCCATCCACGGGCAAAATCAAAGCTTTCAAGCTGCTGAATATTGCAGGCGCGTACTGGCTCGGCGACGAGAAGAATCCGCAACTGCAGCGTATCTACGGGACGTCCTTCTTTTCGAAGAAAGATCTGGATGATTATCTCCACAATATTGAGGAATCGAAGAAGCGCGATCATCGCGTGCTGGGCCAGCAGCTCGACCTCTTTTCCATTCAGGAGTTGGCCGGACCAGGACTGATTTTCTGGCACCCCAAGGGCGGAATCATTCGCAAGGAGATGGAAGACTGGATGCGCTCCGAGTACCTGCAGCGCGGCTACTCCCTGGTCTATACCCCGCACGTGGCGCGGCGTCAGCTCTGGCAAACTTCCGGCCACGAGGGCTACTACTCGCAGAATATGTTCGACGTCATGGAGCTCGACGATGCGGAATATCGCATGAAGCCCATGAATTGTCCCTTTCACATTCTTATTTACAACGACTCTCTAAAGTCGTATCGCGACTTGCCAGTCCGTCTGGGAGAGCTCGGGACGGTGTATCGCTACGAGCGTTCCGGTGTGATGCATGGCTTGTTGCGTGTGCGCGGATTCACACAGGACGATGCCCACATTTTTTGTACTCCGGAGCAGATCGAAAATGAAATCATAGGCTGTATCGACTTCGCGCTGGAAGTTCTCAAAGACTTCGGCTTTGACCAGTTTCAAACCGAACTTTCCACCTGGGATTCCAAAGACCGCAAGAATTTTCTCGGCACCGAGGAGCAATGGGAGCTGGGTAATCGGTCACTGGAGAACGCGCTCAAGCGCCGAAATATTGAATACAAGGTCATACCCGGCGAGGCAGCTTTCTACGGCCCCAAGATTGATGTGAAGCTGGTCGACGCCATCGGCCGTCCGTGGCAGCTTTGCACGATTCAATTCGATTTCAACCTGCCACAACGATTTGGTTTGGAGTACGTCGCCGAAGACGGTTCGCGCAAGCAGCCGCTGATGGTGCATCGCGCGCTTTACGGATCTGTAGAGCGCTTCTTCGGCGTGTTGATCGAGCACTACGCCGGCGCCTTTCCGGTATGGTTGTCGCCCGTGCAGGCAGTCATGATACCCATCAGCGAGCGGCACGCAGCGTACGCGCAGAAAGTGGCGGATCAGCTCAAAGCGGCCGGTGTGCGCGTACACGTGGACACGCGCAACGAGAAGATGAATGCCAAAATTCGCGAACATGCCATGCAGAAAGTTCCGTTCCTTCTAGTCATGGGCGACAAAGAGGCCGAAGCTGGAAGAGTGAATGTCCGCACACGTGGCAAAGAGAAGACGGAAGACATGCCCGTGGCGGATTTCGTAGAAAAGATCAAGGGCTTAATCGCGGAGAAAAAGTCGACGCTCTAAGTTCTGGGCATTAGAATTTACTAGTGAGCACCACAATGGCAGAGAAGCGCACAGTATTCGAGAAGGTTTGGAACGAGCATGTAGTCTCAGTGCCGCCCGGCCGCCCGCCGCTTCTCTACATCGATCTGCACCTTGTGCACGAAGTGACTTCCCCCCAGGCATTCGACGGATTGCGCGCTGCTGGCCGCCGAGTTCGCCAGCCACAGCGAACGGTCGCCACCGTAGATCACAACATCCCTACTACTCCGCGAGGGATGCCCATCACAGATCCTATCGCCGCGAGGCAGATCGAAGCGCTGCAACACAATTGCCGTGAATTCGGAGTCCCGCTGTTCGACATCGACTCGCCCAATCAAGGCATCGTCCACGTCATCGGTCCGGAACTCGGACTCACTCAGCCCGGAATGACCATCGTTTGCGGTGACAGCCACACCAGTACTCACGGCGCATTTGGAGCGTTGGCGTTTGGCATCGGCACGTCGGAGGTGGAGCATGTGCTGGCCACACAGAGTCTGCCACAACGAAAACCGAAAACCATGCTGATAGATGTGCGCGGGACTTTGCCGGAAGGAGTAACTGCGAAAGACCTGGCGCTCGGAATCATCGGACAAATTGGGACCGATGGAGCTACGGGGCACGTAATCGAATACGCCGGCGAGGCGGTGCGCTCGCTCTCCATGGAAGGCCGCATGACGTTATGCAACATGAGCATTGAAGCAGGGGCCCGCGCCGGAATGGTTGCACCCGATGAAACCACGTTCCGCTACATAAAAGGCCGGCGCTTCGCTCCCGATGGGAATGAATGGGAGAAAATTGTGACGCGGTGGCGCGCCTTGCGTTCCGATACAGAAGCGCATTACGACAAAGTCATTGAAATTGACGCCGCCAAGCTCGCTCCATTTGTAACATGGGGAACAAATCCCGGCATGGTTGTACCGGTGAGTGGTCGCGTCCCCGAAATAAATGCATTAGAAACCGAGGCTGATCGTGGCGCTGCCCAGCGCATGCTCGACTACATGGGACTGAAACCCGGCACTCGCATTGAAGAGATTCCGGTTGATCGAGTGTTCATCGGTTCATGCACCAACTCTCGGTTGGAAGATTTACGCGCCGCCGCCCGTGTGGCCAGAGGACATCGGGTCAGCCCAAAAGTGCGGGCAATGGTCGTCCCGGGATCGCAAGCTGTGAAGCAGGCCGCCGAGCAGGAAGGCCTCGATAGAATTTTCCAGGAAGCCGGTTTCGAATGGCGCGAATCAGGGTGCTCGATGTGCCTGGGTATGAATCCCGACATCCTGCAGCCCGGCGAACGCTGTGCTTCCACCAGTAATCGAAACTTTGAAGGCCGCCAAGGCCGCGGCGGACGCACTCATCTCGTCAGTCCCATGATGGCCGCCGCGGCTGCTATTGCCGGACACTTTACCGACATCCGAAACTGGCGTTTTAACTGAACCACTGAGGACGAAATGCAACCTTTTCGCGTTCATCAGGGATTGATCGCGCCACTCGATCGAGCAAATGTGGACACCGACCAAATTATCCCCAAGCAGTTTCTTAAACGTATTGAGCGGACAGGTTTTGGCGAGTTCCTTTTTTACGATTGGCGGCACACTTCCGGGAGCGAACAGTTCGTGCTCGATGAGCCCCGCTATCGGAGCGCAAGCATTCTGCTCGCTGGCAAGAATTTTGGCTGTGGCTCCTCTCGCGAGCACGCGGTGTGGGCGTTAGCTGACTTCGGTTTCCGCGCCCTCATCGCGCCGTCCTTTGCAGACATCTTTGCTAACAATTGTCCAAAGAACGGCGTGCTCGCCGTGGTTCTGAGCGAGCAAGAAGTAGCTGAGCTACTCCGCCGGGCGGGCGAGTTTCCGAAGTATCAGGTGAAAGTGGATCTCGATCAGCTTCGCGTCACCGACGAGCGCGGATTTTCAGCTTCTTTCACCATCGACGATTTCACCCGCCATTGCCTGCTCGAAGGACTCGACGATATTGGATTGACCATGCAGCACGAGCGCGAGATTGCGGCGTACGAAGCACGGCATCCATTACCCTCAAGCGCCAAGCATCTGGGTCCTTAGCGCTTAGCATTTGGCACTTAGCATTTAGCCATTCCAGCGACTTGGGTAACGGAAATTCGCTAGCTACGTGCTAGTGCCGCTTTCCGTACATCCGCAAAAATTCGTTAAGCATCCGAAAACCCGTGCATAAACTAACGATAAAAACGCGAAAGAAGCGTGAAGTTGTTGACATCACCGACACTCTGGAAAGCTGGCTTGTCAAAAAATATCCGGAGAAACCCGGTATATGCAATCTACTGGTTCTGCATACCACGGCCGCTCTGACCACCGCCGATCTCGATCCCGGCACCGACCTCGACATGCTGGACGCATTTGAAGCGATGGTCCCCAAACTCCGCTATCGCCATCCTCACGACCCGGCCCATGTACCCGATCACATTCTGTCGTCGCTTATTGGCACCTCTGTGGCCATACCCTTTGAGCGCGGCAGGATGTTGCTCGGCACCTGGCAAAGAGTCGTTCTAATCGAACTGGATGGACCTCGGGAAAGAGAAATTGTTCTGACCATCACGCCTGAGCACTAGCCGAAATCGCCTATCTGCGCAGCCTCCGACCGCATTCTTCATCGCGATGTCATCAGAAATTCACCTGCTTGTAACACTGCTGTAACACATACCCACTAAAAGTGAAGGTCATTACTTCAGGAGGAAACATTCGAGTGCTACGGCGCATAAGCATTTTCTTGTTTTTACTCGCGATCCCCATGTGGGGAGACACTATCACGCTGAATGGGGCAGGCGCGACTTTTCCCTACCCCATGTATTCCAAGTGGTTCAGCGAATATAACAAGCTGCATCCCGACATTCAGTTCAACTACCAGTCTATCGGTAGCGGAGGCGGGATCCGCCAGGTCTTAGCGGGCACGGTTGATTTTGGCGCCACCGATGGCCCAATGACCGACGAGCAGCTGGCTCAGGCCAAAACCAAGATCCTGCACATTCCGACCGTCCTCGGCGCCGACGTTCCGGCGTACAACATTCCCGGTGTCACCGAAGAGTTGAAATTTACGCCGGAGCTGCTCGCCAATATTTTCCTGGGCAAGATTACGTCTTGGAATGATGCCGCGCTCGCCAAGGCAAATCCTGGAGTCAACCTGCCCAACCAGCCGATCATCGTCATTCATCGTTCTGATGGAAGTGGCACGACTTACATCTTTACCGACTATCTCTCAAAAGTAAGTACTGACTGGAAAAACCAGGTCGGCAAAGGTACCTCGGTGAAGTGGCCCGTCGGCTTGGGGGGCAAGGGCAATGAGGGCGTCGCCGGAATGATTCGACAGATGCAAGGCTCGATCGGATACGTGGAGCTCATCTACGCGGTAAACAATCACATCGCGTATGGCTCGGTTAAGAACGCTGGCGGACAGTTCGTGAAAGCAAGTCTCGAGAGTGTGACTGCGGCCGCGGCTTCAGTCAAAAGCATGCCAGCGGACTTCCGCGTTTCAATTACGAACGCTCCCGGCAAAGATACTTATCCGATTGCCAGCTTTACCTGGCTGTTAATCCCGAACCCGTCGAAAGATCGGGCCAAGGGGAAGATCATCGCCGATTTCCTGAACTGGATGGTGGAAGACGGGCAAAAAATGACAGCCGATCTGTCCTACGCCCCTCTGCCCGAGGGCGTGGAAGCGAAAGTCAAGGAGACGATAAAGCAAGTTAAGTAGTCGTTCAATTGCCTTGGATTCACCGATCAAGTTCTGAGTTCAGCTAACCATCCGCCTTCGCTTGGCGAGGCAAAAGGAGAAAAGATGAAGTCCGCTCTGAGGTGGTGTGTAGTTCCGCTGTTGGCGACAACGCTGGTGGCGCAGACTGCTCCCCGACCGAAGTCACGAAAGGCGGCGGCAACTCCCGCACAGCCCGCAGTGACGGCGGAGGATGTGCAATCACTGCGCGACGCTCTGGCAGCCCAGCAGCAGCAGATCGAGCAGCTGAAACAACAATTGCAGCTACGCGATCAGTCCTGGCAACAAACTCAGCAGCAACTCCAGCAGGCACAGACCGCCGCCACCGAGGCTCAGCAAAGGGCGGCTTCAGTACAAACCGCGTCGACTGAGGAAAAGGATAGCGTAGCCAAATTGTCCAGCGACATGGCCGACGTTAAGACCACGCTGACCAATACCGCTGTCGGAACCCAGGACGAGCAGAAGCGCGTGTCGGCTCTCGAAGGTCTGCTGGGTCGCTTCCGCTTCAACGGCGACGTGCGAATCCGCGGAGAGAACTTCTTCCAGAGTGCGCCTGGCTTTTTTGATCGCAACCGCGGCCGCATTCGCGCGCGTTTCGGCGTTGAAGGCAAGTTGAGCGAGGATTTCGTCGGCGGCCTCTATCTGGCAAGCGGTTCGTTGGGCGATCCTACGACCACCAACACCACCTTGACCAATTTTTTTGACCGCCACACCATCGGGATCGATAGGGGATACGTCACCTACAATCCACTAGCCCACAAGTGGCTTTCGTTAACCGGAGGCAAGTTCGCCTACACTTGGCTTCGTACTCCTCAAACCTTCGACAACGACCTCAATCCTGAAGGCTTCAGTGAAAAGTTATCTTGGGATTTCACTACCCCGATCGTAAAAAACGTTAGCTTCACTGCAATGCAGCTCCTAGTCAACGAGATCTCCAAGGGCGGCGACTCCTACAACATAGGCGGACAGGTTTCCGCCCGTTTGCAAATGGGTCCGCTCACCACCACACCTTCGTTTAGCGTAATGAAGTGGAACAATCCCGACACCATTCTCCAAGCCAGCGCGTTCGCGACTCAGGCCACGACTACCACCGGCGGCCTGCCTGTTCCGGGCGAAGGTCCGGGTTGCGCAACTGGTGCGGGATTGCCCGTTGTGCCGCCTTGTGCTTTCGGCCCCAATGGGATGACCAATGCCACCCTGACGGATGCCACTGGCAAAGCACATTTCTGGTCACAGTTCTTCTATGCAGATTTCATTTTGAACAACCAGATCAAGACCGGCCTGGCCCGCTTGCCTCTGAACCTGTTGCTCGAATATGAAAACAACTTGAGTGCAAAAGACCACCCGCTTGATCCCAACGGACTTGAACTGATCAACCTGGGCAAGCAGTCGCACGCTTACCTGGCAGAAATTAGTTTAGGGCAGGCCAAGAACAAGAACGACATCCAGATCGGATATGCTTGGGCGAGGCAGGAACAGGACTCTGCGCTCGCGTCGTTTGTTGAAAGTGATCAGCGAGCTCCCACGAATATCCTGCAGCATCGGATCTTCGGTTCCTGGAAGCTGCGTAACAATGTCACTGCGGCCTATACTCTGTGGGTTGGACGGACGCTTAATATCAATCTGCAGCACGCTGTTGTGGCTTCAGGAACAGCTCCGGGAACGGCGGAGCCGAATCTCAGGCGTATGCAGTTCGACTTGGTTTACAGTTTCTAGACCAAACCCGAGGCGGGTAGTCGGCCGATTAACCGACTACCCGCCTTAACATTAAGGTTGGATCCGCTCCCGCCGAGACGACAGGGGAGACCTCTGCTTTTAACACTCCTGTAACATCGCTTTGATAGCCTGCTGAAGATGGCAAACGGAGCCCTTAGAGCGCCGGGCATGACTGGTCCTAAACCTGTTGCCGGACCGCAACTTGCCGGTCAGACCAGCTGGGCTTCCGCCATTCGCCTGAAAGATGCTGGAGGCCAGTTAGCGGATACTGTTTTCTATGCCCTAGTCTTGTTTTGCGCTTTGGCCATCCTTGCTGTGGTCGGGCTCGTTTTGTACGAACTGGTTTCTAAGTCCCAGCTCTCGTGGCATGCCTTTGGCTTCAAGTTTTTCCTCGGCCAAAACTGGGATCCGGTGAACGACCAGTTCGGTGCTCTGCCCTTTATCTACGGCACCGTTGTTTCTTCCCTTTTGGCGCTTGTACTGGCCGTTCCCTTAGCCATCGGCGTGGCGGTTTTTACCACGGAGATGTCGCCGCGCTGGCTGCGTGGACCACTCGCCTTCACCACCGAGCTTCTCGCCGCGATTCCCAGCGTAATTTATGGATTGTGGGCAATCTTTGTTCTAGTTCCTTTGCTTCGCCAATATGTTCAACCTTGGTTGGCGCGCTATTTGGGATGGACCGGTCTTTTTGAAGGGCCTCCGTATGGCATTGGCATGCTCGCGGCGGGAATTATTTTGGCCATCATGATTATCCCGATCATCTCCTCCATCACGCGCGAGGTAATGACCGCGGTCTCGCAACAGCAAAGGGAAGGAGTGCTGGCCCTGGGCGCCACCCGTTGGGAAATGATTCGCATGGGAGTGCTGCGCAATGCTCGCGCCGGCATCATGGGTGGAGTGATTCTAGGTTTAGGACGCGCCCTCGGAGAAACCATGGCTGTCACCATGGTGATCGGCAATCGTCCCGAAATCGCTCGCTCTCTGTTTGCTCCCGGTTACACCATGGCGAGCGTGATCGCCAATGAATTCAGTGAGGCCACGGGAGACCTGTATCTCAGCGCTTTGATCGAAGTCGGACTGGCATTATTTCTGGTTACAATGGTAGTCAATATCCTGGCTCAACTTTTAGTTTGGTCCGTAACGCGTGGCGCTCCTGCGAGGACCCATGCCTGAAGACCCTATTAACGCTTCCAGCAAGGCGGTACCGCAGATCAATTTGCGCCGGCGTTTGGTCAACGCTGCCGTTACATTCGCAGCAGTCGGTGCGGTGATCCTCGTCCTTACTCCCCTGGTCGCGATCTTTGGCTACCTGGTTTATCGCGGCGTTGGTTCCGTGAATTGGGCATTTCTCACCCAAACTCCGAAGCCTGTAGGTGAAGCCGGAGGCGGAATGGCGAATGCAATTGCCGGTTCCGCCTTTATTCTTTTACTAGCAAGTCTTATCGGCGTTCCGTTCGGTATCGGCGCCGGCATCTATTTGGCTGAATATGGACGCAATCGGTTTGGAGATGCGATCCGCTTCACCGCTGATGTTTTGAATGGAGTGCCTTCCATCGTGATTGGCATTGTGGCTTACGGAATCGTTGTCCTCACGCAGGGACACTTCTCCGCGCTGGCTGGCGGGGTCGCGCTCTCTCTCATGATGATTCCAACCATCAGCCGGACCACGGAAGAGATGCTGCTGCTGGTTCCGAACTCGCTGCGCGAAGCCTCCTACGGTTTGGGCATTTCTCGTTGGCGGACCACACTGTCCATTACATTGCGCACCGCAACTTCCGGAGTCATCACCGGAGTGATGCTGGCCTTTGCCCGCGTGGCTGGCGAAACTGCACCTCTGTTGTTTACCGCCTTTGGCAATCAGTATTGGAATTACAGGATCGATCAGCCCACCGCTGCACTGCCGCTCCAGATATTCACTTACGCCATTTCGCCCTTCGATGAATGGCACCGCCAAGCCTGGGCGGGAGCGCTTGTCCTGATTGTGCTTATCGTGGTTTCAGTGAGCGCCGTTCGCATCGCGGCCAGCCGCGGTATGTTGAAGGGGGCCAATTGACTCCCGAACCAGGCACCGAGATCGGCATTCAAGTCGATAATCTGAACGCTTGGTTCGGCAAGACTCAGGCGCTTCAAGATATCAGCATGAATGTGGCCGCCAAGCATGCAACGGCGATCATCGGACCTTCCGGCTGTGGTAAATCCACCTTCGTTCGCTGCCTGAATCGCATGCATGAGACCGTGCGCGATGCTCGCGTTACGGGACGTGTCCGGATCGGAGAACTGGAAGTTTATAACGGTACGCCCGCAGTGTACGTTCGACGTCACGTCGGCATGGTGTTTCAGAAGGCGAATCCATTCCCCACCATGTCGATTTACGACAACGTTGCCGCTGGGCTCAGGCTGAATGGCTTTAGCGATCGCCGCAAATTGGATGAAATCGTCGAGAACTCATTGAAGATGGCGGTCCTGTGGGACGAAATCAAGGGCGACTTGCGGAAGAAGTCCGGCGCCAGCCTCTCCGGTGGACAGCAGCAGCGCCTCTGTATCGCACGTGCTCTGGCCGTCGAGCCTCAAGTTCTTCTGATGGACGAACCCTGTTCCGCGCTCGACCCTATTTCCAGTGGCAAAATTGAAGACCTCATTTTCCAACTCAAAGAGCATTACACCATCGTGATTGTCACGCATAATATGCAACAGGCCGCGCGGGTGGCGGAATACACAGGGTTCTTCCTCTTAGGCCGGCTGATTGAATTTGATAAGACCGAAAAGATTTTCACCACACCGTCCGAGAAGCGGACGGAAGACTACATCACAGGCAGGTTTGGATAATGCGTACCCGGTTTCAGCAGGCCCTCGATGAACTTCGCCAGCGGTTGCTGCTCATGGGTGGACTCGCTGAGCAGGCGGTAGACCGCGCCTGCCGTGCCTATACCGAGCGTGACCTGACAATCTGTCATACGGTATTGGAAGGTGAGAGCCAGATCAACGCCGCCGAGCGTGAGATTGACGAGCTCGCTTTCGATCTTCTCGCCATGCAGCAACCCATGGCAGTAGATCTTCGCTTCATCATGGCCGTAATTAAAATTAATTCCGATTTGGAGCGAGTAGGCGACCAGGCTGTCAACATTACCGAGCGCGTCATGGACATGGTGGAGTTGCCCGCCGAGGACCTCCCAGTCGATATTCCTCGCATGGCGACCGCGGTTGGAGCCATGGTCCGCCGCTCCCTCGAATCATTTATCGAGGGCAAAGCCGAGCTGGCCATGGCCGTACTGGAGATGGATAACGTCGTCGACCGCATGCGGGACGAGGCTTTCATTATGCTGGTAAAGACCATGAATGAACGCCCCCAAGCCACACGCCAGGCGCTGGACGCTCTGCTAGTGACTCGAAATCTGGAACGCGTTGCCGACCATGCCACCAATATCGCCGAAGACGTCATCTTCTGGGTTCGCGGCGCTGACGTGCGCCACAATGCAATTCCAGAAACGACAGCTCCAGCCAAGAAGTAAGATTCTTCTGAGGCCGGCCTACAACTCTTGAAGCCAACCATCGTTGTCGTGGAGGACGATCTCGATATCTGCCGCCTGGTGCAGCACCATCTGGAAGCGGCAGGTTTTTCAGTGCGCGCCTACAACTCGGGCGGCACCGTGATCAGTGACGCCGAACGTCAGCGTCCTGGAATGTTTATCCTCGATATCATGGTGCCGGGCCGGGACGGATTGGAACTCTGCCGCTACATCCGACAGTCTCCGTCACTATCTACCATCCCAGTTATCTTCTTGACTGCGAAAAGTGGCGAGGCAGATCGTATACTCGGCCTTGAGCTCGGGGCCGACGATTACATTGCCAAACCTTTCAGCCCGCGTGAGCTCGTAGCCCGAGTCAAAGCCGTACTCCGTCGCTTCGAGCAGCCGCTTTCAGCTGCTCCGGTCCGGGTGGGGGAAATCGAAATCGATCCCGGGGCGATGACGCTCAGTGTCGCCGGAAAGCTCGTCACGACGACAGCCACCGAATTCCGCTTGCTCGATTATTTTGCCCGCCACGTCGGCCGTGTCTTTACCCGTGACCAGTTGTTGGATTCGGTTTGGCGGGATACCTCCTATGTCACCCCGCGCTCGGTGGATGTGTATGTTCGGCGTATCCGCGAAAAAATCGAACCTGATCCGGAGAATCCGCGCTACCTTAAGACTGTGCGGGGCGCCGGCTATCGGTTCGAGGTTCCCAAGTGAGCAGCCGAATTTTTCTCAAGCTGCTGGCGGTCTTTGTTCTCGTGATTGCCGCAGCCGTGGTCACGGTCGATTTCTCCGTTCGCAGCGCCTGGGAAAAATCTTTGCGCCAGGAGATCGAGCGCAACCTTACCCAGAAAACTGCCCTCTTCGCACACCGCGTAGACACCGATCGCAGCCATTCACTAACAGAAATCGCAGCCCAGGAAGCCTTAGCCGCAGGGGCTCGCGCCACCATCATCGATCCAACCGGTAAAGTGCTCGCGGACTCCGAAGCCTATCCATCCTCCATGGAAAACCATGCCCGCCGCAAAGAGTTCGCAGCGGCCCTTCAAGGAAATGTTGGCTCGGATGAACGCCGCAGCCGCACTCTGGGAGTCCCGTTTCTTTATGTGGCAGCTCCCGTTTCCGGAGGCGCAGTCCGCTTCGCCTATCCTCTTTCCGATGTGGAGGCTGCTACCAAACGTGCCCCTCACACGCTTTTGATTGCTTCCGCCATGGCTTTTGTTCTGGCCCTGCTGATTGCAGCCACCGCGGCGCAATATATTGCCCGCCGCCTTCGCCGTATTGTGGAATTTGCCGACAAGGTTGCCGCAGGTGACTTGACGGCCCGCATCTCGGAACCTTCGCGGGACGAGATTGGCCAGGTTGCTGCAGCTCTCGACAAGACTGCACGCCAGCTCGAGGAAAACTTTGCCGCCCTGCAAACCAGCCAGCGTCAACTCGAAACCCTGTTGAACAGCATGCAGGACGCGGTCATCGCCGTCGCGTCTGATGGTCGCGTGCAATGGGCCAATCGCAGCATGGACCGTTTACTTCCCCAACGCACGCGCCTGAACGCGCCGGTGGTCGAGACTGTCCGCGATCCCGATTTTCTTCGTGCTGTACGCAGCGCCACCGAGGACCGGAAGGTCATTTCGGCTCGCGCAGCTTCTATTCTTCCCGGCCGCAGCTTTGATGTCACCGCAGCCCCCATGCCCGGCGGAAGCGCGGTAGCCGTCCTGCGCGATCTGACCGAGACGGAACGCATCGAGAAGACACGTCGCGACTTCATCGCCAATGTCTCGCATGAGCTTCGAACTCCGCTCACTTCCATACAGGGCTATGCCGAAACCCTGCTCGATAACGGCTGCGAAAAAAATCACTTGCCGGAGTTTCTCGAGATCATTCGCAAAAATGCCGCTCGAATGTCACTTCTTACCGAAGATCTTCTCACCTTGGCGCGGGTTGAATCGGGAGAGCAGCGTTTTGATTCTCAGCCCGTAGCGCCGGCGGAACTCCTTCACGACGCCCTCGAAAGTTTTCGCGAACTCGCCCGTGCTCAGGGCGTCGAGCTCACGACGGGAGATAGCACCGCTCCCATGGTGAATGCTGATCGCGAAGCCATTCATCAAGTGCTTTCCAATTTGATCGATAACGCGTTGAAGTACGGCGCCAAGGGTGGACGCGTCGTAGTCGGTGCACGCTCCTCAGGGAATGCGGTTGAGTTCTACGTCCAAGACTTCGGTCCGGGCATTCCTTCGGAGCACCTGCCCCGGCTGTTCGAGCGTTTCTACCGCGTCGATAAAGCCCGTTCACGCGAGTCCGGCGGCACCGGATTGGGATTGGCCATCGCCAAACATATCGTGATGGCTCATGGCGGCTCCATCTGGGCTCAAAGTGAACTCAATCACGGCTCGACATTTTCGTTCACGCTCCCGGTTGCGACCCCTGTTGTAAACTGAAAGCAGGCAGTGTGTTGCCGCGTAGCGACGGGTGAGTGGTTGAGCAGTTCCCGCCCTTTCGATTCCGCGGAGTAGCAAAAGACCGTAGTAACCGGAGAGGTGGCCGAGTGGTTGATGGCACCGGTCTTGAAAACCGGCATACCTGAAAGGGTATCGGGGGTTCGAATCCCTCCCTCTCCGCCAGATTTATTGAAACCCGCATAAACACTGGCCTTGTAATTATTGTGCTGCTCTGTATACTTGTGTGTATACCCTTTCCCTAGAGGGTGCG
>Ga0137379_10000557_pt1 | contig 32836 bp, 26 predicted proteins | sample SagtaG_18_FD_104812 | JGI IMG/M metagenome (GOLD analysis project Ga0137379, IMG submission 104812) | Vadose zone soil microbial communities from Sagehorn Ranch, Mendocino, California, USA - Sage2_L_80_16 metaG | ecosystem: Environmental > Terrestrial > Soil > Vadose zone | place: USA...
CTACGGCGCGCTCCCCGATGCCACTGTCTACTTGCTCGAAGCCGCCGCGCTGCGTCTTGAATGCGAGCGCATGGGCATTGCGCAAATTGATCGCAAACGCTCTGAGCTGCAGATTCGGTTCACTGAAAATGCCGCGATCGATCCGCAACATCTCATGCGCCTGGTCGCGCGCAACGCAAAACGTGGGGCGCAATTCACGCCGCAGGGCTTGCTCAAGTTTCCCCTTTCAGCCACGCGGCCGGATGATGTTCTACTTGAGATTCGCGATCTGCTCGTTAAATTGAGCCCAACGCCGGTGAAGGCCTGACAATTGATTTTGCCTAATGTGAGGTTATGTGAACAAGACTGCCGCACTGCTTGTGATTGGAGCCTGCATGACTTCCGCGTTCACTGCCCATGCCGGAAATGAAACTTCAAAGCAGCAATTCCAGAAGATTGCCGATGAATACTTCGACCAGGTGTATTTTCCCCGACGCCCTACGGCTGGCACGACAGCTGGCTATCACCAGTACGACACAAAGCTTGAAGATTTCTCGCGCAAGAACATCGATGCTGAGGTTGCCGCGCTGAGAGAGTTTGAGAAGCGCGTATCGGCAATTTCCGCAACTGCGCTCGACAAGACCACGCGCGGCGATCGGGAGATGGTTCTCGGTGACATCCGCTCGAGCCTCCTGACGCTCGAGACCATTCGCCCTTGGGCCAAGAATGCCGACAACTACTCCGGCACCTGCGCCAACGCGGCCTTCACGCTGATCGAGCGCAAATTCGCGTCGCCCGATGATCGGCTCCGCTCTCTCATTGCGCGCGAAAAGCAGATGCCAAGCCTACTGGCTCAAGCGCGCGTGAACCTCAAGAACCCGCCGCGAATCTTCACGGAGATTGCTATCGAGCAACTGCCCGGCATCCTCAGCTTCTTCGAACGCGACGTACCCTTGGCTTTCGCCGATTCTCACGATCGGGCGCTCAAGGACGAATTCAAACAAACCAATGCGTCAGTAATCGCGGCCCTCAAGAGCTATCAGGCCTGGCTCAAAACCGACTTGCTTCCGCAATCCAACGGCGACTTCCGCATCGGGGCGGAGGTCTTTTCAAAGAAGCTGAAATACGACGAGATGATCGATCTGCCACTCGATAAACTTGTCGAAATCGGCCGGGCCGACATGCGCCGGAACCAGCAGCAATTCAGCCGCGTGGCTAAGGAACTCGAGCCGGACAAAGACCCGAGTGCTGTGCTTGAAGAACTTGGACACAATCATCCCACACCCAATCAGTTGCTCGATGCCTTTCGGGCCACGTTTGACAGTCTTCTCGGATTTATTCGCTCGCACCACATCGTAACCGTCCCGTCCGACGTGCGGCCCATCGTTGAAGAGACGCCGCCGTTCATGCGCGCCACCACCTTCGCCAGCATGGATTCGCCCGGTCCTTTCGAGACAAAAGCCACAGACTCGTACTTCAACGTCACACTCCCTGATCCTTCCATGACGCCCGCGCAGGTCGAGGGATTCATGCACTCCTTCAACGTGGGTACCGTGATTTCCACGTCGATTCATGAGGCGTATCCCGGCCACTACGTTCAATATCTATTCTCCGATCAGGCGCCAAGTCGTGTGCGCAAGGTGCTCAATTCCAATACCAACGTCGAGGGCTGGGCGCACTACACTGAGCAGATGATGCTCGACCAGGGCTACGGTCAGCCCGGGGTCCCCACGGACAGGTCTTCGTCCGTGGGGTGGAAGTCCGGGGTCCCCACGGACAGGTCTTCGTCGGTGGGGTTGGAGTCGGGCGCCGGCGCCAAGGACGCAAGAGAAGCAAAGTTTTTGCGCCTTGGACAGTTGCAAGACGCTCTCTTGCGCAACGCGCGCTTCATTGTTGGCATCCAATTGCACACCGGAAAAATAACCCTGGAGCAAGCCGTTGAATTCTTTCAGAAGGAAGGCTATCAATCCAGGGAGACGGCTCAAGTCGAAACCAAACGCGGTGCTGGGGACCCTACCTACCTCTATTACACATTGGGCAAGATCGAAATCATGAAGCTTAGGGCAGACTTGATGAAGAAGCAAGGCGCCGCTTTCTCACTCGAGGAATTTCACAACAACTTTCTCCGCCAGGGTTTCCCGCCCATCAAAATTGTGCGCGAGGCATTGCTCGAAGATGATTCTTCCGCGCTCTAAAGCGATTGCCATTTAATTGAGGAATACGTAATGAGAAGCAAAATTCGCAAAGTGGTCTTTCCCGCCGGTGGTCTAGGCACAAGATTTTTACCGGCGACCAAGGTCGTCCCCAAAGAAATGCTGGCGCTCGTCGATAAGCCGATCATCCAGTATGGCGTCGAAGAGGCCGTCGCTTCTGGCATTGAGCACATCATCATCGTCACCGGTCGCGGCAAGGGCGCCATGGAGGACCACTTCGATCACAGCTTTGAACTCGACATGACCCTCGAACGCCGCGGCAAAAAGGATTTGCTTGCGGTTTCGCGCGCTGTTTCGTCGCTGGCTCAGATCAGCTACGTGCGTCAGCGCGAGCCTCGCGGCCTGGGACACGCCGTGCTTTGCGCCAAGGAATTGGTGGGCAACGAGCCATTCGCCGTCGTCCTGCCCGATGATGTCATCGATTCCGAAACCCCTTGCCTCAAGCAGATGATGGAAGTTTTCAACGATCGCGGCGGATCGGTCCTCGCTACGCAAACAGTCGAAGGCCCCGGAATCTCCGCATACGGCGTGTTGGCCGGATCACAGGACCCCGCCGACCCTCGTATCTACAACTGCTCCGGAATGGTCGAGAAGCCCAAGTTTGAAGATGCGCCTTCGAAACAGGCAATTATCGGCCGCTACGTTCTCACGCCCCGCATCTTCGAGTTACTGGAGCAGACCACCCCGGGCGCCGGCGGAGAGATTCAGCTCACCGACGGTATTAAAGCATTGCTCAAAGAAGAAAAGGTTTTCGGTTATACCTTCGAAGGCAAGCGATTCGACGCGGGCGATAAGTTCGGCATGCTGCAGGCTACGGTCGAATTTGCGCTTAAGCGGCCGGACCTTGGCCCGAAATTTCGAGAGTATCTGAAAGGGCTCTCGCTCTGATCCCCTACGCCTTCCACTTGATGTTGCACCCGATCGAAGCCCGCTGATCCGCGCTCGGCAACTCGCCCCGCAACACCGCATCCAGCGCTGCCCGCAAATCTTCGCCAGTCACCGGGACACCGTTGCCAGGCCGGCTCCCGTCAAATTGTCCCCGATACACCAGCTTGAAGTCGCTATCGAAAAGGAAAATATCCGGTGTGCACGCCGCCTTGTAAGCTCGCGCCACTGCCTGCGTCTCGTCATACAAATACGGAAACAGAAATCGCTGCGTTTCTGCCTGCCGCTTGAGCCCCACCGGATTGTCATCCGGGTAACTCTCCGCATCGTTGCTGCTGATAGCGACAATACTCACCGGCTCGCCATCATAGTCCATTCCAAACGCTGCCAGACCCTTTTCAATGTGCTTCACATAAGGGCAGTGCGTGCAGATGAACATCACAAGCAAGGCCTTCTGGCCGCGAAAGTCGTCGCGCCGCACCGTCTTGCCTGTCACCACATCCGGAAGCGCAAAATCCGGCGCCCCGATGCCAAGCTCAAGCATGGTGGATTCGGTAACAGCCATGAATTCCTCCTAAGCGACGTTAGCGGAGCTAGCGGAGTTAGCATCGAGCACGGCCGCTTTCACCAGTCCGATTCGCTGTCGCGTGTTCCATCTTCCGCTAACTCCGCGAACAACGCTAGCTCCGCTAACCCCGCTAGAACAACCCCGGCTGCCGCCTGGGCATCGCGATTCCAAAGTGTTCATACGCCAGCCGCGTGGCCACGCGTCCGCGCGGCGTTCGATCCAGAAAACCAATCTGGATCAGGAAGGGCTCGTAGACCTCTTCCAGAGCATCTTCCTCTTCAGCCAGAGTCGCCGCCAGCGTGCCCAATCCCACCGGTCCGCCATCGTACTTCTGCATGATCGTCAGCATCAGCCGCCGATCGATCTCGTCGAATCCGTGCGCATCCACTTCGAGCATCGTCAGGGCAGCGTTGGCGGTGGGCCGGTCAATGTTCCCCGAAGCGCGCACTTGGGCAAAATCGCGCACCCGCCGCAGCAGCCGGTTAGCAATACGCGGCGTACCGCGTGACCGCAGCGCAATCTCTGCCGCTCCATCTGGATCGATCGGCACCTGCATTACTTCTGCTGACCGCTCCACGATCACCCGGAGCTCATCTTCGGTATAAAACTCCAGCCGCAACAAAATTCCAAACCGCGAGCGCAATGGCGAACTAAGCAGCCCGGGTCGCGTCGTCGCCCCAATAAATGTGAATGGCCGGATCTCCATCACGTGTGTTCGCGCCGCTGGCCCCTGGCCAATAATGATGTCCAGCTTGTAATCCTCGAGTGCCGTGTAGAGCTTTTCTTCCAACACCGGCTGCATGCGATGAATCTCATCGAGGAAAAGAACCTGCCGCTCGCGCACATTCGTCAAGATAGCCGTCAGATCACCCTGAATCTGCAGCGCTGGCCCTGAAGTCTGCTGAAAACCTACATCCAGCTCGTTGGCGATGATCGTGGCCAGGGTGGTCTTGCCTAACCCCGGCGGGCCAAACAGCAGCACATGATCGAGCGCATCGCCGCGCGATTTCGCGGCCTCCAGTGCAATGGCCAGTTGTTCCTTGGCCTTGGTCTGTCCGATAAACTCGCGGAGCCAGCGGGGCCGCAACTTCAGTTCAAATCCCTGCTCTTCTTCAGCGCGCGAGGCGCTGACCAGCCGTTCCGGAGAGTTGTCGCGCGCGATGGCCATGCTGGGAGCAGTGTAGCGGTTACCGGCGGCCCGAGCAAAACATGCGGCGCAATCATGAATCCAAACGCCAATAGGCAAACCCTTGTTGAGATGTAGTTAAGCTCAGGTCAAGGTTCGGTTGCTTTGACTCAGCTTTGGGTCAATTTCACAAGTTACGCGCGTAACAATCCAGGCACTTTGACCCAAGATTGCTATTGATTCAACAGATTGAAGTGCCGTATGATTGCGCCACCTCACAAGAGGATTCTTGGGTCTTGACCGGTTCGAAAAGCCGCGAAACGTACCTCGCGGGCCGACCAATTCTCGACTTTGTCACGAAAATGCGCGGCCAATTAGGCCGTCCAGCAATTCACAGTGATTTTTAGGGGAGCAGGCTGGCAAGCTTTTGACTTTGACCTGCCGGTACTGACTCAATCGTGTAGCGCTAGACCATGGAACATGTGGTCCAGAGGGGCGGAAACGCCAGGAGATTTTTATGCGTGATCGTTTGTTCTTGGGTGCCTTGCTGCTCGCGGGCATGGTGGTGCCGCTTACCAGTTGCTCCGTTACTCCTGCACTCACATCCATCGCGGTTTCCCCGAGTTCACTTAGCGCGACCGCAGGCGTCACCTGGCAGTTCACCGCCATCGGAACCTACACCCGACCGAATCATGCTGCGGTTACAAAGGACATAACCGACTCTGTCACCTGGGCATCGGCCAGCGCCCAGATGGTGACCGTTAGCACCACCGGTTTCGCTACCGTCACCGGGCTCAGCTACGGGAATACGACGATCAGTGCCAGCGCCCCTGGGTTTCACGGCATTATCGTCGGCACGGCAGACATCACGGTTCCGAAGCCAAGTGCAGCGATCGTCGGAGCAACCTCGCTCGTCATCAAGCAGTCCACTTTGCCTGACGGCTCGCTTGCCTTCACGGCCATCGGCAAAAACGCGGCCGGCAAAGTCGTCGAGTTGACCAGCCAGCCAAGATGGACTTCGAGCAACTCTGAGGTTGCCTCCATCGACGCAGTCAACGGGGTTATCACGCCGCTAGGCGTCGGCAGAACGACAATCATCGCCGTTTACACCAATCCCAACGGCACAAACGCGGTTGGAACAGCCTACTTCAACGCCGGTTCTGCAAACTAAGAATCCTGGCTTCACCGCTTCGCGACAGGCCACCCTTTCGGTGGCCTGTTCCATTTCCAAAAGCATCTGAATACAGCATTTAGACTGGAAGGGTCCGTTCTCCGCCCCTGATGACCCACCGGTTTCGCAGACTTCGCCGATTTCGATTCAATCTCCCGCAGCGCATTGCCGCAGGCATGCTGGCGCTGTTTCTCGCGCAGGGTTTCTGGGTCACCGCCCACCAGGCGCTCTCCGATCGCGATTACCAATACGCCCGCTGCGGCCGTGAGATGTGGGAACGACCCTCGCAATTGACCGGCTACTTCACAACATGTGGCAACATTCATGATGGAGTGCTCGCATACCGCATCGCCGGCCTGCCGCTCACGCTCAACCTGCTGGCCCAGCGCGCCATCGATGTGTTTCGCAAGCCCGAAGACCGTGTCGTTCAGGCGGCAGGCGGCCAGCCCACCGCGGAACTGAGCACTTGGGAACTCCGCCACCAGATGACCCACATCTTACTGCTGCTGCGGCTGCCCTTTCTGGCTTGCGGTTGTATTCTCGGCGGCGGCCTTTGGTGGGTTACACGCAGACTCTACGGCAACATGGGCGGTTACATGGCCTTAGCCCTTTACTGTTTCTCCCCCGCCGTTCTAAAGGCCTGTGTCTCGCCCAATCCCGAGGGGCTTGCCGCTCTGGGTGTGTACGGCGGCGTTTATACATGCATCGGCGTGGCTCACGCGATGCAGGGACCACGGCGCAAATGGCGCCCCCGCATCATCATGCTAACCGCGGTCTTTGCAATTGCCGCATCCTCACACATCGCTGCGCTTCCCATTGCTGCCCTGCTGGGACTGGTGTTCATGGTCTGGGTAGCCGAAGGCAGAAGGACCAAGGTCCTGCCCGTCGTGCTTCTCGCCTCCGTGGGAGCCCTGATTCTCGTCTTCGCCTGCTATGGTTTCTCGCCCGACGCGTTCAGCTATCTTTTCCGTTCCGCGGCTGGATTTCTGTGGTTCTCCTTCGATCCGGGCCGCCGCTTCTTCTCTACACTTGGCAACGCTGGCATAACCTTGGCTGCCGCTGCCGCTGTCCTGCTCTATCTGGGCATTAGCCGCTCGCGCTACTTCGGAAACACCGCCCCGTTGCTCTGCGCAGTGCTCCTCATGCTGCTGGTTACTACCGGCGTCCCCAGCAGCCCGTGGCTGTGGGCGTTGCCATTCCTGCTCACCTTCATTGGTGGAGTGTTCGCAGACGCCTTCGAAACATCGCACGGCAAATTGGCCCTCGCCGCCGCAGGATCAATCGTGGCGCTCCAAATCGTGTTTTGCGTCGCGAGCCTTTCCCGCCTCCTGTAGACGGTGAATTACTCTGGCAGGCCCGAGCGAAACGAAGATTACGGCCTGCTCTCGGAGACCGGATTCATGTGGAAATCCGGCGTTGAACGGGAGGAACTTCAGTGCTTCTAATTCGCCTCAGCGTTGTCCCCATAAATTCAAGAAAAACAAAGAGTTAATAACTCGTTAGCGTCTTGCTCAAACACCCCTCGGCAGCGTAAAATAAACAGGTAGCCCGCGAGAACTCCGGCCCTCTTTACCGGTGCCTTTCAGCCGCCTTTTTGGCGGGCCAAGAAAAACCCCTATGCCAGACGATCAGAACCCCCAGCTCCCGCTCGACGGCGGTATTCCACCTCACGGCGGCACGAATCTCATTCCTATCAACATTGAAGAGGAGATGCGCCGCTCGTATCTTGACTACTCGATGTCCGTCATCATTGGGCGCGCCCTTCCCGACGCTCGCGACGGCCTCAAGCCCGTTCATCGCCGCGTTCTTTACGCCATGAGCGAGATGGGCCTTGAGTACAACAAGAAATACACCAAGTGCGCCAAGGTGGTCGGGCAGGCAATGGGTGTCTACCATCCCCATGGCGACTCCGCCATTTACGACACCCTGGTTCGCATGGCGCAACCCTTCTCGCTCCGCTATCCGCTCGTGGACGGGCAAGGCAACTTCGGCTCAGTCGATGGCGATCCTCCCGCCGCCATGCGTTATACCGAGTGCCGTTTGATGCGCGTCGCCGGCGAGCTCATGGCCGACATCGAGATGGAGACCGTGGATTTTGTTCCCAACTACGACGAGTCCACAACCGAGCCAACTGTTCTGCCCACGCGAATTCCAAATCTGATCGTCAACGGATCGAGCGGCATAGCCGTCGGTATGGCGACCAACATTCCGCCGCACAACCTCACCGAAGTGGTCAACGCCACCATCGAACTCGTCAACAATCCCAAGGCTGGCTTGATTGAAATCCTGAAACACGTGCAGGGTCCGGACTTTCCTACCGGCGGCTTCCTCTATGGTAAAACCGGAATCGCCCAGGCCTACAAGACCGGCCGCGGCCGTTTCATGATGCGCGCCAAGGTCGCCACGGAGAATATCACCAAAGAAAAACAGGCGATCATCGTCACCGAGATCCCCTACCAGGTCAACAAGTCAAAGCTCATTGAGCGCATCGCCGAGCTTGTCACTGAGAAGATCGTCGACGACATCAGCGACGTGCGCGACGAGAGCGATCGCGACGGCATGCGCATCGTCATCGAGCTCAAACGCGGCGCACAGCCCGAGATCGTGTTGAACCAGCTCTACAAGCACACCCAGATGCAGGAGAGCTTCTCCATGATCTTCCTGGCTGTGCTTAACGGCCAGCCCAAGGAATTCCCGCTCGATGAAGCCATTCGCGCATTCATCAACCACCGCATCGACGTGGTGCAGCGCCGCACCGTCTACCTGCTGCGAAAAGCTCGCGAGCGCGAACACATTCTCGAAGGCTACAAGATTGCTCTCGACAATCTCGACACGGTCATCCGTATTATTCGCGCTTCCGGCTCGCGCGCCGAGGCTCGGGAAAACTTATACGCCTGGGGTAAGGGAACCGAGATCGTCATCAACCTCGATCGTGAACGCCTTTCGCAGGAAGAACGCGGTCTGACTCTACGCCAGGTCGACGCGATCCTCGAGTTGCAGCTCTATCGCCTCACCCAGCTTTCGGTCGACGAAATCCTCAACGAGCTGAAAGAAATCCGCGCGAAGATTGCCGAGTACGAATCCATTCTCGCCAGTGACACGAAGCTGCGCAAGGTCATCGTCAAGGAACTTGAAGACGTTCGCGACCGCTACGGCGACGCGCGCCGCACGCAAATCGTCGACGAGTCCGCCGAGTTGCAGCTTGAAGACCTCATCGCCGATGAGCAAGTCGCAGTGACTGTCAGCCACCAGGGCTACCTGAAGCGCACGCCCATCTCCATCTACCGCCAGCAGCGCCGCGGCGGCACCGGCCGCACCGGCATGAAGACGCGCGAAGAGGATTTCGTCTCGCAGCTCATTGTCGACTCCACGCATGCATTCCTGTTGTGCTTCACAAATACCGGCCGTGTCTACTGGCTCAAGGTATATGAAATTCCCGACGTCGGCGCCGCCGGTAAGGGCAAGAGCATGCAGAGCCTGCTCAATCTGCAACCCGGCGAAAACGTGCGCACCATCCTTGCGATTCGCGATCTCGAAGAAGAAGGCAAGTACATCTTCTTTGCCACGCGCAACGGCATCGTGAAGAAGACTCCACTCAAGGACTTCAGCAATGTGATGTCCCGCGGTATCATCGCCATCGCGATTGATAAGGACGATGACCTCATCGATGCACGCATCACAGACGGCAAGCAGACCATCTTCCTCGGAACCCGCGACGGCATGGCTATTCGCTTCGATGAGGAATACGACCTGGAGCGCGACAAAAACGGCCTGCGCCCCATGGGCCGCAATGCCGCTGGGAACAAGGGCATTTCGCTCAAGAAAAGCGATCAGGTCATCGGCGTCGCGATTACTGATTCTGACGAGACGAGAGATCGTGATCGCGATGAGTGCGCCGCAAGCCTCAAGCTGACCTCGAAGCTCACGAGTTTGAGAGCCGCATACACGAGCGCCAAAGATGCCCTGCAAAAGGCGCGTGAAGAGCGGAGAAACGGATCGCCAACAGATGAAAAACTGAAGGCGAAAGATAAAGCCGCGGAAAAGGCCCTCGATGACGCAGAGAAAGCCTTGAAAGACCTGGATGAGAAACTCGGCGTCAGCAAATTCCTGATCCTTACGGTTACCGAGAACGGCTTCGGAAAGCGCACCGACATCGACGAGTATCGACTGACGGCGCGCGCAGCCCAGGGTGTCACCAACCTCAAGGCGAACTCCAAGGTCGGCAAATCCGCGTCCATCCTGCTTGTAGATGAGACCTCGGAGTTGATGGTCATCAGCCAGTTCGGAAAAATCATCCGCATCGACACCAAAGGCATTCGCGCAGCGGGACGCTCTACCCAAGGCGTGAAGCTGCTGAATCTCGAACCCGACGACAAGGTAGCCGCCGCCGTCATCATCCCACCGGAAGAATTAAAGGAAGACGAGCCGATGTTGTTGCAATAATTCGCAGCGCACAATTTGGGTGCCCCAGGTCTCGTCCGCCGCGGCGGATGAGCCCTGGGAGCAAGTTTTCAATCCCCCAAGGGAGTGACCCGCCGGATAGTCTTATCCATCGGCTTACTAGGATCGTAGACAAAGCGGATCCTCGCCCACGCGGCCAAGCTCAACTCGCACATTAGTTCAAGCCGCTCGCCGACCGAGAGATTTCTCCAGTTGTGAACCTTCTCCGCCAAGCGCTCCGGTACAAATGTTCGGTCAAAATCCCTCTCATCCATCGCACAAACCTTTCGCCCACCAAAACATCATTCGAGAGCCGCAGCCTCACAGCTTCTTCAGCTTCTCCTCCAGGTCCGGCACGTAACTCACCTGCGCATCCGGCTCCAGCTTCTTCGCCTCCGCCAGCGCCGCTTCCCAGGCCTTGCGCGCTTCATCTCTCTGCCCCATCGCTGCGGCGCTGTCACCCAACGCCGTCTGGCTCATGATCTCCGTTGGATCAATCGCCGCCGCTTCGCGCGCCAAGGGTAGCGCGTCCTTCGTGTCTCCCGTCCACATCAATTGAAACGCGTTGATCGCCCGGCTCAGCGCGGCCGTCTGCTCTACTTGAAACCTCCCCTGATAGACCATCACGCCGTTGTCGATCAATGCCGCCGGCTTCAAGCTCTGAAACGATCGATACGGATTCATTCGCCCGCTCGGCCATTCGCATCCGCTCAGATCGCCAGCGCTGATGAAGACATTCCCTTCGATAACCGGAGGAACCACATCCGCGCCGCCCAGCCAGAAAGTGTCAATGTTGGGCAAATGATGGCAACGAATGCCATACGTCTCCGGATTGATTTCCGGTTGCGCGAAATACGCAAACCAGCACTCCTGGCTTGGATGGCTGTCCTGCCACTCCTTCACCTGATAAAGTTGCTGAGCCCAATCAGCGTTGGCGTCGCTCAGAAGGTTGTGAACATTCTTCGGTCCGCCGGATGCCTCATTCGCGTACGAAATGTAATTCGGAAACACCGTCAGCGACGAAACCACGTGCGCCAGCACCAGCGCCGCTCCGGCCCACATCCAACGCTTGCTCTTTTTCGCCAGGGCCACGACACCGCCTGCCGCAAAGATGAACATGAATACGTCCACCGGCAGAATATGGCGCGCGCCGATGTCGATGCTGGCTACGATCGCGACCAGCAGGTAGAAGACAGAAGGCACAAGCACAAACGCTAGTTCACGCCCATTGCGCAAGCGCCGAGTCAACATTGCAAAGAAGGCCAACGCCACCAGCGCCAGCATGCCCAGAGTGGTCTTGATAAGAATTACGGCAGGGAAGTACCACCACTGACCGTGCGCATAATTTTTCCCGAAAGCAAAGGTGGGATAAAACTCCGCCATGCGCTTTACGTCTACCATGCCGATCAAGTACGACTCCGGCAGCAGGTGCAAATGCGCAATCGCCATCACCACGGTCTGATTGAACGGGCTGATCGGCTTGACATAGTCCGCAACAGTAGTGAACGGCAGACCCGCGGGCCGCGCCCCGTAACGGAATCCATAGAAAGCCCATAGCACGACCACGCCAATCGCAACGACAGCCGCAAAAGCGCCGCACAAACGCAATGCCACCCGCCTCCGGTTCTCCTTAGGCGCAAATACAATCTCCCACGCGATCAGCATAAGTAACATCGGCGCCAGCAGAATCCCCGAATGCTTCGTCGCCAGAAGCAATCCCGACAGAACCCCGGCCACCGCCAACCGAACCATCGTCGGCTGTTTCGCATAGCGATAGAACGCATAAATGCTCGCCAGGAAGAAAAGCGACACCCCAATATCCGTAGTCACCAGCGCCGAGTGTCCCAGAATATTCGGGTCAAAGGTCACCAACACCAGTGCAATCAGCCCGGCCGCCTCGCCAAACCACTCCCGTGCGGCAAAAAACACCGTCAGGCTCAAGCAGATCGCCAACAATCCGGCCGCCAGCCGCATCTGAAATACCATGCGCTGGCTCGATCCGTCATTGCGCGCCAGCCAGTCGCGCCCGTCGAGGTAAGCTTCGGCCTTGAATTCGCGTCCCTTAAGCGGCGGCACCCACAAGTCGCGTCCCAGGACGGGCAGCGTGGCAAGCAACTTCACCAGCGGCGGGTGCTCCGGGTTCAGGCCGTAGTCGCCGGTGTGCCACATCATATAGCCGGCAAACATGTGGTTGCCTTCGTCAAAGGTGAGCGACTCGCGATGAACGACATAAATCATCTGCGCTGTTTGAATCGTGAGCAGGCAGACTATTGCGATCCAGACCCATCTTTTTCCCGTCACTGCAACTCCTTGATGTTTTCGATGGCGACAATTCTACAACGTCAATCCTTTCAATCGAATCCGCCGGATCACACTTGTTCGTGCGCAACTTATCAGACGAAACCGAACCCGCCTAGGCACTCGAATTCGTTTCCGCAGCGTCTTACACTGGTGATGCTCTCGATTCTCCGCACGCTCCTGATGGTGCGAACAGCTTATATCGTTCTTTTGCTGACTGCGTTCATGGTCTCCACAGCCGGCGCTGCCCGGATTACCCCGGCGCAAACCCGCGCCCACGCGTCGATCGGCAAAAATTCTCTCCGCCGTACGCACCGCCCTGTTCATGTCGCCCCCAAGCGCTCATCTCGCTACAGCAAGAGCCGAGCCGCTCACCGCTCCTACGGTCAAAAGCCGTCTCTTCGTGCGCGGCACGCCAAGGTGAATCGCTACCATCCAGCGGCTCGCTTTACTCAAATCAGCACCACCACGACCCGCCCAGCGCAATCCAGGCCCGCACAAATAATTCCCGAGCCATCGATCGCCAATCCCCCGAGCTCTGAGGCCACGAGCTCCGAACAAGTGTCCAATCCGCCCGAAGTTCCGGCCGCCGCTTCCGCCACGACCGAGGCTTCCGCTCCAGAGACTCCCACGAATTCAAACCCAGCGACCGATCTTTCACCGCCGGGCGATATCAGCAGTCCTCTGAATGCTTCCGTCGAAGCCGAGCATCCCATCGTCTCCTCTGCCGGCCCGCTCGCGTCGTTGCACAGGCCAAGAATGTTTGCTTCTCCGTTGCGCGGCTCTCACGATTCTCTCGTCCGCCAAAATGAACGCTCCGAAGCCGACTATCTTGAACGAATAGAAGATGACGCAGATCTCGCCGACCGCATTTCCCGCGGAATGCTTGTCCCGGTTCCCGAGTCGGCCGCTCTCGCTGTCAACGCCAATCTTCCCCTGGACCGCCGCTACTGCCGCCCCTGGACCGCATCTTTTCTCACGGATCTCGCCCGCTCCCACCGGGCTCAGTTTCACACCCCGATCATGGTCAGCTCAGCCGTCCGAACGGTCGAGTATCAGAAGCGACTGATAGGAATCAACGGCAACGCAGCTGCAGCCGAGGGCGATATCGTCAGTCCGCACGTCACTGGCGCCACGATTGACATCGCCAAATCGGGCCTCAGCCGCCGCGAAATCACGTGGATGCGCAACCAGCTTCTCCCTCTTCAGACCGCAGGCATGATCGACGTCGAAGAAGAATTCAGGCAAGCCTGCTTCCACATCACCGTTTATAAGAACTACATTTCCGCCGCTCCCTCCCATAAATCCCGCCGTGCTTCCGCGCAGACTGCCAGCGGCGCTGACACCCAGCTCGGTGCCGAGGCAATCGCCTCCAAAGTTCGCTGACGCCAATCCGTCCAAACCGATTCTCGCCAAAATCATTACCGTCTCCTCTCGAGAAGGGTTACAATCGCGGGCAAATGCATTTCATCCTGCATGCATGCGTGAACGGCCTGACAACAGGCTGTCATTTTTCTTCGTCTGCAACCGGCCATGACAGACACGTCACCGGTAAAGCCACGTTGAATGCGCTAGTATTCCAAGTGACATTTTTGAGAGGCGGATCATGAGCGATCAGGCAGTTCAACCCGTGGCAGATACGACCCCCGGGCTCACACAGTGGCAGCGAGTAGCGAATACCTTCACAGCTCCGTCCAAGACTTTCCAGGACATCAAGCGCGGCAACCGAAGTTGGTGGATGCCATTCTTGGTCATGGCCTTGCTCGGCTACATCTTCTTCGCGGCGATCACGACCAAAATCGGCTGGAATCAGGTAGCGCAGAATACGATTCACATGAGTGCCAAGGCAGAGGAGCAAATGTCGCAGCTCCCCAAAGACCAGCTGGAAATGAGGATGAAATTCACTCAATACGCGATGGAGGGCTCCTTCGCCGCAGGACCAATTCTGATTCTGGCCATCCTCGCCGTGGCTTCACTCATCCTGTGGGGCACGATCAATTTCGCGTTTGGAGGTAAAGCGACTTTCGGCAGCACCTTTGCCGTCTACATATACGCGTCTCTGCCCGGAATTATCAAGACCATCTTGGGCACCGTTGTGATCTATGCGGGAATGGCGCCGGAATCTTTCAACCTGAATAATTTTGCGCCGACTAGCATCGGGTCATTTCTCAATCCGCTTGAAACCAACGCCGCTCTCTACAAGCTCGCCAGCGCGATCGATTTCACCACGATCTGGAGCATGGTGCTGCTGGGAATTGGCATCGCAATTGTGGCCGGCGTCAAGAGAACATCGGGCTACATCGCCGTCTTCGGCTGGTGGACAATCATCGTCTTAGTGAGCGTCGGATGGGCGGCAATCATGGGTTAATCAGCAACACAGCTACGAATACAAACGGCGCACATCTCAGATGTGCGCCGTGCTTGTCTTCCGCTAAAAGCTAGAAGCTAAAAGCTAGCAGCTGTCCTTACTCCATCCACCGCCGCATAATCAGCGTCGCATTAATCCCGCCAAATCCAAATGAATTCGACAGCGCCACGTCGAAGCTGTGCTTGAGCGCCTTGTTCGGAACATAATCCAACCGGCACTCAGGATCGACATTGTCGAGATTGATCGTCGGCGGCAGTTCCTGATTCAGCAGCGCGAGCACCGTGATGCCGGCCTCCAGACCTCCCGCGCCGCCGAGCAGATGCCCGGTCATCGATTTCGTGCCGCTGATCTTCAGCTTGTGGCTCAAAGCATGTTCGCCAAACACCAGCTCGATTGCTCGCGACTCGTTGCCATCGCCGGCCGGCGTTGAAGTAGCATGAGCATTCACGTAGCCAACCTCCTCTGGCTTAACGCCCGCATCCTTCAATGCCGCTCGCATGCTGCGTTGTGCGCCCGCACCGTCCGGGGCGATGCCTGTCATGTGATACGCGTCCGCGCTCATTCCGTAGCCAATAATTTCGCCTAGAATCTTCGCGCCGCGCGCCCTGGCAAACTCCAGCTCTTCGAGAATCAGAATGCCTGCGCCTTCGCCAATGACGAACCCGTCGCGGTCTTTGTCGAACGGCCGGCTAGCCTTGGCCGGTTCAGCGTTGCAAGTTGAAAGCGCTCGCATGGCTGAAAATCCGCCCACCGAAAGTGGCGTCACCGCTGCCTCCGCCCCGCCGGCGATCATCGCATCTGCATCTCCGTGCAAAATCATCCGCACCGAGTCGCCAATCGAGTTCGCGCTGGTGGCGCATGCCGTCGCCGTCGCCGAGATCGGTCCTCTCGCTCCATAACGGATGCTGAGATGACCCGCCGCCATGTTCACGATTGCTGCGGGAATAAAGAAGGGCGATATCTTGCGTGGGCCACCGGCAAGCAGGTTTGCGTGCTCGCGCTCGATGATCTCGAACCCGCCAATGCCCGAGCCAATAAAGACGCCAACGCGATCAGCGATCTCCGGTGTGATCTGGAGACCTGACTGGGCAAGTGCCTCTTGCGCGGCGGCAAAAGCAAAATGGGTGAAGCGCCCCATCTTGCGCGACTCTTTTTTGTCCACGAAGTTCAGCGGGTCAAAGTTTTTGACCTCGGCGGCAAAGGTAACAGGAAATCCAGTGGTGTCGAATCCTTGAATTGGCCCCATGCCACTGGCTCCCGCCAGCAGCTGCCGCCATACCTCCGGAGCTGTGTTGCCCACACCGCACACCAGCCCAAGGCCGGTGATGACGACTCTACGGTTCACCGGCTACTTGCCTTTCGCGGTCTTTTCGTTCTTCTCGATGTACTCGATCGCGTCCTTGACGGTCTTGATCTTCTCGGCGTCCTCGTCAGGAATCTCCAGGTCAAAAGCCTCTTCAAACTGCATTACCAACTCGACCACATCCAGCGAATCCGCGCCCAGGTCTTCCTGAAAGCTCGCGCCGGGGGTCACTTCGGCTTCATCCACCTGCAACTGCTCGACGATAATCTGCTTTACCTTTTCCTCTACGGCCATGCGTGCTTCTCCTCGTTTTCCTTAAGACTTTTGAACTCAATCGGGTTTGGAAACCGTTTGCGTTCCGCCTGCCTACAATACCGGCCTGCGGCACACAAATACAACCACCGCGCCAAAAATTTGCGCATGGCCCCGAAATTCCAAGTCTACCGGGCCAGTCTGGGTGTGTAAAGGCGCACCCACTGGGAAATAAAATCAATCACCTGCGAGCACGAATCCACGCGCGGATTTCCCCCCCGCCATCAGGTGAAATTTCGGCAAATTGTCTCGCGAATTGCACAACGGAAAGGCGTACATTAGGCGAAGAGCAAAAGGGGAGATCGGATGCAAGCTGTCGTCGCCGGAATAGTTGCTGCCTTTGTTGGAATCCTCGTGGGATTCTGGCTGCGAAGTGCGTCCGCCAAAGAGCGCATTCAAAAGTTGGAGGCAGACGTGGCCGCGGGTCAATCCGCATTGGCCCAGGCCCAGACCGACTCTGCCAGACGTGCCGGATTTGAAGCCCTCGCCAACGAGCGCGAAAAGACAATTGATCGCCTCGCCGCCGAGCGCGATGCCGTCCGCAATGATTTGCAGTCGAGCCACAACGCCGCACGCACCCAAGCCGCCCTCGTCAGCCAACTCGAAACTGATCTGAAAAACGAACGCCAGAACATGGTCGAAAAGATCGCCCTGCTAGAAGCCGCGAAGACCACCCTCTCCGACCAATTCGCAGCCCTCGCCTCTGACATTCTTGACCAAAAATCCAAGACCTTCTCTGAAGGCAGCCAAAAGGAAATTGGAACGCTGCTCACACCGCTCAAGGAGCAGATCAACGAGTTCCGCAAGAAAGTCGAAGAAGCGCAAAGCGACTCCAAGACCGGCGTCACCAAACTCGAAACCCTCATTGGCAACCTCGGCGGCATGAATCAGCAACTCGCGGAAGAAGCCCGCAACCTTAGCACCGCTCTTCGCGGCTCTTCCAAAGCGCAAGGCGATTGGGGTGAGTTTATTCTTCGCGATTTGCTCGAAAAGGCGGGCCTCCGCGAAGGCGAGCAATACAGTTTCCAGCAAGTCTTCGCCGGCATCGACAGCGAAAACGGCGACAGAGCAAAATCGGCAAGGACCGACGTCATCATCTTTCTCCCTGGCGGCCGCAACCTTATTATCGACTCAAAAGTCTCCCTGACCGCATACAGTGACTGCGTGAGCGCCGCGGCGGAAGACGAACGCACGGCCGCGCTCAAGTTGCATCTCGCTAGTGTTCGCGGGCACGTGACGGGTTTGGCCAAGGCCGGATACCATCGCCTGCCAGGCATCGAGGCTCCTGACTTTGTTGTGCTGTTTGTACCAATCGAGCCGGCGTTCCTCATGGCCCTCCAGAACGATACCGAGCTGTGGGCAGACGCCTATAAGCAGGGCATCCTGCTCGTCGGACCAACCACGCTCCTCTATGTCATCCGTATCGTGAATGTCCTCTGGCAGCAGGAGCGCCAGGCTCGCAACGTAAAGGAAGTTATGGATCGCGGCGCTGAACTCTACGACAAGTTCGTCGGCTTCGTCAGCGACATGGAAGCCATCGGCGAAAGCCTGCGCCGCACCGACGCGAGCTACAGCAATGCAATGAAAAAGCTAGGCGAGGGTCGCGGCAATCTCATCCGCCAGGTGGAAATGCTGAAGCAACTCGGCATCCGCACCACAAAATCGCTCTCCCGAAATCTCCTGGATCGCGCCGACGACGAAGAACCCGAGTTGGCATTAGCGGCCGAAGCCGAAGACAGTGGCGCTGATCTCTTGAAATAGGGCAGTATATTCCCTCGGCAAATCAACGGAGCAAATGTGGAACGATTCGATCCTTCACATCTCATCAAGAACAGCAGCAAGATTACAGATGTTTTTGGGTATTGGCCTACATTCCACGACGCTGAAATACACAGCCTCTCGCTATCAGGAGACGTGGTTGACCCCTGTGATCCCGAGTGGGAATGTCCAATGCTCGATATCAAAGTTCATCTTTGGGAGATGACCGATGAGGTGACGAAAGAGGGCTGGATTGTTCTGGCGAAGCACACGCTTACCGAGATGAGATTTCAAAATGTTGAGAAGCTGGAACTGTCAAACTTCAATTATCACAATTCAATGGGAGCCACAGTGGGGGCGGAAATGGCGGAGCCTGTTGGCTGGGCTAAGCTTGGTGTTGATGCTTTGGTCTTCGGAGGTTCAGTGCTTTCATGTCTTGGCAACTAATAGGGAGGTTGGTACTTTGGCAGGAATAGATCGATTAGCACCTACGCTCATCATTATGTTGGGTATTGGTGTGGTCGGCTTCGTCATGAGTCTCGGTTGGAGCAAGGTTGTCGGCGGTGGCTGGGATCGCGACAAGATCGTGTTTCTTGCAAAGATGTGGGGCGGCCTAGCCTTGGCAGGTATCGTCCTGGTTTTTGTCGCATTGAGTTGACTCGAAGCCGCCCAAAATAGAAACGATTTTGGGAGTCGAACCTGAGGACCTCAATCCAATTGGTGGCGGAAGGACGCCACCCATGATTACGGTGGAGATCGTACGTGGCTTCGGTCTTCATGCGAAATTCAAATGCCAATCCGCAGAAGTTCTCTCAGCTGTGCCTTGCGACCTCGAAGGACCGGCGACCGGAAGACTCTCTGATTTGCCGCATCGCTAGCTCTGCTAACTTCGCTGCCCGCCCAACCCAGCAAACGCCGCCCGCATCCGCCGCCACGTCGTCCCCAGATCCTCCGGCTGCACCCGCGTTTCAGCCACCGTTGTGATGAAGCTCGTATCGCCCGTCCAGCGCGGCAGCGCGTGCAGATGCAGATGCCCGGCTACCCCCGCCCCCGCGGCCTGTCCCAGGTTCATCCCAAAATTGAGCCCGTGCGGACGATAAAGCTCCATCAGCACCTGCTCGGTCTGTTGCGCCATGTCCATCAACTCATGCGCAGCTTCCGGCGGCATTCCAGCCAGCCGATCGAGATGCGCAAATGGCAGCACCATCACATGCCCCGAAGTGTAGGGAAATGCGTTCAGGCAAATAAAGCAGTGCTTTCCGCGCACCACAACCCCGCCCGCCTCTTCGGCCTGGTCCATGCTCATTCCGTTCGTGATGGCGAAGTCCACCGACGCGATCAAATTGCAGAAGACGCAGCTATGGTCGCCGGGCCACGCGCTCAGGCTTGCCGGAATGCCGGGGCGCGGCGCGCCATCGGCCGTGGTTATGTATGCAAATCGCCAGGGAGTCCAGAGTTGGTCCATATCCGTTGCCCCAAGTATAGAAGCGTGGTCCAGCTCCTTCACTCTCCTCAAGCCAAATCTGCTTCGCCAGAGAAATGTTCTTTAATTTTGTGGCGCAGAAACTGGCTCAAATTGTCCGATCCCCGCCCAAGTCATGTGCCCGCAGTCACAATCCACCCTTAAGTGCAATTGAACTGCTCTGTCCGGATGCGAATTTCCCCTCCCCCACCGCCATATATGTCCAGTCCGCACAAAGCATTACATTGACGCTGGAAAGCGTAGATTGCTACACTTGAAAGCGTAGCTTCCTGCGCGGATTCCAGCAGTTAGTTGCGGCCGCCCTCCAAGCCAGCCGTTGCCTGCCTGGTGTTTCCCTAGGAGACAAGTCGCTTTCCATGCCAGGTCAACTGGCCGGAAGCCCCGTCTCTTGTGAAGACACCGTGGTGAGCGGCACGTCGGCTGAGTCTTGAGGAATCGGTCACCGGCATCGATCGCACCCGCAAGCGCGACACAGATGCCAATCCAGCGGCGAGCAATGCAGTCACTGGAGCAAGGAATCGCGGAGCCGCTGTCATGCCAAACGTCCTCAATCCCGAACCCGAGAGCATAACCCTGAACACCGAATTAGAAACCCCCACGCTTGAACCTGCGACGGAGCTAGAGCAGTCGTCGCCCGAATCCACGTCCAACCCCGAGACCGCCCCAGAAGTTGCCGCAGTCGAATCACCCGCGCTGGACGCCGATGCCCCAACCGAGCCTGTAGCAGAGGCCGTATCCGCGCAACCCAATCCTGTCGGCACCGCAGAGCCCGTTACCGATCCTGTCAGCGCCGCAGAATCCGCCACCGCTCCCGTTGCTGAAACACCCGCCGCCGCAACACCGGCCGCAACAACCGGCACTCACGGCGAGCACCATGAATCGATGGACGACTTTTCTGCCGCCCTTGCCGCCTTTGAGCGCGAGCAGGCCGCAGAAGCTGCTGCCGTCGAAGCCTATGGCGACAAAGTCGTCTCCGGCACGGTGATCAAGCAGACTGAAAAGCATCTGGTCATCGACGTCGGTCTTAAGTCCGAGGGCCTCGTGCCCATCGAGCAGGTTTTGGACCACACTGGCGCGGTCCGGTTCAACGCCGGCGACGTCATCGATGTGGTGATCGAGCGCGAAGAACCCGAAGGCGGCTACCTGGTCAGCTACGAGAAGGCACAACGCCTCCGCGTCTGGGACACCATCGAGAAGGCCGCGAACGACAAGACTCCGGTTATCGGCACAGTCGTCAGCCGCGTCAAGGGCGGCCTCACCGTCGATATCGGCATGAAGGCATTCCTTCCCGGTTCGCAGCTTGAGATTCGTCCCGTCCGCAATCTCGACGGCTATCTCGGCCAGCAGATCGAAGTTCGCGTCATCAAGCTCAATAAGAAACGCGGCAACGTCGTCGTCTCCCGCAAAGAGATCCTCGAGGAAGAGCAGAACGCCAAGCGTTCGCTGACCCTCGATCACCTCGGCGAAGGCGCGGTTCTAACCGGAGTCGTAAAGAACCTCACCGACTACGGTGCGTTTGTTGACCTCGGCGGTATCGACGGCCTGCTCCACATCACCGACATGAGCTGGGGCCGCCTCACGCATCCCCGCGATCTGGTCAACGTCGGCGACGAGATCCAGGTCAAGGTGCTGAAGTTCGACAAGGATAAGCAGCGCGTCTCGCTCGGCTTCAAGCAGTTGACGCCCGACCCGTGGCTCGATGCCTCCGAACGTTATCCCGTGGGCGCGCATGTCCATGGCCGCATTCTCTCGGTGACCGACTACGGCGCGTTCGTCGAGCTCGAGCAGGGCATTGAAGGCCTCGTTCACCTCTCTGAGATGACCTGGTCCAAGCGCCTCAAGCACCCCTCCAAGCTGGTCAAGCCCAGCGACGAGGTCGACACCGTTGTTCTCAGCGTCAATCCGGCCGACCGCCGCATCTCGCTGGGCATGAAGCAGCTCCTTGAGAACCCGTGGGAAAACCTCACCGAGCGCTACCCGGCCGGAACGGTGGTCGAGGGACGCGTTCGCAATCTCACCGACTTCGGCGCCTTCATCGAAATCGAGGATGGCATCGACGGCCTCGTCCACGTCTCAAACCTGAGCTGGACCAAGCGCGTCAAGCATCCCTCTGAAGTCGTGAAGAAGGGTGAGAAGGTCAAGGCCGTCGTTCTCGGCGTCGAGCCGCAGAACCGCCGCCTCAGCCTGGGAATCAAGCAGCTTCAGCCCGATGTCTGGGAGAGCTTCTTCGCCGCGCATCGCGTGGGCGACGTGGTTCACGGCAAGGTGCTCCGCACCGCGCAGTTCGGCGCTTTCGTTGAAATCGCCGAGGGTGTCGAAGGCCTCTGCCACATCTCCGAGGCCGGCGAAGACGCGAGCGGTGCTTCCAAGCTTGAAACGGGCATGGAGCACGAGTTCAAGATCATCAAGATCAACGTGGAAGAGAAAAAGGTAGGCTTGAGCCTGCGCGCAGTCGGTCACGAAGCCAGCCGCGCCCAGGTCGAGCACTACAAGGAGAGCGCGCACAAACAGCCCGTCTCCAGCTCGACCACCACGCTTGGCGATCTCCTCAACTGGCGCAAGAACGAGCGATAACCCCGCTTAAGCCACAAACATCAACGGCCACCCGCGAGGGTGGCCGTTCTGTTTTCTGGCAGCGCATTTGCTGGCGCGGCGGCATTTTCGAGGGAGCGGCAAATTGTTCCACGTGGAACAATTTGGGAAATGTTCCACGTGGAACATCGACGTCTAGGTATTACGTTGGATTGGTTTGGCGCGCGCGGATTTGCAGAAGATTACGGGTTTTCTGAAACTCCTTCGGATTCCGGGCGCATCACGGTCAACCAGGACGGAACGCTCTTTTGGTGTTGCAGGGGAATAGCAATTCAACGCCTAACTATATGGCGGAGGAGGCGCGCTGGCTGTGGGCGCTGCAGGCCGATCCTTCGCCATCGAGCGGATGTATTGGATGAGGGCATGCACTTCATCCTTACTGGCGCGGCCGGCGGACTCAGCGGGCATCTTGCCCCTGCCGTTGCGAATGACATTGAACAATTGCTGGTCCGGCCTCTCTGACAGTGACTTCGGATCGGTCCAGTCAGACAATGCGAGTTGCCTGTCCCTGGCAATGTCAGTCTTGCCGTCTCCGTTTGCCCCATGGCATATTGCGCAGTCTCGCTCGTAAAGCGCTTTCGCCGGCGCGGACGCAGCGTCCTGGGATGATTGTTGGGGCGAGGGAATGGACAGAGGGAGGACGATCGCCGTAGCGAGAAAGAGCGCCTTGATCATGATGGTCTCCTCAGTCGCAGATGTCAGGGAGAGGCGTCTTGCAGCAGTTGCAATAATTCGTGGCAATTATAGGCCCGGGCGGCGATCCGCGATGACCTGCTTGGTTGATCAAATCGTGCGAATCGGCAGCAACTTCCGTGCCGCGCGCACAGAGCCTTGGCGCGGAATTCTGCTCCCGATGCCGGTAATGGGTCTGTGAGGTTCGATCGTTCCGCAATCGAGAACTCGAGGTCTTGTCAAAAGCGAAAGATGACTCCGTTTACGGGTATGTCGATTTCGTCGAGCATGCCATTGGGCGTCACCTCGACTTTGGCGCCCTTGGGCCCGCGGAAGAACACGTAGCCTGAAGCATTCGATCCCTGTTTGACTGCGGTGTGGCGGAGAAAAGGCGGCGGGTGCGCCAGATCAAGCTGCGGCAGTGCGGAGCCGTTTCCGGCCTCAGTCCGTGCCTGCAATTGACGTGCCTCTTCCTGAGATCTTGTGCCGGCATTGGTGTCCATCTGTCGCATTGCTTCGGGGTGCGTGGGCGGCGGATCGGCGCTTCTGCTGTCTCCGGAGGAGCCGGATCCCGGAGGGCCTCCGGGTCCGTCGGGTCCCCCGGGAGGGCCACCGCCAGGCTGACCGGGTCCGGCGGCGCGGATGGTGGCCTGTGTGTCCAGATCGTGGGCCTTATCGAACCAGCGAAATCTCGTATGGCCGGGATCGGTGTAAAGGGCGGAGATTTCCTTGGGATTGATCTGAGTTTCGCCAGCGCCGATCTGGGCGACGGCGACGAACACAGAGAACTCCCCGTTGCGCCAGTTCTGGGGCGCGGTGATCGCCACGGTTGTGCCGTTGTAGGTGGTTTCGAGGAGCGGCTTGCCGCTGACGACGATCACCTTGCAATGTTCGGTATCTGCGCGGCTGAACGTGATCACTTTGGGGTTCTCGGCGGTCTGCGCGATCGCCGCAGCGGAAAGAAGAAGGAAGCAAACGAGAGGTTTCACCGGCATGTATCCTCAACAATTTCGATGAAGGTATTGTTCCACATCGTGGCTGGGGCGTCTGTGACGGTGGGTGGCCTACCCTTCAAGGTCCGACAACAGATGGGTGCCCGCAGATTTGGGCTTGGGATGGAAGTAAACAACGGAAGGGTGGAACCAGCCTGCAGGGTGAATATTCCCCCGCCAAAGCCGTCGGTACTTATTCACGTTAACTAAACCCGAAACAATTGCATCCCCAAATGGCGAACATGTATAGCCGGCCACATTGAGAGTTGCACAGTCGCGGCACGCGAGATTTACGTTAGTAGCGGCAGGCTTACAGGATTCAAATAACAAGCAATATAACGTCTCCTCAATCTGCAATACGGCAATCCTGTGACTTGACATCTTATGTCTACCAAGGCACGCCTCTATCATAAGAATAGATTGATGGAATCTGCCTTGACAATGATGAAATGCCGGAGCATAATTTTTCCGATTTCGTCTTTCCGAAGAGCAGTTCCTACATTCGGGACGCAGCACCCCCTTAGACGAAAATGCTAGTCACGCCGCCCTGTCATTCACCAATTGGACACACCATCCGAGTTCGACTTTCAGGCGTAGATAGTTTCACATTAGGGACTCCCAAACGTTCATTGGCATGCCCTCTTCGGGTCATGGCCTTTGGTTCAACGTACGTTTGCCGGCTTGCCTTCAGGCAAAGTCATGGAGGTGAATCATGCGATCGAACCCCAGACATTTCACGCTGTTAACTACATTGTTAGCCACCCTCTTCGCCATTGTAGTGACGGCTGCACCCGCGACGGCCGCGGCAACCACCTATCGTTGGGATACCGCGAGTGTCGCTCCCCTCAACGGTGTTCCCACTCTCAGTGAAGGCGGTTCAGACTTCGCGCTGGCTGCCGACCTCACGACCATTCGGATCATCGGCCATGGCACTTTCGGCGACGGCTTGGCGCCGACGGGCGGCGGCACTTGGGTCATAACTCAACCTTCCGGCGCCACGGCGAGCGGCACCTTCACTGTCACTAGACTCGTGGCGTTTACTCCTGCTTTGGGGTCGTTGCCACCCGCATTGGACGACACAATCGGCAATAGTGCAGACGCACGGTCAGGGCTGGCTGTGCTGCGCATCAGCTACTCAGATGGCACTTCGGGCACGCTTACCATCAGTTGTCATCTGCCGGTGATGTCGTCAGGTAAGCTCTTCGAAGGCATCACTGCCACGAAAGGCTTCGCAGATTTTTGGGACCGCGTACCTCCAGTCCCCGGCGTGAACGCGAATCGCACGGTCTTCCACGTCATTCCGTAGCGACGGCTCCAGACAGAGATGGATTGTGCGGTGGAACCGTGTCTCGGCGGTTCCCGCCGCGCTTCCTGCACCGCCCCCCACCATATTGAAGAAGGAGGACTCCCATGCAAGGACAACTTAGATACTCCCGGCCTATAACGGTTGGAGTGTTGGCAGTGGTTAGCCTTGTGCTAACGATGTTGCTTACCACTCGAACGGTCTCGGGGCGGGATTCAGGCAATGACAACGGACAAATCGCGCGAGGAGCTGGTACGACCATCATTCACGGCGGGACAGGATCCCCGAATTTCGTTCCTGTGATCACAACGATAGCCTTTCACGCCGAACGCTCTGGCGGGGGAATCACAGGCGAGTTCGACTGTCTGGCGCTCGCGCCGCCCGAGCCCGGTACCGGGCCGGGTAGCGGTCAATTCACTGAGAATGCAATGTACGTGGATGGCAAAGTGACCGGTGCCAGCGTGCACGAGGACACCGCGACGCTCACCGGGATAGCCGATATCACGGGTCTAGGTGCGGGTACAAACGTACCTTTCACATTCGTAGTGCACAAAGGTGGACCGGGGTCTGCCGCAGTGCTGACGGTCAACAGCTTGACCTTTCCGTTTCACGAGATTCTTGTTCAGGGCGCATTCCAGGTCGATGACCAGAAGTAGCGCTTGCGTCTTATGGCGATGGCGGGTGCCCGCAGATTTGGGCTTGGGGTGAAAGTAAACAACGGAAGGGTGGGGCACTCAGCCTTCATTTCTTTTCCGCTTTTGGCTTTGAAAAATCAAACTTCGGCAATCTCTGCGGAATCACGTAAACATGTTCCAAGAAGTGCCATGTGAAACTCAAGACGGCTTCGGCGTGTTCTTTTTCAATTACAACAATCGGGATCGGTTTGGCAATTGTCTGACCCACGTTCCAAGGATGCGCCCCGCGATTTCCGCTTAATCGTACTTTGTGCGCAACGTCTCTCAATGAAGGCGTAATGATTCTCTGTGTTTCAAGCCAGTCGATCATATCCTCAAGTACGTCATTGAATGGAGCCCCAAGATCCAGGCAACTGGTCTCGGTTGCTCTGCGACACATTTCCACTGTCGCATTATAAGCATCTACAAATTGGCAACGTATCGCTTCCTTGAAATCCACCGCCACGGGTTCTGGGATTTCATCAGGCACAGTATCGCCGGGTTTCCCTACTGGGTAGTGCGCCTCGTAAGCCCAATGTGTGGAATATGACCCGTGATCGCGAACCGTTTGGATAATCGCCAGAATGTACTCTCGACAACCGATACAACGTGCAGCCGCGATTATCCGGTCGGGTTGCCCATGTGATTCTTCGATGACAAATTTAGTAACTGTTGGAAAAGTAGCCGTATCGCCGCAATGTGGGCATGTCCCTCGAAAGACAAAGGAATTTTCGCTAATGTTCGCAAGCTCCATATCCATCGGCCAATCCTTCCATAGGAAGCGGGCCGTCTCTTAGAGAAGACCTACGAAGTCCGGCGCATCCTGAGCAGCGGGGATGGAAAGATCATAATCCGATCTTCCGTTCGCTTCCACTGCCGTCAGGAGCATAAGATATCTCCACTTTGATTCGTCAAGTATGATATTGCCGATTTAACCTATTTAAAGTAAGTAACTTGCCTACAGGATACGGGTGGGGGTAGGTAGGCTCTCGGGCGGGAACGGGCACCGTTCGTAAGGCGAAGAGACGGAGAGGCGGGGGATGGAGAGACAGGCCCCCACGGACCGTCCCCTTGCTGAGGCATTGCAGGCGCGCATCTTGGCCGATCAGACAATACACTGAAATTGTGGCTGCATCCTTCCATGTCGAGAACTTCGGGTGCCGCGCGGCGCGCGCCGACGGCGAGGCGGTCGCCAGCCTCCTGCGCAATGCGGGGCTCAATGAAGGCGAGTCAGCAGAGGCTGACGTGGTCGTAGTGAACACTTGTAGCGTGACAGCGGAGGCCGATCGCGAAGCTCGCGCGTTTATCCGGCGCGCCCAGCGCGTCAACCCCGCAGCCCGCATCGTGGCTACAGGCTGCTATGCCCAGCGCGCGCCTCAGGAACTGGCCAGCCTTCCGGGCGTGGTTGCAGTCGTCGGCAACAGCCACAAGGCTCTCGCTCCCGAGATCGCGCGGATTTTCGCTGGGAATTTAGGCACGAGTAGCGCAACCGAAGTTCCAGCTTCACTGGTCAGTGTCCAGGCCCTGGTGGCGGGCACAGGCGCAAAGGGACAGGCGGTCATCCTGGCTGACGATTCTTTTGCGCATTCCTTTCTCGAAGAAGCTCCAGTTGTTCCCGGCGCCCAGACTCGCCCGAATCTGAAGATCCAGGAGGGGTGCGGCAACCGCTGTTCGTTCTGCGTCATACCGCAAACGCGGGGCAGCTCCCGTAGTCTTCCCGCTGGAAAGGTTCTCAGCCACGTCGAGAGTTTTGTTGCGGCCGGCGGCAACGAGCTGGTGCTCTCCGGAATCAACCTGGGCCGCTGGGGACGCGATCTGCAGCCGGCCCAATCGCCCATCCGCACACTGGCGGCGCTGGTCAGGCAGATATTCGAGCACACCGATCTTCCTCGCCTGCGCCTTAGTTCCATCGAGCCGATGGACTGGGACAGCGACATGATTTTGCTCATGTCGGAGTTCGGCGGGACGAGGTTGGCGCGTCACGCGCATCTCCCACTGCAGTCGGGATCCGATGCGGTGCTGCGCCGGATGTACCGCCGCTATCGTCCCTGGCATTACGCTGAAAAGGTGGCCGCGCTGATCGACGCCGCCGGACCCAAACTCACCTTGGGCGCCGATGTAATGGCCGGCTTTCCCGGCGAGACTGATCGCGAATTCAAGGAAACGGTGGAGCTTATTCGCGCCCTACCATTCGGCTATCTGCACCTGTTTCCGTTTTCCGCCCGCCCTGGCACACGAGCCTGGTCTCTCCACGCCGAGTCTCCGGTCTCGACAGCCGTAGTCGAGGAGCGCATGGCGGTTCTTCGTGCCCTTGCAGCGGAAAAGAGCCTGGCCCACCGCGGGCAGTTTATCGGTTGCGAACTAGACTCGATCACCATGCACACGCCCGCAAAGATTGCCGAGCGCGGATGTACTTCCGCGCTAACGGAAAATTTTGTCCCGGTGGAACTCGCCGTCTGCTCGCCTGCCAACCGGCTCATTCGAATCCACGTCACTGGTCTCACCGGCGCAGGAACGCTCCTCGCGCTTCCCGCATCAACTGGCATTGCTTCCCTGAATGGGCCAGCTTGCGCCGTTGGAGATTCAATCCTGCAACTCGCGCTCTGAAGCCTCTCCTCATGGTCACAGCCGATGCCCGGCAGGACCATGGCCAGTGCTATACTCAGGGTGCGTTCGCGCGCCCTGCATACCCGGGGAAACCCTGGACCTGGACGCTCAAACATAGCGGAGGAGAGCACCATCGCACTCGACAAACGTTCGGCAAAGTCTTTTATTCGCATCAACGATCGAATTCGCGCCCGCGAAATCCGCGTAATCGACGAAAACGGCGAGCAACTCGGCATTCTGGCGCCGTATGAAGCACTCAAAATCGCCCGCGAACGCGGGCTGGACCTGGTGGAGGTTTCGCCCAACGCTGTCCCGCCGGTCTGCCGCATCCAGGACTACGGCCGCTTCCTCTACGAAAAAGAGAAGAGCGAGCGCGCAGCCAAAAAGAAGCAGAAGATCATCGTGGTCAAGGAAGTCAAGTTCTCGGTCACCGTGGACGAACACGACTACCAGACCAAGAAGAACCAGGCCGTCAAGTTCCTCACAGGGGGCGACAAGGTGAAAGCCAGCCTTCGCTTCCGCGGCCGCCAGATGGCTCATCGCGACCTGGGCTACAACATCATCAACAGGCTCATTCAAGACATTGGCGAAGTAGGCGTTGTGGAGTTCATGCCGCGCATGGAAGGCACCATCCTCCACGCAATCCTGGCGCCCACGAAAAAGCAGGAAGCGCCGAAGCCAAAGCCTCCGCAAGCCCTGCAACCGCAGCCTCCTGCTCCGCGTCCGCCAGCGCCGCCGGCGCAGTAAATCCAAGACCGAGTTTTGACGCGAAGGCCGCCTGTCATCGGGCGGCCATCGTGTTTCTCATTGGTTTCTCGGGCGACCTTCCGTGTGTGTGAACTTCATGGCAACTACGCCTGCTTGAAATCGCGATCTTGCATGTATTCTGGCCGCATGCATCGATTTGTGTATCGCGTCTCGACATTAGGCTGCGCTGTTCTTGCCATGACCGTGTTTCGTGCCGGCGCGCAGACAGGCAGGGCCGCTGGCGCCGTTCCAGCAGCCTCGCATTTCCCGACGAATGAAGACCTGCGCCATTTGAAATCGATGTCGGCGCCGCTGCTGTCGCCCGATGGCAAGCTGGTGCTGCTGACCGTGACGAACGCAACTGCGGAGGGTGCTGGAAGCCATTTGTGGGTTGCGGCTGTTTCCGCAGGCCATTCTGAAAAGGCGCGCCAACTCACCTTCTCGCCGCCCGCGGATAAGCGTGGAGAACGCGGTGCAGAGTGGGCTCCGGACAGTTCCGCGATCTTCTTTCTGGCCAAGCGCGGAGAGAACACTCAACTGTTCCGGCTCGATCTTCGCGGCGGTGAAGCTGCACCTTACGACTTGAAGATTCTGCCCCCCGTCGATGCTTCAAAAGATAAGGACGCGATCGTTCCTCCGCCAGCCGAAGGCTCGACTGAGAAGAAGGACGAGAAGAAACCTGCCGATCAAAAGGTGGAAGCTGTTCCGATAGACGTCGCTGGGTTCACGCTCAGCGAAGACGGAAAATTTCTCGCACTTTGGGCTCATGATCCCGAGACCCCAGGTGAGAAGAAGCAGAAGGAAGCGAAAGTTGATGCTTCATGGGTTAATCACGAAACCCACGCGACGCGTCTCTACCTCGTGGCGCTCAAGCCTGACGGCTCGCTCGACGGCACGCTCAAGGCTGTGTCTATTTCGCCCGATGTTCACGGAGCGCGCTGGTCACCCGTGGCCGACCGACTCTTCGTCGTGACGGAGGCGCCCAACGAAGCCTCCGATCTGGGGCCTGCGGGCGCAGCGTGGCTGGTTGATGCGGACGCACCTGACAAACCGACGAAGCTGCCTTCCATTCCTGCCACAATCCAAGGCGGTGCATGGCAGCCCGACGGCAATCAAATAGTCTTTTCCGCGGCTACTCCAGAAGACGCGCCACCAGGCTACGAAGAGCTGTATGCACTTTCGGTCACAGGATCTGAGACCAAGCCGCATCGACTCACTGCAGACTTTGCGGGCCAGTTGAATGCGTCAGCCCTCTATTTCACCTCGGATGGATCATTTGTCACGTTGGCGGCTGTGGGCACTCATTCCGTTGTTGTCCGCTTCGATCTCGACGCCAAGAAGCGACCCGCTCCAATCGATCTTGGCTCTGCTGTCGTCGCGGGCCTCAACACCAACCGCAAGCAAACTGGATGGGTATGGCTCGCGGACAGCGGTGGCATTCCGATGAAGCTCTGCTACGCGCAGCGCCTGGGCGACGCATGCTCGATTCTTCCAACCCCGGAGCTTGGACCCGCGAATATGCGCTCGGTCGAGCCTGAACTGGTTCGCTGGAAGTCCGGCGATTTCATCATTGAGGGGTTGCTCTATCTACCGCCTGACACAGGATCCGCAAAGGTGCCGCTGGTTGTCGATGTGCACGGAGGGCCTTTCGGCGCTTGGGAGAATCGCAGCGATCCATTCGCGGATTTTCTTGTGGGTCATGGATGGGCTGTGCTCCGGCCCAATCCGCGCGGCTCGTCCAACTATGGTGTGAAATTTGCGGCGGCCGACAAGAACGACCTGGGTGGCGGCGACTACAAGGACGTGATGGCGGGCGTCGATGCAGTGCTCGCAAAATATCCCATCGACTCTGCACGTCTGGCCCTCATGGGCTACAGCTACGGAGGCGAGATGGCCGGTTTCGTGGAGGGTAAGACCGACCGCTTCAGGGCCATCATCAGCGGCGCGCCGGTGATCGACCAGTTCAGCGAATACGGGACAGAAGGCGGTTCGTGGTACGACCGCTGGTACTTCGGCAAACCTTGGGAACACATAGAGGATGCGTGGCGCCAAAGCCCGCTCGCCGGCGCGGCCCATGCCAAGACGCCGTTTCTGCTGTTGCAGGGAGAAAGCGATAAAACCGATCCGCTGGGCCAGGCGCAGGAGATGTACCGAGCCCTTCGTCAGGAAGGCGTTCCAGTGGAACTTGTCACTTATCCTCGCGAAGATCATGGGCCGCTGGTCATCGGGCTGCTTGGACATCCATCGCCGGAGCCTTGGCATGGATACGATGCACGCCGTCGGATTGTCGAGTTCATTGAGAATGCATTTGCGGCGGCGCCGGCCAAGCCTTGAGAATGTTCACCTTCGCGGCGCGATTAGAGCGGTTCCCCAATTTCTATGTGGCACCTCCAGTTCCATACAAGGTGGCTTTTTCTTCCACCCCATGGACGAAGACCTGTCCATGGGGACCCCGGTTGAGGAAAAAGCCACTTAGCGACATCACTTCGCTAAACACCAATTGGAGAACCGCTGTAGCGGGGGAAGTGGCCTTGCGGTATACTGTTTAGAGCCACTTATGGGCAGGGAAACCCTTGTCTTCAGAGGCCACACGAGTCGGAACTCGCATGTTCCGCTCAAAACGAGAAAAACAATGCCCAAGTTGAAGACCCATACGGGCGCGAAGAAGCGCTTCAGCAAGACGGCCACCGGCAAAATCAAGCGGGGCCAGACGAAGACGCGTCACATTCTTTCGTCCAAATCGCCAAAGGTAAAGCGCAAGCTCGGGAGGACCGTGCTTGTCTCCGATGGCGACTACGCGAAAGTAGCGCGCATGATTCCTTACGCCTGATCGTTGAGCTGTCTTTGGACAGCGCTTCAGGGCCTGTTTCAATGGGCCCCCGGCAGACCGGAGCTTTCCGGAGCGTGCCGAGAGATTCAGGATTGCATGAGCGAGTGAAGAGGTTAACAGCGCAGCCTGCAAGGGTCGCGCCTCCTGCCTCCAGCCGCCTACACCACGAACCAAAAACGGAGACGATACCATGCCCCGCGTAAAACGCAGTACGAAGCGAAGTGATCGCCGCAAAAAGATTCTCAAGCGAGCCAGCGGTTACTTCCTCACGAAATCCAAGCTCTACCAGGCAGCCCAGGAAGCCGTCGAGCGCGGCCTGAAGTTTGCCTACACCGGCCGCAAGCAGAAGAAGCGCCAGTTCCGCTCCTTGTGGATCGTGCGTATTTCCGCCGCCGCCAAGCTGAATGGCACCAGCTATTCGCAGCTCATCAATGGCCTCAAGAAGGCCGGCATTGGCCTGGACCGCAAGATTCTGGCCGACATTGCCGTGCATGATGCCGCGGGCTTTACCAAGC
>Ga0137379_10000560_pt1 | contig 32816 bp, 33 predicted proteins | sample SagtaG_18_FD_104812 | JGI IMG/M metagenome (GOLD analysis project Ga0137379, IMG submission 104812) | Vadose zone soil microbial communities from Sagehorn Ranch, Mendocino, California, USA - Sage2_L_80_16 metaG | ecosystem: Environmental > Terrestrial > Soil > Vadose zone | place: USA...
CGTTGGCGGAACTGGCGGATGTGCCGGCGCGCGACCCCCTTACCTTTGCCCTCTTTAGGAATGATGCTGATCGAGCCGTCGCGCTCCAGATACGCGGAGTCGACCTCGGCGAGCTCGTCGATGCCGTGCTCGCGAGCTGCCATCATGAGCTCGTCCTCCTCGACGTTCTCTCGCTCCAGGTTGCGCTTGATCAGCTTCCCGCCCTTGACGAGAACGGTGGGTTCGCTTTCGAAGAGATGCTTCAGGTAGGGCACTCGGTGGCCGACCCGTGAGAACGCGGTGTTCACCGCGACAAGGGTCGTGGCCGCGATGACGCCGCCGATCAGAGAGTTGTCGCCGCCCGTCATCGCGTTTTGGACCGCGTTCGAGATCACGAGGATCACGACCAGATCGACAGGACTCATCTGCCCGAGCTCGCGCTTTCCCGCGGCCCGGAGGAGCACGAGCACCACCACGTAAACGACGGCGGTGCGGAGGATGATCTCCCACCAGGGCGTCGTTAGACCGAACACCTGCTCAGGATGACAAAACTTGGTGCGCAAAGCGCGCCGGGGAGTCCCCCACGAGTGCCAAAGCCGCGTCGAGGTCGACCGCGACGCCCTGGCGGCGGAAATACCCGGCCGTTCGCTCGACGTCTCGTCTCAGGAGGTCGCGGGCCGCGGGATGCGCGACGGCGTCGACCGACTGGGAGAAATCGATGATCACCGGGCGCTCGTGCCACCAGAGGACGTTGAAGGCCGAGAGGTCGCCGTGCACGAGCTCGGCGTCGAGGATCAGCCGAATCTCGCGCTGGAGCTCTCGCCAGACCCTTCGGGCAGTCCCCAGGTCGAGATCGACGTCGGAGAGCCTCGGCGCCGCACGATCGCCGTCGCCGATGAACGCCATGCGGTAGCCGTGCTCGACCCGCTCCACGGGTGGCGGCACCGTGACGCCGGCATTGTCCAGCCGCTGGAGCGTCGCCCATTCGTGCGACTCCCACCTCGCCTGAAGGTGCTCCTGGCCGAAGCGCGTCCGCTTCTTCATCGCGCGGTCCTCGCGAAACGTCCCTTCGCCCCAGACCCCCGCGTACAGATAGTCGTTGCGGAAACTGCGCTGAAGCCGCGGCTTGAAACGCTTCTCGGCCATGAGGCACATGCGCGTAGGACCGACCCGGGAGACGAGGTAGACCTCGCTCTCCTTGCCGGCCTTGAGCACGCCGAGATCGCGATCTTCATACGGTGCGTCGGCAAGCCAGTCGCTGGGGAACAATGCGGGCACGCGTCCTCCGTGTTGGAGAAACGTCGATGGGTGCGGCCGTCGCGCGCGCGGCGCTAGGGGGTGCCCGGCGCTCCCGCGATGTGGAGGCCGGCGGCGTCACGCGCGATTCGAACGCTCATCTAGCGGCCTCCTTCAGATTGTCGACCCGTGGGCGCGCGAGAAGAGTAGAGCGCGGCCGGATGCACATCAAGGTCCTATGTTCACGACGATTCGTTTCTGATAAATGCTCGTGAGTGGAGTCAAAGGAAGAGCGAAGGAAGCGTGATGCGCGCGAGCGGACGCGGCGGTGGAGAGAGAGGCATCCGGAATACAAGGAACGCGCTCGCGAGCTGCAACGGAAGCGCTACGTGGACAACCGGGCCGAGATTCTGGCTAGAGGCAGCGAAAGGGAACGAGCCCGGTACGCAGCGAATCCGGAGCCGATCAAAGCGAGGAATCGAGCTTGGTATCAGAAAAATAAGGAGCAGCGGCATGCCTACTACCTAAAACGGAAGGCCGCCATCCCGGCCGAGCAGCGTCGCCATCGGGAGCGCGAGCGCACACGCCGTCGCTATCGGGATGACCCAGCGGCATGGCTCGCTCGACAAAAGGCCTGGCGCGAACGCAACCCGGAACGAGCGCATGCCTACGTACGTGCGTCCTCAATCAAACGTCGTCGAGCAGCAGGCGGACGGAGCTTCACCTCAGCGGAATGGCTCGCCGTGCTCGAGCATCACGGCGGCAGTTGTGCGTACTGTGGAAGCAAGGTCCTCATCGAGATTGACCATCGAACCCCGTTGACCCGCGGCGGCTCAAACCTAATTGCGAACATTCTCCCGGCGTGTCGCAGATGCAATCGGCGCAAGCGGACAATGACCGAAGAGGAGTTCCGCGCACTACTTCAGCGTGAAAGGCGTCAGGGACTCGAGCTCGGCCTCGAGGGCCTCGACGGGAACGCCGGCACGACGAGGTCCTGACCAAAGATCTGCGACCTGGGGGTGTCGTTCAAGAACTTCATGATGCCGTCCGCTATTGAGTTCGCGACCAGGTCGGCTCGGTCGAGCATGAGCGCCCGATCATCGTCGCTCGAGACGTAACCCATCTCGAGGATGACCGCGGGAGTATGGGCTGCGACCGCGTGTTGGAAGCGGCTCCAATTGAAAGCGAAGTAGCCGGTCATGGCCCGGGTCACATGCGTCGGGTCGTAATCAAGTCCCGTCGCCGCGCCATATGAATCCTTGATGTCGTTGAGCAGCGCGTCCTCGTACGGTCCGCGACGCGCACCATGCGCCATCTTGAATCCGCTGTTCTCCCCGACGCCATCGCTATCCGCATGAAGCGCAACGAATGCGTCCGCGACGTAGCCCACCGGGATCGTCACCGGTAGGACGTCCACCGCGACACCCTTCGAGTTAAGGATGACGCTCACACGTTGGGCGATGTCGAGGTTGATCTCGACCTCCGTGACGCCCTCCCACTCCGCGCCGGTCTGCGGGATGAGGCGTCGCAGCTCGTCGGGGGCCTCGTCGCTCTTCCAGTGGCCGGCTTGGATCGCCACACGCCGCGGCCCCGTCGGAACGTTCTTCGGGATCGGGATGCGAAGGCTCCCGGTGGCGTTCGGCCCGGGGGTTTGAACGATGACGCCGCCCGGTGGGGCTGCGGCTGACCACGGATCGCTTGGGTCGTCCGGATCCGAGCCGATCTGCCCGAGCGGCGCTCCGGCGGGGACGAAATTCGGATCGGCGGCTGGACCGAGGACCGGACCGAGCTTGAGCTCTCCGAGCTGGATTCCCGTGAGAGCCGTGTTCGCGACGATCACAAGCGCCGCGAGCACCGCGGCGATCGCGACGGCCGCGGAGAGAGCGCGACTCACCCGCGCATTGTCAGGCCGCCACGACCTCTCCGACCCACTTGATCCATAAGAATCCGCGAAGACTCGGGACCACCAGACGGAGGGGATAGCCGTGTCCCGCGGTGAGGGGTTCTCCGCCCACGTGCGTCGCCAGCATCGCTTGCTCGACCTCCGAACGATCGAACGTCCAGCGATGCCCGGTAACGGAGATGACCTCGACACGTGTCGCCGTTTCGCCCACCGGGCTCCGCGCCAACACGTCCTTCAACGAAACGCCCGACCAGACCTGCTCGCTCCACCATCCGCCGGTGCAGTCGAGCACGACCGATGCCTCATGCCGAGGCAGCGCGGCGAGGTCCGCGTAGGAAAGCTCGGCGGGAGGAGCGCTGGGTGTTCGGATTCGGAGCCGCCACGTTTCGACGTTCACGGTCGGCACGCTGTCGAGGCTCCAGATCGTGACCGGAAAGGCATTGCCGGTGAATGAACCCGCGTGCCGTGATCCCGTCGCGCGTTTGGCAACTCCGATCTGGTCGAAGACCGCGCTGAGGGCGAACGAACCCGCAAGGAGACCAAGCGCGCGCAGCGCCGTGCGGCGGCTCGCGAGCGTCACGAGGGCGGGGCGCGACTCGCCGCGCACGAGTACGTGAGCGACGATCACAAGCGCGAGGCCGAGGCCGGCGATCACGTGAAGGTTCAGCGCCGAGTACGCGAAAGGTCGATCGAATGAAACGAGTCCCACGGTCCACGCGAGACCGAGTCCGGCCGCCACGATCGTCAGTGCCGCGGTGACGATCCCGATCCACACTCCGGTCCCCTGAACGCCACGACGTCGGAGCGATCGGCGCGCGATCGCGTATTTCCAAACGAGGGCAAGGACGAGCGCTATACCTGCGACGCGATGCGCGGCGTAGAGGGTCGCGGCGCCGGTGTCCGGGAGCAGCCAGGCCACGACTCCCGACACGAGAAGCGTCGTGACCGCCCCGAGTAGGGCAAGGTTCGCGAGCCTTCGAGGCACGAGGCGATGCTAGTCCGCGGCCGCTGGCAGACTGATCACGTGCGCGACCGCGACCTTCTGGTCCTGAGCGAGGAACCGCTGAACGCGGAAACGCGCCTCGCCGAGAAGACACAGGCGATCACGCCGGCGGGGAGGCATTACGTTCGGACGCACTTTCCGATCCCGATCGGTCCGCGGTCGATCGTCATCGACGGCCTGAACACCGCGCCGACTCCGTTTTCCCTTGACGAGGTCCGCTCGTTGCCTGCGCGGTCGATCGTCGTGACGCTCGAGTGCGCTGGGAACGGCAGGCGATTCCTCGACCCGAAGGTACCCGGAGAGCAATGGGGCCTGGGCGCGGTCGGGACAGCGACATGGACAGGCGTGTCGCTTCGTGATGTCCTGCGGACGGTCGAGATTCCCGGCGAGACTGTCGAGCTACTTTTTCGCGGAGCCGACGAGGGTACGCCCAAAGACCTGGGGAGGCGGATCGGTTACGAGCGGTCGCTGCCGGTCGACGACGCGCTTCGCGAAGACGTGCTTGTCGCATACCTCATGGAGGGTCAGCCGATCCCCAGCGAACATGGCGGGCCACTTCGTTTGATCGTGCCCGGCTGGTACGGGATGGCGTCGGTGAAGTGGCTGGAGCGCATCACGCTTCTCGATGCGCCGTTCATGGGATTCTTCCAGAAGGACCGCTACGTGGTCGACGGCCAACCGCTGCGCCACATGGCTCCCCGCGCGGTGCTCGTCTATCCACCGGACGGGGCGGTCGTGGAACGAGCCGTTTGGCTGATCGGATTTGCGTGGTCCGGGGCCGCTCCAGTGGCGCGCGTCGAGGTGAGCCGCAACGGCGACGAAGACTGGGTCACGATGCCGTTTCTCGAGAGAGGCCCGTCACCCTATGCGTGGGCCAAGTTCACGGTCCACAACCTCTTGCTCCCCGGCCTCGACGACGAGTATTCGCTGCTGATCCGAGCAGTCGATGCGGCCGGCAACACGCAGCCCCTCGAGCCTCGCTGGAACGCTCTCGGATATGCGAACAACGCGGTGCGGCCGACGCGGATCCGCGTGCGGAGCTAGGCGGCAGCGACCTCGAGGTGATCCGCGACCTCGTCGAGGAGGGTACTTACCCGCGCGGCGACGTCGGGAAGCAGCGCCTGCGCCCCGACGATGTTCGCCTCGGCGCCGGAATGTGGATTCAGTCGACCGTCGTCGATCCCATCCTTCACTCGCCCGTTCACGCGGTCGTAGACCGGCTTCGACGCGGTGTTGCGGCCGTCGAACCACGCGCGCGCTTGATCCCGCCACCGCGCATAGGCGGCCTCACCGGTCGCTTGGTAGAGGCGGTCCATTGCGTAGACCGCGGCGGCGACCCCGTACGGCTGGACCGTGCGCTCCGGGAACGCGCCCTCGATCTGGGGAACGAGGAGCGCGAGCGCGCTTTGCCGCGCCACGTCCAAGAGATCCGGGCGATCCAGAAGCGGCGCGGCCTCCGCAAGCACGCCCTCCTGCACATGCCCCCAAAGATGCGGAGTCGGCTCACCGGGCGAGTTCAGGAGAACGTCGCCATCGCGGCATGCCACGATCTCGCCGCACCACTTCTCGAGCGTTTCGCGAACGACCGGGGTCAGGCCGACGCGCATGAGGTCGAGGGCCGCCAGCACCTGGATGGTGCGCACGTCGGGAGGCGCGGGGTTCTCGGTCGCGAAGGCGAAGCCACGTGCGAGCGGGACCGCGACCCGCGGGTCGCGCAGCACCAGATGCGCCTTCGCGAGCGCCCGGACGGCGCGCGCCTGCCAGAACGTGCCTCCCGCATACGAGGTCGGACCGTCGGTGTTGATGGTCCCGTCCCAGTCGCGGATGAAGTTGTGGAACCGGCCGTCCTCTCGTTGCATGTACAGGACGAAGTCGACGAGACCGGTCGCCCACTCTCCGAGCCGGCGATCGCCGGTGTCGCGATAGAGATCGAGAAGGAGAACCACGGCGCGCGCCGCGTCGTCGATGCACGCGACACCTTCGAAGCCCCGTTCGCGAGCCGCGAGGCCAGTGTCCTCGTCGTTCGCGTACACGCCCAACGCAAGAGCGCGTGGCCCGGCCGCGGGAACTCGGCGAGTGAGGCGCGCGAGCTGCCTGATCATCGCGGCCAGGGCGCCAAGCTCGCGATGATCTCCTTGACCGAGAAGTCGGCGGCGGCGATGCACGAGTCGGCGGCGCCGTAGTACATCCGGATCGTATCGGCGTCGAGATGGACGACACCGCACGAGAAGATCGTGTCGTTGAACAGGCCAAGCCGTTCGTACGCCGTGCCGGGGGCCAGGATCGGCGCGGGCGAACGCGCCAGCACCTTGCGCGGGTCATCCGCGTCGAGGAGCAGACCGCCCATCGCGTAGCGGTGATTGCGGTTCACGCCGTGGTACAGCTCGAGCCATCCTTCGCTGGTCTTGAACGGCACGGCCGACCCGCCGGTGCGGAGCTCGTCCCAGTGATCCCACCGCGGTAGGCACAGGGTCTCGTGACCGCCCCACTCGGTCAGTTCGTCGGAGAACGCGATCCAGATGCCCATGATCCGGCTGAACGACTGCGGCATCGGACGCGTCAGCGCGACGTACTTTCCGTTGACCCGTTCCGGGAAGATGACGACGTCCTTGTGGTCGGGCAGGAAGATGACGCCGCGGCGCTCAAACGTGCTGAAGTCGCGGGTCGTCGCCAGGCTCGTCGTGATTCCCCATCGCGAGACTGACACGTACGTGATGTAGAAAGTTCCGTCGATAAGAGTGATGCGTGGGTCCTCGACGCCGTATTCCTCGATATCGAGATGCGGCGAGATCGTCGGGCGCTCGTCGACGGTGAAAGCGATGCCGTCGCGGCTGCGGGCGAGGCGCAGGTGGCTCATCTGCGCGAGGTAGTCGGTGTATCCCTCGTTGGTGACTCCGAGGACGCCGGTGGTGTTCCGGTACCGGACCGAACGAGGATCCCGGAGGTCGAGACCCGGCAGGTTCTTCGGGATGTATGCCACGACGACGCGCGGCTTGTCATCGTTCGTGTCCAGGAAACACATCCCGATGACGTCGTGTTTGGTGTACCCCTTTGGCAACGGCCGCAGGACCGGATGCGGTCCATCGAGATCTAGCGTCATCGCGTCGCGCGGCGGGTCGATATCGCTGCGCGGCCGCTCCGCGACCCGCAACAGAAGGATGATCTCGCCATTCAGCTGGGCGGTCGCGGCGTTGAACACGGACACCACCTCGAGCTCCGGCTGTGACGGTTTCACGTCGCGCGACGTGATCAGCGGGTTTTGCTCGAGGCGGCGACCGAGGCCGGTCGTGCGATCTATGCGGACCGTTGTCATGCGGTGTGGACAGGACTCTCGGTGTCGATCGGTTCTTCTGGCGAGCTCACGGTCACCGGCTGCGCAAGGACCTCGCGAGTAAGCGCGAGCACCCGACGGCCGACGTTCGGCCACGCCATTTCCTTGCCGTAGTCGTACGCACGCCGCTCAAGCTCGGCCTTCAGAGCCGGGTCGTCGAGTATCGCGAGCACGGCGCGCGCCAGACCATCGGCATCGCGGACGTCAACGAGCAGACCCCGCCCGTCCGCGAGCGCTTCCGCGGCGTGGAGGTAACGCGTCGAGACGATCGCCTTGCCCGCGCCGAGCGCATACGCGAGCGTGCCGCTCGTGATCTGGTTCAGATCGAGGTATGGCGTCACGTATACGTCGGTCGCCAGGAGATAGTCGACGATCTCGCGCTGCGTCAGGTACTGGTTCACGAATCGAACGTGGTCCGACATCCGCGAGCTCTCGATCTTGCCGACGAGCTCGTTCCGATACTGCTCGCCGGCCTTCTTCAGCAGCTCCGGATGAGTTTGACCGACGATCAAATAGAGCGCATTGGGGTGGCGCCCGACGATCTCGGGCATCGCCGCGATCATGTACTCGAGGCCCTTGCGCGGATCGACGAGGCCAAACGTTGAGAGGATGGTGCGGTTCTCGACGCCGAGCTGCCGCTTCAGGCGGTGGCGGCCGCGAGGGACGATCGCCGGCATTCCGTGCTGGATCACGACGGGTCGCTGCGAGATCCCGTAGACGTCGGCGAGGAGCCGCGCCGCGGTCTCGGCCATGACCACCACCCTCGTGCTCCGCTCGGCGATGCGACGCACGGTGTCGCGGATTTTTGGCTCAGGCTGCGGCAGTACCGTGTGCAGCGTCGTGATGACCGGCTTGTGCAGGGCGTCGAGGAACGGCACGCAGTGATCCTCGTAGACCCCGTCGCGCCAGAGCCCGTACAGGCCGAACTCGTGCTGGAGGTTCACCGCGTCGACGGACGACTCATTGATCGCGCGAGCCGCGGGGCGGTAGCTCTCCATGTCGCCCTGCTTGATGCGCCACCGGACCTCAGGCCCGTAGGCGCGCGCCGTGTTCGGCTCGTCGATCGCAGCAGAGACACAACGCACCGCTGGGTCAGCCGCCTTTACAGCCGCCATGAGATCGGCGGTGAAAGTGGCGATCCCGCAGCGCCTGGGAACGGCGGAGGCGACAAAGGCGATACGCATAAGACCATTCTGCGGTGACAGCGCTTCCTTCGTCGGCAAGGTGATAGCGAGGGGAGGAACACCGGGGTGAATCGCCACCTTAAATGGTCGAGCAGGAAATGTGCCCTCGTCGGCCTATTTGTCGTGCGATAGGGGGAGGTTCGCGTTGCGCCATGCGGTGAACCCACCCCGCATGTTCGCCACATCACGTCCGGCCGACTCGAGAATGCTGGCAGCAAGGCTCGAGCGGACCCCGCTTGCGCAGTACGCGACGACAGGACGATCGGTCGGGAGTTCGTGCGTCCGCTCGCGAAGCACCTCGTACGGAATGTGGACAGCGCCAGGCGCGTGTCCGGCATCCCACTCGGATCGTTCACGCACGTCCAGGAGGACCGCGCCTTTCTCAAGTGCGCGTGCGGCGGCCGCTCGAGCGTCGAGCTGCTCGATTCGCAGCGCCTGCTCCCCTGCGGCGGGATCGGGCGAGGCGTAGCCGCGCACGTCGTCGTATCCGATCGTCCCGAGCTGCATGCGAAGGCGGTCCGCCTGTTCGGAATCCGTCGTGAGGATGACGATCGCAGAACCGAACGCGACGGTGGCGCCGATCCGAACCGCGAAAGAATCGTTGCCCACGACGTTGAGCGCTTCCGGGCGATGCCCCGCACCGAAAACATGCGGCGGTCGCGGGTCGATGCGCACCGCGTCATCCGCGACCTCGCGGAGGAACGGAAGCGGCGCGCGCGAGGCGATCGGCGCGCCACGCGCGTTGAGCGTGCGAACGTACGGGTAATAGGCCGGCGCGACAGGTAGCCCCTCGGCGATGGTCGCCCGAAAGGCGGCAAAACCACCTGTCGCCGATCGCGCGACGCGGTTGTGGCGCCGCTCGAAGCCGAGCGTCGTCCAGCGCGAACCCGCGACCTCTGCGCTGCAGGCGCTCCCGCCGCCGTGTGTCGGAAAGACCGCAACATAGTCAGCGAGCGTGAGCAGCCGATCACGGAGGGTGTCGTAGGCCGCGCGCGCGAGCTCTTCCGCGAGCTTCGGACCGAGCAGGTCGACGCGGGCGATCTGTCCAACGAGGAGCGCACCGCCTGAGAAGATGTACTGCGGATCGTCGGAACGACGCAGGTCGGCGACGAGATAGGCGACGTGCTCGGGAGTGTGCCCGGGCGTCGCGACGCACCGGACCACGAGGTCGCCGACGTTGATGACGTCCCCATCCGCGTGCGACGCATGCGGATACGCGAGCGCGGCATCGCTGCCGGCGTGCACCGTGATCGGACGAAGCTCCGCGAGGGCGCGCGAGCCCGAGACGTAGTCGTTGTGAACGTGCGTCTCGAACGAGTCCGTGACGAGCACGCCGAGGCGCGCGGCCGCGCCGAGATACGTGTCGATGTTCCGGTCCGGGTCGACGAGAAAGGCGACGCCGGCGTCGGGGTCCGCGACGAGATAGCTCGCGTGCCCGAGGCCGGCGTCGAAGAACTGCTCGATCAGCAACTCGCGCGCACTCTAGCGGCCTACTACGGTCGCGGTTGTTCGCGGACCGCCTTGGATTCCTGCTGCAGCACTTCTTCGCCCGGACCCGGGTCGCCGTCGTGCGGCGCGATCACCGGGGGTATGCGTTCGTCGACGCTCTTGCTCTTCAGCTCAGCTTCTTCGAGTGAGTCTTCGGGGCGTGGCTTGTCTTTATTCATGCCTGCCGAAGCGGCAAGCCCCGTGCCGTACGGGTCTCAGACGCCGATGCCGGCAAATCCGAGCGCATGCGGGAGCAGCGAGCCGAAGATCCAGCCTCCGGCCGACGCGGCAAGGACGAGAGCGACGATCTCGAGCCCGGAGCGCACCGGATTGCGATTCGTGAGCCGCGACTTCGCCACGCCGAGAAAGAACATGACGACGACCGAGACGGCGATCGCCGTGACGAGCGCCACCGGGACCGGCAGGAAGAAAAACGGGGCCAGCGGCACGAGCGCGGCTACCGCGAACGCGGCCGAGAGGATGAGCGCCCCCTGGATCGGGCTCCCGACCTCGTCGACGGTGAGTCCAAGCTCTTTCTCCACCATGGTCTTAAGAAGGACGTTTGAAGAACGCGCGAGCTCCGCCGCGGCGTGCTTGGCCGAAGCCTCGGGCAGCCCTTCCCGCTCGAGCATGTAGGCGACTTCGGCTTCGGACTCGTGCGGTCGCTCCTCGACCTCGAGGCGCTCCTTCTCGATCTGTGCGAGGAAGATCTCGCGTTGGCTCTTCGAGCTCATGTATTCGCCCGCGCCCATCGAGATGACCTCGGCGATCGCGGCGGCGATCCCGGCCACGAGGACCGCGTACTGGTTGCTGGTGGCGGTGGCGACGGTGATCACGACGGTGAGGATGCTCGTCACGCCGTCCTGCGCACCGAAGATCGCTTCGCGGACTTCGCTCAGCAGGTCGGCTTCGCGTCGCTCCTCGCGCAGATGGTCCTGCAACCACGCCTTGCTGAGGTATTCGGGGGCCTCCGTTGCTCGGTCGGCCATCGTCAGGAGCCTACCTCCGGCGCTGACGCTGCGTGCCCCTGCTCTTCAGGCGGCCGCAGCCCGCGGAACGAAAGGAAGATGAGAAGGTCGTAGACGACTTTGAGGCCGCCCGCGATGAAGAATGGGAGGCTGAGCGCGGCAACGCTGAACGCCCATCCAGTGACCGCTGGCGCGAACGCCGAAGCCGTGCTGCGCGCGACGTTGGTAAGGCCGGCTGTCGCGGTGCGCTCGTCGGGATCGACGACGGCCATCGTGTACGACTGTCGCGTGGGGACGTCCATCTGCGAGATGCTCATCCGCGCGAGGAACATGGCGGCGGCGAGCGCACCCGTCGGCATGACCGGGACGAGGACGAGCAGAAGGCTGGACGGCAAATGCGTGAAGACCATCGTGTTGATGAGACCGATGCGACTCGCGAGCCATCCCGCAGCCAGAAGCGACACACCCGAGAGAACGTTCACGAAGAAGAACAGGATGGCGAGCTGGCCCGGATCGAATCCCCACCGGATAAAGAACCAGTAGGCAACAAGCGACTGCACGACGAGACCGCCGGCAAACGCGTCGACCCCGAAGAGGGCACCGAGCTTCGCGACAGTCCCGGCGGAGCGATGAACACCGAAAAAACGCCGCTGGCCTTCGACCCGCGCGGCTTCCACCTTGTCCGAGAGACTCAGGAAGATCACGAGGTTGAGGAGACCGATGACGGCGTAGAGAAGAAAGAGGGGACGGTACGCGTCCGCACCGGCAAGGCCGAGCGCCGCGAAGGCGGCGACCACCCCCGCGAATAGGGAGCCCACGGCCTGGGCGATGTTCGCGACGAAGGCGTAGATGGAGAAAAGCCAGGTCCGGCGCTCGGGCGGCGCGGTCTGCGGGAGAATCGCCTGCTCGACGGTGAGGAATGCGCCCACCTCCGAGCTGGTCGCCGAGATCGTCCCCGTGAACGCCCCCAGCAGGAGGACAGGAAAGCTCGAGCCGAGGGCAAAGAGAAGGCCACCGGCGATCATGAGCACCGCCATCGTCGCGACCGTGCGCCGCCGTCCGTAGCGATCGGCGGCGAGCGCCCATAGGACCGTCATCAGCGCCGATCCAAAGATCGCGGCGGAAAGCACGAGGCCGACCTGGATCGTGTCCAGGCCGAGCCGTGCGAGGTAGATCGCTATGACGACCGTGAGATAGCCGTATGCGAACGTCCGCAGAATGCGCGTGACCAGAAGCTTCTTGCCGTCGGTCGAGAGCCAGGCGAGTGGCGGAGACAAGCTCCTTTAGATCACGCGCCCGGGCCCGCCACCCTTGGCGACCAGGGGAAGACCGGCGCGCAACCAGGCGGTCACACCGCCGTCGAGGTTTTCGGCCTTGAACCCGCTCATGCGGAGACCATGAGCGGCGCGATCGCTCCGCGAGCCGCTGCGGCACACCGCCACGACCACCTGCTCCTGCGGTACCTCCGCCAGGCGCGGCCCGAGCTCGCCGAGTGGGATGTGCTGGGCGCCCTCGATGTGCCCGGCATCCCACTCGTCCTGCTCGCGGACGTCGAGGAGATGCAGTTCGGAACGCCGCTTGCTGACGTCCTGTGGCAGCACGCCCCAATTCTGGCGTACGGAGGGGACATGGACCCAAATGCGATACGCGAGCGACTCGAGCGCGAACGCGCCGACATCGCATCGACGGTAGAACGCATCAAGGAGCGCCTCGCTGTCGCCCAGATCGATAGCGGTGGAGATGTCGCCCTCGCCGACCAGCACCCGGCGGACATCGCGAGCGAAACCGAATCGCGCGAGCTCGACCTCGCGCGACAGACGATGTTCGAAGCCAGGATCGGCCTCATCGACGAGGCGCTCCGACGCCTCGAGCGCGGCCAATACGGTCGGTGCGTCATCTGCGGAAAAGAGATACCGGCCGAGCGGCTCGACCTCGTGCCGGAAACGCCGTTCTGTATCGAGGACGCGGAGCGCGAGCAGCAAAGCTCAACGCGCTAGCTCTTTGGGCACAATGGCCGGGTGAGACCCCCGTACCCACTCGAGATCCCGCCGCTTCTTCCACTGTTCCTCAATAAGAGGCGCGCGAAGATGACCTTTCCACTGCAGAAGACTGAGGAGCTCGGTCTCGATCGACCAACGTTCATCTGGACCATCAACCTCTCCTATCGGGGCGATCGCGGCGCGGGCCCCGAACCCGGCGACCTCACGAGCGCGTACGGCACGATCCCGGGACGCTGGCTTCCGATGGCGGCGGCCGCGCGTGGCGCGGGCCTTGCCGAAGAGCGGGACGGTCGGTGGTACCTGACTGAGAAGGGCCGAGGGCTCGCCGCCGCGATGCACGAGGCAGCGCGCGCGCACTACGCGTCGCTCACGCCAATCCCGAAGGAAGAGCTCGCAGATCTCGCGCGTCTTCTCGATCGCGCGTTCTTCGCCGTCGCCAAGACGATCGAACCCGGGAAGCGCCGGCACACCCCCTTCGCGTTCGGCTATCGCGGCGACGACCCACCAGCGGGTTCGTTCGCGCAGCTCGACGCCGCGGTCTACGGACTGTGGCAGGTGCGTGACGACTGCCATATGACCGCGTGGGGCGCGTCGGGCCTCTCCGGACCGGACGTCGAGGTGCTGACGCGAACGTGGCGCGAGGAAGCGGCAGACGATACCGCGCTGGCGGACCTTCTCACGCACCAGCGCCCCGAGGACGTGAGCGCGGCGGTAGCGCGGCTGCGCAAGGACGGCTTGGTCGAACCGGACGCTCTCAAACCGACCGCCAAGGGCGCGATGGCCCGGCAAAAGATCGAAGACGAGACCGATCGTCTCTTTTTCACACCCTGGCCGGACGATGTTGGGGCCAGGGGCGCGTGGCTCGCCGAGAAGCTGATTCAGGTCAATACAGCGCTCGGGTAAGTGTCTGGCGGCCGCTTTCCCCGGGCTGGCGCTCGCCGTCGCACAAATGGCATGGCTTTTGCCGTCCTTTCGTTACACATGCTCGATCAGGAAACCGCGCCATCCTCGCGCCGCGATGCCTTGGGCGGCCGGATCCTCGTCGTCGACGACGATCGAGACGTCGCTCGGCTGGTCAGCACCGTCCTCGAGGAGGCCGGACACGAGGTCAAAGCGATCACCGACGCGCGCCAGGCGATGGATACCTTCAATGAATTCCACCCCGACCTCGTGACACTCGACGTCCTCATGCCCGCGGTGGACGGCATCAGCCTCTGTCTGCAGCTCCGCCGCAACTCGGATGTGCCGGTCCTCTTCCTCTCAGCGAAGGACGACCCGCCGGATCGCGTGGTCGGCCTGCGCATCGGCGCCGACGACTACCTCGGCAAGCCGTTCGACAATGACGAGCTCGCCGCGCGCGTGGAAGCACTGCTTCGCCGCGACCGCGTGCACAACGATCACTCGAAGGATCGGCAGCTGCGCTACGGACGCTTCATCGTCGATCTCGCCAGCATGCAGGCGATCGCCGGCGACAAGCAGCTCCCGCTGACACCGACGGAGTTCAAGCTCCTGCGCACGCTTGCCGGCGAGCCGGGTCGCGTGTTCACCCGCGATGATCTTCTCGTCGGCGTGTGGAGCTACGAGCCCGGAAGCGACACCCGTCTGGTCGACGTCCACGTCGGGCGCCTGCGCAAGAAGCTCGAGCAGGCGGAGGTCAGCGAGGTGTTGATCGAGACGGCGCGTGGGTTCGGGTACCGGCTGATCGAGCGCTTGAACTAGTTTCGCGACGCGTTCGAACCGCAGCGGCGAGCTCCCTCAACACGGCGACCGTCGAATCCCACCCGATGCACGCATCCGTGATGCTCTGCCCGTAAACGAGCGGCGAGGCGTCGGCGTCCTGTCGTCCCTCGACGATGAAGCTCTCCGCCATTACCCCGACGATCCCGCGCTCTCCTGCCGCGATCTGCGCGGCGACGTCACGCGCGACCACTGGCTGGCGCGCGTGATCGCGGAGGCTGTTGCCATGCGAGAGATCGATGACGAGGTGCGCGGGCAGCGAGACTGACGCTAGAGCATCGATCGTGCGGCGCACGCTCGCGGAATCGTAGTTGGGCCCCGGCGTCCCCCCACGCAGGACGACATGCGCGCTCGGATTACCGCCGGTCTCGACGATCGCGGCGAGGCCTTGCTCGGTGACGCCCATGAAGCTGTGCGGTTCGCGCGCGGCGCGCACGGCGTCGATCGCGACCTGCACGCTCCCGTCGGTGCCGTTCTTGAACCCAACAGGCATCGAGAGCCCCGACGCGAGCTCGCGGTGCACCTGACTCTCGGTAGTGCGCGCGCCGATCGCCGCCCAGGCGACGAGGTCGCTCGTGTACTGCGGCGAGATGGGGTCGACGAACTCGCACGCGGCAGGCACTCCGATCTCGACAAGATCGAGCAGCAGACGCCGCGTCAGGCGAAGACCGTCATTGATGCGGAAAGAGCCGTCGCGGTGCGGGTCCGAGACGAGCCCCTTCCAGCCCACGCTGGTTCGCGGCTTCATGAAATAAGCGCGCATGACGACGACGAGGTCGTCCCGCAGCTCTTCGCCGAGCCCATGCAAACGTCGCCCGTAATCGAGCGCGGCGACCGGATCGTGGATGGAGCACGGGCCGACGATCGCGATGAGCCGGTCGTCCGCAAAAGACAGGATGCGCGTCAGGTCCTCACGCCATTTCGCGACCAGGCGTGAGCCGGTCTCGGAGAGCGACAGCTCCTCGAGGATGATCGCCGGCGGCACGAGTGGCCGGTAGCCGGTGACGCGAAGGTCGCGGGTCTTCATCGCACTATTGTTCCCGACGTGCCGCTTTACGGCTACCGGGGCAAGACGCCGAAGGTCGCGCCAGACGCGTTCATCGCGCCGACGGCCGTGCTGGTCGGCGACGTAACGGTGCAGAGTGGCGCGTCGGTCTGGTTCGGCACCGTCCTCCGTGGCGATATGGACCGCATCGTGATCGGCGAGCGCTCGAACGTTCAGGACAACTCGACGATCCACACCGACGAGGGCGAACCCACACTCGTCGGGCCGGACGTCACGATCGGGCACAACGCACTCGTTCATTCGAGCGTCATCGCGCGTAACGTCCTGATCGGACAGGCCGCGGTCCTCGTCGGCGGCAACGTGATCGGCGAGGAGACGATCATCGGCGCGGGTGCGGTGCTGCCGGAGAAATTCTCGCCGCCCCCGCGGTCGCTCGTCCTGGGCATCCCCGCGCGAGTCGTTCGCGAGGCTAGACCCGAGGACGCCCGTTGGACCGTCGGCGCGGCCGAGCACTACACCAAGCTCGGCGCCTGGTACCGCGAGAACTTGAAATAGCCACCCTCAGGCTCACCGGCCACGACCTCACCATCGCCGACGTCGTTGCGGTCGCGCGCCGCGACGTCGCGGTGGGCCTCGACCGGTCCGCGGAGCGCCAGGTGCAGCAGGCCGCGAAGGTCGTCGCCGAGATCGCTCAAGCCGACGATGCCGTTTACGGTATCAACACAGGTTTCGGCGACCTGTCGATGGTGCGCATACGGCACGACGAGCTGCGAGCGTTGCAGCGCAATCTCGTGCGTAGCCATGCCGTCGGCGTCGGGCCGGCACTGCCCGAGGACGTTGTGCGGGCGATCCTTCTGCTCAGAGCCAACACGCTCGCCGCCGGCCGTTCGGGGGTGCGGGCCGAAGTCATCGATCTCCTCTGCGACATGGTCAATCGGCGCGTGCATCCGGCGATCCCGCGGCACGGCAGCGTCGGCGCGTCCGGCGATCTCGCGCCGCTCGCACACGCGGCGCTCGTCCTGATCGGCGAGGGAGAGGCGATCGACCAGGGCAAGCGCAGAAGCGGAACGGATGCGCTGAAGGCGGCGGGTTTGAAGCCCATCGAGCTCGGCGCGAAGGAAGGCGTCTCACTCATCAACGGAACTCAGGTCATGAGCGCGATCGGTTGCCTCGCGCTCCACGACGCTGAGGTGCTCGCGACGACCGCGGACGTGGTCGGGGCGATGTCCGCCGAGGCGTTGCGCGCGACTGACCAAGCCTGGGATCAGGAGCTCAACGCGACGCGGCCGCACCCTGGGCAGCAGGCCGTCGCCGCGAATCTCCGCTCCCTCATGGCTGGAAGTCCTAACGTCGCGTCGCACCGGGTCGGCGATCCGCGCGTGCAGGATCCGTATTCGGTCCGGTGCATGCCGCAGGTCCATGGCGCATCGCGCGACGCGCTCGCGTACGCGCGCCGAGTCCTTGAGATCGAGATCAACTCGGTGACCGACAATCCGATCGTGTTCGCGGAGGATCGCCGGGTGGTGAGCGGCGGGAATTTCCATGGCCAGCCCGTCGCCATCGCCCTCGACCTCGCGACGATCGCCGTCGCCGAGCTCGCGGATATCAGCGAGGCGCGCGTCGACCGGATGACGAATGGGCATACGAGCGGCCTGCCGCCGTTCCTGACGCGGAATCCGGGGACGAACTCCGGCTTCATGGTCGCGCAGTACACCTCGGCCGCCCTCGTTACCGAGAACCGGCTGCGCGCGTTCCCCGCCTCGGTCCTGTCGGTGCAGACCTCGGCCGGCATGGAGGACCATGTCAGCATGGGCGTGCACGCTGCCCACAAGTTCGCCGACGTGGTGCGCAACACCCGCGAGGTCCTCGCGATCGAAGCGCTCTGCGCGGCGCAGGGGCTGGACCTGCTCGAGACCACGACCGGGCCGGGAGTCGAGGAGGCCCGGCGGGTGGTTCGGGAGCGTTCTCCACGCCTCGACGAAGACCGCGCGTTGTCAGGCGAGATCACCGCAATGGCCGACTCGATCGCGCGCGAAGTGCTCATCGCTGCGGTACGCATGCGGCTGCCGGAGCTCTCGTGAAGCTCGCCCTGACCGTGAACGGCGAGCGCCATGACGTCGACGTCCCGCCGAACACGACGCTCCTCTCGGTCCTCCGCGACGACCTGGGCCTCACCGGCACGCGCTACGGCTGCGGTCGCGGTCAATGCGGAGCCTGCTACGTGATCGCCGACAGCCGAGCGGTCGCGTCCTGCCTTCTCACGGCGGACCAGGCGACACGTATGGAGATCACGACAGTGGAGGGCCTCGCCGAAGGCTCGCGGCTGCATCCCGTGCAGCAGGCATTCGTCGACGAGGACGCCATGCAGTGCGGGTACTGCACGAGCGGCATGGTGATCTCGGCGGCCGCGCTGCTCGGGCGCGATCCGAGGCCCGACGAGATCTCGATACGGGACGCGCTCGCCGGCAACCTGTGCCGCTGCGGCGTCTACGGTCGTGCGATCCGCGCCGTGCTGAAGGTTGCGTCTCCGTCCTGATGTGGGACCGGCACGACCCCGAGCGGCTCGAGCAGCGGATCCGTGTCGAGCGGGACGGGAGCATCACCGCGCTCTCGGGAAAGATCGAGTTCGGCCAGGGCATCCGCACCGCGTTCGCGCAGATCGTCGCGGACGAGCTCGACATCCCAATCGAGCGTGTGAACGTCGTGCTCGGAGACACCGACCAGGTGCCGTTCGACTTCGGGACGTTCGGGAGCCACTCGGTCGTGCAGGAAACACCGCTCCTGCGCAAGGCGGCAGCGTTCGCGCGGCACTTGCTCCTCGACCGCGCGAGCGCGAAGCTCGGACTCCCTGCGGAAAAGCTCGACACGGAGGCGGGCGCCATCGTCGGCGGCGGCAAGCGCGTGCCGTATGCGGAGCTGCTCGATTCGGAGCCACTCGCGGGCACGATCCCGGACTGGGTCGCACTCATGCCTGCAGACCGCCGAAAGTACGCGGGCCGCCCGATGCCGCGTCTGGAAGCGCGTGACATCGTCACCGGCCGAGCCACGTTCGTCGCTGACGTCCGCCTGTCGGGCATGGCGAGGGGCGCGATGGTGCGCCCGCCGACGCGCGGCGCGAAGCTTCGCTCGCTGGACGACTCTGCCGCGCGAACGATGCCGGGAGTGATCGCCGTCGTCCGCCAGGGCGACGTCGTCGGCGTCGTGGCCGAGCGAGACGAGCAAGCGCGCGCGGCAGCGGGAGCGGTCGTCGCGGAGTGGCACGTCGTCCCGGTCGAGGGACCGACCGCCGAGGTGCCCATGCGCTCGGACGCGGACGTCGACGAGAAATTCCGCGCCGCGCCGGTGCGGCTCGCGCAGACGTACGTGCTCCCGCCGATCGCGAGCGCGCCGATCGGCCCGAGCGCGGCCGTGGCCGATATTCGCGCGGGGGGCGCGACGATGTACGTCGGCACGCAGCGTCCGTTCGGCGTGCGCGAGCAGGTCGCGAAAACGGTCGGCCTACCGGAGAAGAAGGTCCGCGTGCTTCCGCAGATCACGAGCGGGACCTATGGCCGCAACAGCGCGGCCGACGCCGCGGTGGAGGCCGCGATCCTCTCCAAAGGCTCCGGCCGCCCGGTGCTGCTGCAGTGGACGCGCGAGGAGGAGTTCGCGTGGTCGCCGTCCCGGCCCGAGGCGGTGCTCGAGATCTCCGCGGGCCTCGATGCCGCAGGCCGGATCGCGGCCTGGCGCTATGACGAGCACACCAACGTGCACACCGCCGCCGGCCTTGATCCGCAGGTCCTCACCGTGACCTCGGGGCGCAACGCGGTGCCGCCGTACACGGGCTTTCCAGCGAGGGTCACGTTACACATCGAACCGACACGCCTGCGCACCGCGAACTTCCGCTCGCTAGCCGCCGCGGAGAACGTGTTCGCGATCGAGTCGTTCATGGACGAGCTCGCGTCGCTCTCGGAACAGGATCCGCTCGCGTTCCGCCTGCGGCACATCGACGATGACCGCTTCCGCCGCGTCGTCGAGCGGGTCGCGGAGCGTAGCCGCTGGCACGAACGTCCGGGTGGCCGGCGCGGTCGCGGCATCGCGTGCACCGTCTACCACGACACCTACGTGGCGCAGGTCGCCGAAGTCGAGGTGTCGCTTTCCGGAGCGGTACGCCTGGTGAAAGTGTGGTGCGTCGTCGATCCGGGCCAGACGCTCAATCCCGAGGGCGTGCGCAATCAGATCGAAGGCGGCATCCAGCAGTCGGCGTCGTGGACGCTGAGGGAGGAGCTCCTTCACCGCGACGGCCGGGTGATCAACACCGGATGGGACACCTATCCCATCGCGACGTTCCGGGACGCGCCGGAGTCCATCGATGTTCTCGTCGCCGGCGACGAGGCCGCTCCGCCCACGGGCGTCGGCGAGCCGGGCGCCGTGCCCACAGCCGCCGCGATCGCGAACGCGGTCTACGCGGCGAGCGGCGCGCGTCTTCGCTCGGTCCCGCTCACGAGGGAGCGGGTGCGAAAGGCGATGGCCGTCTAGCTTGGAGAGCGGTCGTCTCGCGGGCGCACCGCGGGCGCTGGCGCCCGTGTATGGCAGCGGCTGGTACAGCGGAACGAAGAACTGCGCGAGCACGAAGAGCCGGATCAGCCAGGTCAGGTCCGCAACGCCAGACTGCGCGCTCCGCGACTGCAGCGTCGTTTCGTACAGTTTCGAACGGATGGCCGCTCCCCGCGCAGTGATCTTCGACCTTGGTGGCACCCTCGTGCACTGGTCCGATTGGGAGACGGGTTCGGACCCCAAGTGGGCCGCCTCCTACGACCACCTGGTTACCCAGTTCGCCGATCGCAAGTGGCCGGCGCGCGACGCCTACGTGAACGCCATGCGCGACGCCGAACGCGACCACTGGCGGAGGGTCGACACCGAACACTGGAGCGGACCGCCGACGGGCCTCGTGCGCGAAGCCTTCGACCGCCTCGGCGTGCCGGTGAGTGGCGCGGAGGTCCTCGGCGCGATGGACGGGTACGCGAAAGCGATCGCGGGCTGGTCGACCGTCGACCCCGACGCCGCGAGCATTCTGAAAACGCTGCGAGACCGGGGCTATCGATTGGGACTGTTATCGAATACGTGGTGGGCCGCCGACTGGCATAACGCGGACCTTGTGATGCACGGCCTCGCTGGTCTGCTCGACGCGATTGTGTACACGTCCGACCTTCCGCACTCCAAGCCTCATCGAAGCGTGTTTGCCGAAGTGGCGCGTCGACTTGATGTCTCCCCCGACGAGTGCGTCATGATCGGAGACAGGATGGTGGACGATGTCTCAGGAGCGCTCGAAGCAGGAATGCGCGGAATCTGGCGCAAGAATCAATCGGGATTCCCATCTTCGATCGCCGTGCCGACCGCGGAGATCGAGAAGCTGTCGGAGCTGCCGGATCTACTGAAGAAATGGGGTGGCGCATAGCCACCGGCGCGACGGCAGCACGAAAGGCGAGCGGCCACCGAGGACCCGCAGGGGCAGGGGCCCCTGGGCGTGTAGAGACCGACGGGGTACCGGCCGGAGGCCGGGGGGTCCGCCGTCGCGTAGAGAGGGTTTCGGTGGCCGCTCGCCATCGTTGCGCGTGGGCGACTCGCGAACCGCTTCTGAGCTACCACGATCTCGAGTGGGGCGAGCCAGTGCACGACGATCGTCGACTGTTCGAATTTCTCATCCTCGAGGGCATGCAGGCGGGACTGTCGTGGGAAACCGTTCTTCGGAAGCGGCCGGCGTTTCGGCGCGCGTTCCTGCGATTCGATCCGGTCAAGGTCTCGCGCTTCGGCGCACGGGAGGTCGCTCGACTGATGCGCGACGAGGCCATCATCCGCAATCGCGCGAAGATCGAGGCGGCCATCGGCAACGCGAAGGCGTTCTTGGTCTTGCGGAAGGAGTTCGGCACGTTCGACGCATACGTATGGAAGTTCGACGACAAGGACGTCCTGTCGAGGGATCTGAAGAAGCGCGGCTTCCGGTTCGTCGGGCCCACCATCGTCGTGTCGTTCATGCAGGCGGTCGGCATCCGGAACGACCACGAGCGCAGGTGCTACCGCTGGGCGGAGCTCACCCGCGCGCGCGCCGTCAAGCCGGCGCGGTAAAGGTTCGCGACGACGAGCACGAGGACCATCACGAGGAGCACCCATCCGACGACTTGCTGAGCGGAGGCGCCGCCGGCGGTCGCGAGCGCCCACGTAATGGCAAGCGCGAGAAGCGCGCCGATGGCAAGCTGGCCGTCTTCGATGAGAAGACCGACGAGGATCGACCAGATGCCGTTAAACATTGCGCGCGTCCACGCGCGCGCCCTGCGGCAGGATCGCCTTCAGCATCCGCACCGCGAGCCAGCTCGCGGCGAGGAACGTTGCGACGATCAAGGGAATCGAAAGCGCGTCGCCCGGCCACGTCATCCCGAGGGCTTCGGCGAACCAGAACACGCCGAAGCTGCAGAGCATCGCGCCGACGCCAAACTTCAGCCAGTTCTCGGGGACCATCGTGAGCGGCTGCCGCAGAGCGGCGCCGAGGACGATGACGAACAGGCCCGCCGCGATCGCGCCGGCAGTCGCCGCGGTAAGCGCGGTACCGCCTGCCGCGCCGAATGCGATCACGATGAACGCGACCTCGGTCCCCTCGAGCAGGACCGCCTTGTATGCCACGAGGAATCCGATCCAGTCGAACTTCCTCCGTTGGAGACCCTGAGCGCGAAGCTCGGCGACCTCGCGCAGGTAGATCAGCTCCTCGTCGTGAATGGCGACGATGCCGGCGAACCGGAGGACCGCCTTGCGGAGCCAGCGGAGGCCGAAGAGGAGCAGAAGCGAGCCGACGACGCCTTTCAAGAGAAGCTCCGGGACGATCGTCACGATCGCGACACCGAGCGTCGCGATGATGACCGCGAGCGTCGCGGTGGCCGCGAGCGTACCGATGAGCGGCGCGCGCCATCCGCGCGTGACCCCCACGGCTAGAACGATCGTCGTCGCCTCGACGAACTCGACCGCGCTCGCGACGAAAGCCGGCGTGGCGTGGATGGCGAGAGCGACGGGATCCACGCGCCGATTATCGGACTGCGAGCGTTGACGAGCGGGGCGGTCTATCCCGGCGATCCCTCACGGATCGCGGCGACCGTGAGCGCCGCGGTCGCGACCGAAACAGCCACGTAGAGCGAGAGCGGGGCGCCGAAGAGCGACAGCACCGTCACGATCCAAGGGACGACGAGCCCTGTCGCGATCACCCCCGTCGCGAGCCGCGCGCGTGCGCCAGCGTGCGCCAGCTTTGCCGCGGCTAGCCCGGCGCCCCAGCACACCGCGAGCACGACGAGGTCGTGCGGACGCGCGTAGGGCGTGAGAAGGAAGGACGCCGCGACGAGAGCGACGACCGTCTCGCGGGGACGAAGTCGTCGACGCGGGAGCAACGTGGCGCAACCGAGGACGACCACAAGGGCCACCCCACCGCCGACGATGGCGGGAAGACCGACGTCCGACGAGAGCGTCCAGAACGTGCCGAGACCGCGGTCTCCGAGAAGCTGCTGTTGATCGATATTTTCGCGGATCAGGTCCAGCGGCCAGGTGGGGATCAGTAGCAGGGTCGCGAGCGCGATGACGAGCGCACCCCCGAGCAGGGCACCGGCTGCGCGCCGGGAGATCGTGAGCAGCGTGCCAACCATGACCAGCGCCGTGATGTGCGGCTTGAGGAGCATGAGCCACCACGCCGCGGCGAGGATGCGCGGCCGGCCGCGCTCGAGCGCGTGGCCGACCGCAGCCACGGATAGCAGGATCACCGGACCGAATTGCGCGTTGCCGATCGCGCTGAACATCGGCTGCGACCAGAGCAGCGTGACGAGCAGGAGTTTCGCCCCGCCGAGCATCGCCCACGTACGCGAGATGAGCGCGACGGCGCCGAGCGAACACAAAAAGAGGATCGTCTCCCAGAGAGCCATCGCTGTCCGCTCCGGCAACAGCGAAAGGGGCGTCATGGCCAGCGCGGTCCAGAGCGGATAGATGAACGTCTTCGCGCAGTGCGGCACGCGAGCCGGATCCGTGTACGCAGCGGCCGCCCACGCCGTCCGGTCATATGGATCAGAACCCGCGGCGACGAGGCGGCCGGCCTCATAGAAGCAGCGGAAATCAGAGATATCCGCGTCGCGCACAGTGACCGCCGCCCTCGCGCCCAATGCCAGCACCGCGCCGGCCACGAGGACGACGAAGAGAACGCCGGACGCAGTTAGCGGTCGCGACGAAGAAGCCATCGAAAGGTAAAGGCCGCGACGTCGCGCATGGCGAGCAGCGTTCCGGCGGGCGTCACGCCCTTCGCTTCACCCGCGATGCGGGGGCGGTGCGGGATGTTGATCTCGCGGACAGCACGGCCGCGCGTGAAGAGGGTGATGAGCATCTCGGCCTCGAAGAAGTTGGACCCGCTTCGCGGCGGAACGGACCGGAGCTCCTCGGCCCGGTAGAGCTTCACGCTGTATATGTCGTGCACTGGCAACCGGAAGATCCGGCGCAGCAGGCCGGAGTAGAGCTGAGCGACGACGACGCGGCTCGCCGGGTCGCGTCGCGGGAAGCGGCGACCGACGACGAGCGCGGCGCCATCGCGTATCGCCCACATCGGCTTGAGCGCGGCGGCGGGTACCTGGCCGTCCGCGGGCGTGAAGTAGATCCACTCGCCCTGTGCTTCGGCGTACAGGCGCTTCATCGTCGGCGGGATCCCCAGACGCGACGGGTTACGCAACAGCCGAAGCTCAGCGACCTCGGCGCACGAGCGCTCGAGCTCGGCCCACGTGCCATCCGTGCTCCCGTCGTCGCAGACGATCAGCTCGAAGCTCGACGCGAGAACGCGCGCGACCTCGCGGTGGCCTCTCACGACCCCGGCCACCGTGACTTCCTCGTTATGGGCAGGGATCACGATCGAGAGTTGGATGCGGCGCACCCTAGGGCATCGCCGTCCGGGGGCCGGTGTCCAGCGAGGCGCGATGCCCGACCGGTGGAGTCCGATGGACAATCAAGAGAGCGTGGCAGTCGCCGCACGCACGATCCGCGCGCCGCGAGGCACCGCGACGCGCTGTCTCGCCTCGTCGCAGGAAGTGGCGGGCCTTCCGGATCCAGAAGACCCTCGGTCCGGACGTGGCCGAGAAGCTCTCCCTGAGCGCCCGGTGTTTAGGTCTCGACTCGTCCGACTCGTCTCATCTCGTCGATGCGCACGAGCACCGCAATGCGGACGAGTTCGACCAGGGTGATGAGCACGACGGATAGCCGACCACCTTTCGCCCGACCGGAGCGGCGCGGGAAATGCGGCACGACAACGGTGACGAGGACGGCACCACGCGAATGCGCGCGGAAGAGAACCTCGGGCAGCATCGTGGCGCCGTTGTCCCTCGAACGAAGAGGCATCGTGTCTAGCAGCGATCGCCGGAACAGCAAGATCGAGCTGAATTCACGTACCGGGATCGCGAGCAGACTCCGTGCGATCAGGTGGAAAGCGCGCGACAAGAATCGACGACCGGCGTGGTCCGCACGTGACTCCCTCACACCGATGACGATGTCGGCGTTGGCGGACGCGTCGAGGAACCGCCTCAGGTCGGACATGCTCGACTGGCCGTCGGCGGGCGCGAGGAAGATCCAGTCGCCGCGTGACTCACGGAAGCAGGTCCGCATCGCTCCGGAGAACCCGCGGTTCCGTCCGTGATGGACGACGCGCACGTTCGGCGTCGAGCTGGCGAGCTCATCGGCCAGCGCCGAAGTCCCGTCAGCGCTTCCGTCGTCGACGATCAAGACCTCGCCGTCGTCCGCCAAGCCGATCGCCGCAAGCTCCGCGATCCCCTCGGCGACCACGGCCCCAAGACTGGCGACCTCGTCATACGCCGGGATCGCCACGGTGACCCTCACCCGGGGAGTCTAGGAAGCCCCATCGGGCGGGAGGTGTCCGATCCGGTGGCACACCCGGAGGCGATGGACAATTGAGACCGTGACGGTCGCGGCACGTACCGTTCGCGCTCCGCGAGGCAATGCGCTGCACTGCCTCGGCTGGCCGCAGGAGGCCGCGTTCCGCATGATCCAGAACAATCTCGACCCGGACGTCGCGGAGCGCCCGGACGAGCTCATCGTCTATGGTGGAACAGGGCGTGCCGCGCGGTCGTGGACGGCTTTCGATCGAATCCTCGCCACGCTCGCACGACTCAAGCAAGACGAGACGCTGCTGGTGCAATCGGGAAAGCCGGTCGGTGTCTTCCGCACGCACGAATGGGCGCCTCGTGTGCTCATCGCGAACGCGCTCATCGTGCCGCGCTGGGCGACGTGGGAGGAATTCCGCCGGCTCGAGGATGCCGGCCTGACGATGTACGGGCAGATGACCGCGGGGTCCTGGATCTACATCGGAACGCAGGGGATCCTTCAAGGGACCTACGAGACGTTCGCCGCGGTCGCGCGCAACCACTTCGGTGGGACCCTCGCGGGTCGGCTCGTTGTAACAGCCGGACTCGGCGGGATGGGCGGCGCTCAGCCGATGGCGGTCACGATGAACGAAGGAACGGCGCTCATCGTCGACGTCGACCCAGCCCGCGCGGAGCGGCGCCGGTCACAGGGCTACCTCGATGAGATCGCTCCGTCGCTCGACGACGCGGTCGTGAAGGTCGAGCGCTACCGCCGCGAACGCACCGCGCGGTCGGTCGGCCTCGTCGGGAACGCCGCCGAGGTCCTGCCCGAGATCGTCAGCCGCGGCATCGCCGTCGACGTGGTCACCGATCAAACGAGCGCGCATGACCCGCTGGATGGCTACGTGCCCGCCGGCGTCGCAGACCCCGCGTCGCTCCGCCTTGCGGACCCTGAGGAGTACGTGCGCCGGTCGCGCGCATCGATGGCACGTCACTGCGAGGCGATCGTCGCTCTCGCGTCACAGGGTGCCGTCGCCTTCGACTACGGCAACAACCTGCGCGGCGAGGCGCTGGCGGCGGGATACGCGGCTGCGTTCAGCTACCCGGGGTTCGTTCCCGCTTATATCCGTCCGCTCTTCTCGGAAGGACGCGGCCCGTTCCGCTGGGTCGCTCTCTCCGGCGATGCCGCGGACATCCGGCGCACCGACCGGCTCGTCCTCGAGCTTTTTCCGGAGGACCGCACTCTCGCGCGGTGGATCCGACTGGCCGGGGAGCGCGTGCCCTATCAGGGACTCCCGGCACGGGTGTGCTGGCTTGGCTATGGCGAGCGCGCGGAATTCGGCGAGCGCATAAACGATCTGGTCGCGCGAGGGGAGATAAGCGCCCCGATCGTGATCGGGCGCGACCATCTCGACTCGGGCTCGGTCGCCTCGCCGTACCGCGAGACCGAAGACATGCGCGACGGAAGCGATGCGATCGCGGACTGGCCGGTGCTCAACGCACTCGTAAATACTTCGTCTGGGGCGACGTGGGTGTCGGTACATCACGGCGGCGGTGTGGGCATCGGCAACTCGATCCACGCCGGTATGGTCGTCGTCGCGGACGGGACGCCGCTCGGGCACGAGAAGCTGAGGCGCGTTCTCACGACCGACCCAGGCACTGGCGTGATGCGGCACGCCGATGCCGGCTATCCAGATGCGATCGACTTCGCCAAACGGAACGGAATAGATCTCCCGAGCACCTAGCATCTCCGCGGTGTCAGCCGCGCGCGGCGCGACGATCGGAATGGTACTCACCGCGATGTTCGTGCAGTCGTACTGGATAGGTTGATCGGAGCGCTCTCTGCTCCGCGCAAAGGTCCGAGCCGTCGGAGCGCGTACGCCGTCAGGGCCGCGGTCGCGAGTGTGACGAAGACGTGCGCCGCGAGCGGGGCCCCCAGCAGAGACATGACGGTCAAGAACCACGGCAGGACGAACGCGACGACTATCACCGCACCCACCATCGCCGATCGGAGCCGACCCTCCACGATCCTCGCGAGGGCGAGAGCGCTCACCCAGCAGACCGCGAGGGCGACCTCGTCGTGAGGTCGTGCGTAGGGAGTCACGAGGAACGACGACGCCGCAAGAACGGCGACGAGCTCTCGGGGACGGAGCCGACGGCGCGGGAGGACCGCCACGAACAGGACGCAGGTCAGCACTGCCGCGGCGGCGCCCACTGCGGAAGGCAGGCCGAGGACGATCGCGAACGCCGATAGAGTGCCGAGGTCACGATCGGCGAGGAGCTGTTGACCGAGGATCACGCGTGCGACGTCGACGGGCCACGTCGGCACCAGGGCGAGGCTCAGAAGCAGGATCCCCGAACCGAACAACCCGACGTGCGCGGCGAAGCGTCGCGATCGAAAGAGAGGCACGCCCAGCAAGGCAATCGCCACGATGTTCGGCTTGATCAGCAGGACACACCACGCAGCCGCGCCGGCTCGCTCGCGTCCGCGTTCGAGAAACAGCGCGAGCGCCGCCAGACCCACGAACACCACTGGACCGAGCTGCGCGTTCGCGATCGCGCTGAAGGCTGGCTGTGACCAGAGCACGATCGGCAGGAGCAGCTTCGTATCGCCGAGCATCGGCCACGCCCGCGCGAGCATCGCGACTCCACCGACGAGCGAAGCAAAGAGCACGACCTCCCACGCGCCGAGGGCGGCAGGCTCCGTAAGCACGGATAACGGCGCCATCGCCATCGCCGTCCACAAGGGATACGCGAACGTGTCGGGACACGGTGGGAGCCGCGTCGGGTCCTGCTTGGTGGCGGTCGCCCATATCGCGGGGTCGTAGGGGTCGAGCCCGCCGCGCACGAGACGGCCGGCCTCATAGAAGCAGCGGAAGTCGGAGAGCTCAGCGTCCCGGACCGTGACGGCCGCCCTCCCCGCGAGGAGAAGCACCGCGGAGGCTACGAATACGACGAAGAGGACGCTCGACGGTCGAAGCCGCACGACCTTACGCCGTGCGCGTCGGAGTGCGTACGAGCGGGAGGCGCACCGGGGCGGGACGAACGAGCGTCAGAACCGCGGTCACGCAGAGGAGCATCACGCCAACGAAGTGCCAGAGGATCGGCACGAGCGTGCCGGTTTGCTGTGGCTCCATGAGCACCCAAGACAGAACGACCACACCGATGACGGCCGCGCGCTCCACCGAGCGCGGCGTGGCTGACGCTCTCCGGAGCGTGTCGGAAGCGAGCGGAAGCGACAGGATGAGGAAGGTCGTCCAGAAATAGCCGAACGGAGCGAGGTACCCGGCCGTCGCCAGCGTCAGGGCATGCCACGTGTTCTCGCGCGCCCGGTCGCGGCGCGCGGCAACCCCGGCGAGGACGGCGACCAACGCCGCGGCAACGGCGAGCGCGAGCGGGAACCACTCCGACCAAAAGAAGGCCGCGAGCTCGGGTGGGCCGGGGCGCGCGATGTGCGCGTAGACCCAGTCCTGCTCGAGGAGGCGCGGAGCAAAGCGGACGTACTCCATGGTGCGATCGGGCATCAGCAGCGCACCCACCGTCAGAGTCGCGGTGCCGATGGCTCCGCCGATGAAGACCGGGCGCCAGCGGCCCGAGGCCACATAGAAAAGGAGAAGCGTGAGGGGAAGGAATTTGAGGCCGACGGCGGCCGCGAGGAGGATGCCCGCGGGGACGGCGCGATCGCGAAGGCGCCATGCGGCGAGCGCAAGGGCGAGCGAGATGAGGTTCACGTTGCCGAGCGTCACCTCGAGGACGAGGCCCAGGAAGAAGACGTAGCCGGCGGCGGCCCACGGTCGCCACGACGCCGGAAGCGGACGGATGAGCGCGACGCCGACGGCCGCCGCGATAGCGAGCTGAATGCCGATCCAGATCGTCAGCGCGTCGGCATAGGGCAGAAGCGCGAACGGTACGAACACGAGGGCGACGATCGGGAGGTACCGAAACTCGTCCGGTAGCCCGAGGATCGTCGCGCTGTTGGGGTACAACGGCTCGCCGTTCAGCAGATTGCGCCCCGCGAGCCAGTACGCGTGAAAGTCGTATCCCGCGGGAAGCGCGCTCGCGACGATGATCGCGGCGAGAGATGCGAACACCAGCACGACAACGCCGGCGGCCCAGACGAGGCGGCGCGGGCTCATCGCTCGGCCAGCATCATCGAGTTACAGCCCAAGGTGGCGCACGAAGAATTCGAGTGTCTCGCGGATGATCTCTCGCGACCGCTCGTCATTGTCGCGGGTATCGAAGCCGTGCTGCCCGGTCGGATGATCGAGCACCCTGAGATCGACGCCTCGCTCTCGAGCTTTCCGCACGAACGTATCGGTCCCCTCGAGAAGGGCGACATGGTCGCGGCCCGCGCGCGCGAGCAAGAGCGGCGGTAGCGGTGTCGCGTCGTCGAGCGCCGTCACGCAGGACCATCTGCGGACGCTCTCGTCCGTCGCCCACGGCAGACTCGCACGGAGCGGCGCGAGGTCCCAAATCGTGTAGTACCCAGCCGCGCAGCGCAGCCACTCTGGGCGCCGCTGGAGGAAGGGCGCGAGTCCGAACGGTCCACCCGCAGAAAAGACCCAGACACCTACGCGGTCGACGTCGATGCGCAAATCCCCGCCGCGCCGCCTAACGAAGCCGATCGCGGCCTCTACGTCGGCCGCGACCTCGGTCGGTGCGAGGCGGTTCGACGAGCGGTGATTGAACGGGACTCCCGCGAGGCCGCGCGCGGCGAGATGCTCGCCGTACGACCGAAAGACACCCCAGTCCTTCGCGGTGGCGATGATCTCTTCCGGCGCGTCGCCGTTGACGAGGAACACGACCGGGCTCGCGCCTCGACGGGATGAAGGCCGGTAGACGTCGAGCTTGAGCACTCGGTCGCCGTCGGTCCGGTAGACCAGGTCGCGCTGGACGCGGGCACCCGCGGGTGGCGCGAGGACCGTCGGCGCACCGCTCACGCGGGGATCAAGCGCCATCAAGCGTTCTCGCCGTGGTACCTGCCCTTGTATCCCTCCGCGGTGGGCGCCGAGAGCCGGAAGAACACGAGCTGCGCCACGCGCGCCCCGCGCTGCAGCCGGTAGCCGCGCGAGTTGAGCACCGCGAGGAGACCCTCGCCGCGACCGGAGTAGCCCGCGTCCCAGACCGCGCCGTGGATCGCGACACCCGAGCGGAGCAGGCTCGACCGCGGGCGCGAAAGGGCCATGAGGTCCGCCGGTAGGTTGACCTTCTCGCGGTAGGTGATGACGTACGCGCCGCGGTGCAGATCCCACCAACCGTCCTTGTCGGCCTGCACGTCCTCGCGCGCCGCCGGCTCGCGAACGTTGTCCGCGGCGCCGAGCAGTCCCGGCGATGTGAGCCGCTGCACTCGCTCGACGCGCAGATCGACGCCGTTCGGCTGCAGCTGCAGGTGAAGGTCGGCATCCTCGATGAGCGGCGGCGTCCCGGCCAGCGCCGCGCGGAGCTCTTCGCGGGAGAGGACGGTCACGCGGGGATGCTAGACGCGGATGACAGAATCGCGCGGTGCCCGCGGGTGCCAAGACCGTCGCAGCATCGAAGACCGTGATGTCGCGGACGATGCTGCCCTCTGACGCGAACCCCTACGGCAACGTCCACGGCGGCGAGGTCATGAAGCTCATCGACGCCGTCGCGGGGGCGGCCGCGACCAGGCACGCTCGCGCCCGCGTCGTCACGGCGCGCATCGACGAGCTCTCGTTCAAAGCTCCGGTATACGTCGGGCATCTCGTGACCGCCAAGGCCTCGGTGAACCACGTCGGGACGACGAGCATGGAGATCGGGGTGCGGGTCGAGGCGGAGGACATGCTCACCGGCAACGTGGTCCACGTCGCCTCGGCGTATCTCGTCTTCGTGGCCACCGACGAACATGGAAAGCCGGTGCCGCTCCCGCCCCTCGTCGCCGAGACCGACGACGAGAGACGCCGCATGACCGCCGCCCAGAAGCGGCGCTCGTTGCGGCTGCACCGACCCCGAACGTCCTAGACTCCCGCCTTACCGCTGGGGAGGTGCACATGCGAAACGCCATTCGCTTCGTGGCTCCATTTGTGGCCGCTCTCGTCGTCACCGCCGCATGCAACGCGCCGCGAGCCGCCTCGACGCCGACTCCATCGGCGACAGGAACGCCGAACTTCACAGGCAAGACGCTCAACATCGTCACCGGCGGCACCGGCGCGGTGTACATCGTGTACGGCGCGGGGCTCGCTGACCTCTTGAACCGGAAGCTGGGCACAGCCGCGAGCGCGCAGTCCACCACCGCCTCGGTCGACAACATGAAGCTGATCCGTGACGGCAAGGCCGACATCGCGTTCACGCTCGCCGACACGGCGTTCGACGCGGTGAACGGCAAGGGTTCTTTCGCTTCGCCTGAGAAGCCCGCCGATGCCAAAGTGCTGGCGGTCCTTTACTCGAACCTGACGCACCTTGTCGTGAAGGAGTCGGGCGGCATCAACACGGTGACCGACCTCAAGGGAAAGCGCGTCTCGATGGGGTCAGCGGGCAGCGGTACGGAGATCATCGCGAACCGCACCCTCGAGGCGTACGGGATGGACCCCGCGAGCGACATCTCTCGCGAGAGACTGGGCGCCCAGGATTCGGCGAACGCTCTGCGTGACGGGAAGATCGACGCCTTCTTCTTCTCCGGAGGCCTGCCGGTTCCGGCAGTGCTCGACCTCGCGACCGGTACGAAGATCAAAATGCTGGACCTCACGGACAGCATCCAAAAGATGTCGACGAAATACGGGAACTTCTACTTCCCGATCAAGATCCCGAAGACCACGTACAACACGGCGGCCGACGTGACCGTATCGGGAGTGGCTAATCTTCTGGTCGTGCCGTCGAGCTTCGATCCGGCGCTGGCCCAAGCGATCCTCGCGACGATGTTCGACAACAAGGCCGATCTTGTGAAGGTGCACGCAGCCGCTAACGATCTCGTGCTTGAGTCCGCGGTGGTCGGCTCGCCGATCGACTACCACCAGGGCGCGATCGATTTCTATAAGTCGAAGGGTGTCTGGAAGAAATAGGTGGTCATCCGCTGCTCCGCAGCGTGTGACCGTCCTGCTGCGCCCGGCTTCGCCGGGACGGAGTAGCGCTCTCGTCGCGCTCGTCGCGGCGGTCGTAACGGC
>Ga0137379_10000572_pt1 | contig 32634 bp, 39 predicted proteins | sample SagtaG_18_FD_104812 | JGI IMG/M metagenome (GOLD analysis project Ga0137379, IMG submission 104812) | Vadose zone soil microbial communities from Sagehorn Ranch, Mendocino, California, USA - Sage2_L_80_16 metaG | ecosystem: Environmental > Terrestrial > Soil > Vadose zone | place: USA...
AATGCGATTTCAAATGCCTCTGATAAAGATAACTGATTTGTTTCTACAGCGCGGTGTATCGAATCCAGTTTTTCTAATACAGCAATTAATTTTTTGTCTATAGAATCAACATCTTTATTATCATTTCCCAGATGGAGTGCGGCCAATTTAAATTGGGCGGCATGGTTGTCTTCGTCATTTGCAATCTTATTCCAAAGTGCTTCAATATGAGGCTCATTAGAAAACATCTTCTCGAAGTGACGATAAATGTGAGCACATTTTTCTTCGATCAGACTACAGGTATCGAGAGAGTGTATTTTATTAAGTGGTAACGTCATGGCATTATCATCCTCTCCATTATTTGTTCAATGCTGCTAACTCGGATTCAATTTGATACAATTCTCTTCGATAAGCTGTAAGGCTGTGTTCATGGAAATCAATTTGTTCTTTGCAAAAATCCTCGTCAAGTCCGCCTTCATTGGTTTTGTATTTCTCAATAGTCGCTTCAAGATATTCGATGCATCCAAGAAGATATTGTCTCTTTTCTTCTAACTCTTGAATGGCGGCTGACATACATACTCCCCTGCGCTTTTTATAGATTCTACCATGTATTTAATTCCTTTGCAAATTAGAGGAGGGAGGCCTTTACACATGTACGATGCAAGCCGGACCATCGTATTGTGCCCGATTCCGAGTAGAAAATTTCCCACAACAAAAGTAATTGACTATCAAAGTATTATTGATATAAATCGGAGGCTGCATCTCATTAAAATAAATAATAGGCAACGGATAGATGTCTGGCGTTGATCGGAATATCGTACTGCTTTTTACCACCCGCACTCTCAGGCTTTTCGGATATGGCTTTCTGTCCGTCGTGCTTGCTCTTTATCTCATCAAATCAGGTTTCGATGACTTTCTCATGGGGCTGCTGTTCTCGTTGACGCTTGTCGGTGATGCGGGAATATCGCTTCTGCTTACGACCACAGCGGATCTATATGGCCGCAGGAAAACCCTGGTAATCGGTGCCATCCTCATGATGGCGGCCGGTGTCGCCTTCATCCTGACGAGCAATCCCCTGCTTCTCATAATAGCTGCAATCATCGGGGTGATAAGTCCGAGCGGCAACGAAATAGGGCCGTTTCTGCCTGTTGAGCAGGCGATGTTATCCCAGCTGGTTTCAAAAGAACAGCGAACCAGAGTGTTCGCCTGGTACAATCTGATCGGGTCGTTAGCTACCGCATTGGGCGCGCTTGCAGGTGGATTTTTGGCCACCCTGCTGCAGCGACGGGGCATGACTCCGCTCGATTCCTACCGGGTTATTCTGCTTGGCTACGCAATCATCGGCGGAATTCTGGCGCTTGTTTTCACCGGGCTTTCGGGAGCGTGTGAAGCGCTTCACACCGCTACTCCAGCTGCATCGGGCAGCAGAATCGGCCTGCACAAGTCTCGCGGCGTGATCTTCAAACTTTCGATGCTCTTTTCGCTGGACGCGTTTGCGGGGGGCTTTGTACTCCAGAGTTTTATGGCGTACTGGTTTCATGTCCGCTTCGGGGCTGACGAGGCTGCGCTCGGCAGCATATTCTTCGGAGCCAACCTGCTCGCCGGTTTCTCGGCGCTGCTTGCCGTGCCGCTTGCGAAAAAAATCGGTCTTATTCGGACCATGGTGTTTACCCATCTGCCGTCGAATGTTCTTCTGATACTTGTTCCGCTCATGCCGAATTTTCCGCTTGCCATCAGCATGCTGCTGTTGCGCTTCAGCATTTCCCAGATGGATGTGCCGACACGCCAGGCCTATACCATGGCTGTAGTAGATCAGGATGAACGCTCTGCTGCAGCGGGCATAACGGGCATCGCCCGATCAGTCGGCGCGTCGCTCTCTCCGGTCGTTGCCGGCGCCCTTTTGTCGGTGTTTCCGGGCGGCCCGTTTATAGTAGCCGGAGGCTTGAAAATCATGTATGACCTTATCTTGTTCAGGAATTTCAAGACATCCAATGTTTCCGATGAGTTGAAAACTTAAGTACCTAAAAATGCGGCATTACTGCTGAAGAATACCTGTGGGAGAAATAATATGACACCTATTGAAGCGGTTGTACTTGGCGTAGTGGAGGGGTTGAGCGAGTTTCTTCCCATCTCGTCCACGGGGCATCTCATCCTTGCCTCGGCATTGATGAAACTCAAACAGACCGACGCCCACAAGGTGTTTGAGGTCACTATTCAGTCCGGCGCCATGCTGGCGGTCGTCTACATCTACCGTAAACAGCTGGCCTCACGTTCGGATCTACTCAAAAAACTCTGTTTCGCGTTCCTTCCCACCGGCGCGCTCGGTTTTCTCCTCTACAAGCTGGTCAAATCGTTCTTCCAGCCGTCTCTGGTCAGTTACATGCTGATCGCAGGGGGAGTCGCCTTCATACTCATTGAACTCTGGATCAAAGACCGGCCTGCAACCGTGACGAGTATCCAGGACATCTCCTACCGCCAGGCCTTTACCATCGGCCTGATACAGAGCCTTTCCATGGTCCCCGGCGTATCCCGCTCCGGGGCTACCATCATGGGCGGTCTCGCGCTAGGAATCAACAGGAAGGAAGCGGCCGAATTCTCCTTTCTGCTGGCGCTGCCCACGATGCTTGCGGCTACGGCCTATGACATCTACAAAAACCACAGCGCCTTCGTATTTGGAGACTGGCAGAACATCCTGGTCGGTTTCATAACGTCCTTCATATTCGCCGTAATCGGCATCAAGGCGCTCCTCAAATTCATCACCAGCCATACCTTCATCCCGTTCGGCATCTACCGGATCGTCGTCGGGGCCCTGTTTCTGCTCTTCGTGACATAGTGACATCAAGGCTGAACACTGAAGGCAGCCAGCTTCAGGCGCATTTATTCGCCGGTAAGGCTGCCCGAGGCTTGCAAATCCGGGGATGTGCTGTATCTTTTTATCAGGATGTCCAGCTTATACCCGTGAGGGATTATCGAAGGGAGGAATTATTATGCTGAGCAAGGCCATGGTTGACAATCTTAACGAGCAGATCCAGCTAGAGAGCTATTCGTCCAACCTCTATCTGCAGATGAGCGCCTGGGCGGAAGTCAAGGGGCTGGAGGGGTGCGCCGCATTTCTCCGGGTTCAGGCTCAGGACGAACTGGCGCACATGCACCGGCTCTTCAAGTACGTTTATGAAACCGGAGCGCTCCCCATCGTCGGCACGATCAAGGCGCCACCGACAAAATTCAAGTCGATAAGCGATCTGTTCAAGCAGGTCTCCGAGCACGAGAAGTTCATCACCGGCAAGATCAACGCGCTGATGAGCCTGTCTATCAAGGAGCAGGATCACTCGACGGCCAATTTCCTGCAGTGGTATGTGTCCGAGCAGCATGAGGAAGAGCACACGATGCAGAAGATTCTGGACAGGATCAGGAATATCGGCGAAGCGGGAAGCGGGGTCCACTTCATAGACCGGGCCATCGGCCTCCTTGCCGGGGGAAAATAATGTCTCACACGCAGAGAAAGGCGGCCGATGGCCGCCTTTCTCGTTATTGCGCCATGTCGGACCGTGTCCCGGCCAATCTATTCCGGGACCGGCCGTAACAGCCTCAAATCACGCTTTCGCGCCTGGTTTTAAAAAATCAGTAGACGATGTTCCGCTTTGGCGCATTTCCGGTCACTATCTGCGCGAATGCCTTGCCCTGATCCGAGTTTATCAGGAGATAGCGAGGCAGCTTGTTCACGCTGTCAGCAGGACCGGCATGATGGGCCACAATCGTGAAAGTGGCGATATAACCGGCTTCGGCGGCTTTCTTCAGCAGATAATCGTCGAAGATGCCGAACGGCCATGCCAGCATATCCACCTTTCCTCCCAGCTCCTTCTCGATCTTCGCCTTTGATTTGTTCAACTGCGTCACGACCGATTTTTCAAACTCCTGCGGTTTCATCTTTTTCTTGTCCCTCTTGAAGTTCGGGTGCCAGTAGGTGTGCCCCTGGAAGTCGAACAGGCCGGTCTTCTTCAGCTCCCGGATCTGGTCCCAGGTCATCGCGTATTTGGCGTTTGAAATGGCCGAAGGATAGACGAAAACCGTCACCGGCACGTTGTACTTCTTTGCCAGCGGCATCATGTCGGAGTACACGGTCTTGTGGGCGTCGTCCTCGACGATCACCACCGATTTGGGAGCCGGCGCGGGGCCTTTCTTCTGATACCAGTCGACCAGCTGCCGGAGCGGGATCACTTTATAGCCGTTGTCCCGCAGATATTTGAGATGGGATTCGAACACCGGCGTGGTGATCGTCATGCCGTCGGCCACCGTCGGACCGAAACGGTGGTAGAGGAGGATCGGGACGGATACTTCAGTCCCCGCGGCGGGCTGAACGCCCTTCGGCGTTGCTGCGTGTGACGGGGAGACGGATAACGAGAGAAACAACAGGACCAGCAGTTGCAGACTAAACTTCATAAAAAAAGACCTCCGAAAGATGATTGAAAAATTATCATATCAAAGAAGCTGCCGGGAAGCGACCAATTTGAAGGTGTGACATTAAAAAGCGGCGCCACCCGAGGGAGCGCCGCTCTGTTTGAATCCTTATTCTGCACTGCTGCCGTTATTCGTAGTAATTGACCGGCCCCATGTCGCCGACTCCGGCGCCGCCCTTGCGTGGATTCTTGCCGAAGGTGTGACTGCGCATAAACAGGTTGCCGGCAGTCTGGCCGGTGTTGGGCATGTATTTCTCCACTGTGAACGAGGCGTCGTGGCACTTGATACAGGCCTCCTTCTGCACTTTTTTCAGCTTCCCCTTACCGGCATGCGGCGAATGGCAGGTGATGCAGGACATCTCACCATTCAGATAATGTTTGGACTGCAGGAAGCCCTGATACTGCTGGTGGTGCTTGGCTTCATCATAAATGCCGCTCTCCTTGGCGTGGTCATCCAGCTTGAAGAGTCCCTTCAGGTCGCCGGCGTACTCCTTGCTGGCAGGCTGATCCGGGTGGACACCGGGGATTATGGCTTGCTCGGGATACCATGCAGTCCAGTTGTCACCGGCCTTGTAGCTGTCGCCAATCTTGGGGGCAGGAAGATCTTCGCGGGGATTACCCTGCGCCGTCATGAATTTTTCGTTCTCGATCCTGATATGGCAGTAGCCGCATACCCTTGACTGTGCCTTGATGTCGGCGTTGGCCGGGTTGAAGATGGTTTTCTTCTTGTCGGCCTTGCCGGCTTTGATATGCTTGTTCCCCGGCCCGTGGCACGCCTCGCAGCCGACGCTCATTTCGCTGTAGCTGTCCTTGACCGTCCGGCCATGCTTGCCGAACTTGTCGTCATACTCCAGGATGCGATAACCGGTCGTGTGGCAGGTGCCGCAGTTGGTGTTCCAGTCGTTGGCGTTACCGTAGTTTTCCCACTTGCCGGTGTAGCGATTGAACTGTTTGTTGAGGAACTGCATGCCACCGGTCTGATCATTCATGACCAGAAAGCGCTGCTTCCAGCGTGAACCGACGACGTACTTGACGTCATCAAGCTTGAATTTAGCCTTGGTGACGTTGCCGGTTGTGGGGCCTTCTCCTTTTTCTGAACCGTCACTGGTCCACTTCTCCACGACTTCCTTGAGAATACCGGCTTTTTTGGTTCGCACCATCTTGCTGTGCCAGGTATCCTGCCAGCTCTTGTATTCTTCGGCATGACAGGCTTTACATTTTTCCGATCCGACGAATTCTCCCTTGGGATCTGCGGCCCCGGCAACGGCCGCCAAAGAGACTACACACAACGAAATTGTCAATATTTGCCCGATTTTACTCATGGAATTCTCCTTCCACTATTTGATAGGATGCCTCCGGCATCAGAAATTGACCTGCGAGCGCAGTCCGAGGACGACTACGTTGCTCCTGGCGGGATCCCCCTGGGGGGTGATGAGATACTGCACGATTGGGGAAATCGTTACCTTCTCTTGTGCCTTGATCTTGTAATAACACTCGAACTGTTTCTCCTGCTCCTGCATCCCCCGTCCGGAAATTTGACCGTAGGCGAAGGCGGTCACGTCGTCGCCCCTGCCCGGAATAAGCCCTGTGTACTGCAGGCCGGCGCTCCAGGATGTGCTGGTCAGGTAGACGCTCCGCTCACGCTGGGCAAAACGTCCGAACAGCGTCAGCTTGTCCGTCACCTGCTGGTCGATGCTTATCCCGAAGTTGTAAGCGTTTTTCTGTTTCTGTTTGATGCTGTCGGGCTTGACGGCGCCGGTATCATCCTTGTCGGGCAGCGCGCCGTCCACTGCGCCGTACACCCGGTAGTTACCCTCCAGTTCATGCAGCTTGACCTTGTAGTCGAGCTCGGCGATACCGAAACCATGATCGATGATCTCCGCTCCGCTGGCGTCGCCGCTGCCATAGCCGATTCCTAAGACCAGCGGATCGGCGAGCTTGAGTTGCAAACGCGCTCCCGGCCCCTTCTTGGCCAGGGAGAGGGCGTGAGCATTGACAAAAGCCCCCGACAGGAACTGGGAGTTCTCATCATTGGCGACATTGTTGCTGTCGAAGTAGTTGGCCAGATCGATCTTGCCGATGGTGGCGATCAGGTGGTCATCGAAGAGTGATTGCTCGACCCATGCCTGGCGGAAGAGAGCCCGATCTCCGGTGGAGCCGGCAACGCCGTTCAGGCCGCCAAAGCTGGGGATAGCGGGGTCCAGGCCGTCTCCGCCGGTTGCCGACAGGTCTATGACGGCAGTCGTGTTGTCGCCGATCTTGAAATTGAACACCAGGTCGCCCCGTCCGACCACGGCGGAGTGGTCGCGCGGCTTGAGACCGGCCGTACTTTGGAAGACGCCGACCAATTGACCGCTCAGGCTGATGGTCTTTGACAGGGGATGTAACAGCGTGCCGAGAGTCTCATTGCGCTGCTGGAAGGTGCGCGTGTGGACGAGGAGCATCTCCGCCCGAAGTTCTTCCCGGATTTCATCCAGTTTCTGCAGGTCTTCCCTGGCCACCGCGGCGGCCCCTTCCTTGACGACTTTCTCGGCCAGTTTTTCCGTTATCAGTTCAAGGGCGGCCGCCAGTTCCACGCGGTTGAGACATTGCTTCCCCTCCTCGAATTCCTTGGGAAAAACCCCTTCGATGGCATACTTCTTGGCGATGCCTGACATGATTTGGCAGACATCATGCTTCATCTCCACCTTCTCCGGTATCTGCAGTTCAGGGTGAAGGGCAAATGACGGGACGCTCATGGCAAGTGTCAGGCAAGCGGCAAACAGCACACGGAACAGAAACTTCTTGTGAAACATGTAGTTCTCCTGTCTGGTTGGGGTATTCCGGCAAATTTAGCCGGGATGTGACGTATATGGCTTATAGATTTCAGAGCATTTTTAAAGCATGGTTGTGAGACTTTGTCCCGTCCACCACCAGTATGCGCTTATCATCCTCTGCTCAAGAGCATATCATCCATCATCCATCATGCAACTGACATTTTCCTTACAGTCCGATAAGGGAGACAACAAAAAAGGCAAATTTCTGTTGTAATAGTTTAATATCGGTAGTATTCCGCTAAACGACACACTACCAAAGGGAGGTTGCGCGACTATGGAACAACGGATCAACGAACTGGAGATGCACTACATGCAGCAGGAAGAGACTATTCGGGAGCTGAATGAAATAGTCTGTCGGCAGGAGCTGACGATAGAAGCTATAAAGCGTGAATTGACCGCCTTGAAGGAACAGTTTATGGCGATCTCGCCATCCGTTTCGCGAGACGCTGATCAGGAGGAACCGCCGCCTCATTATTAGATGTTTACAGCTAGTCGCCGGAATTCATATTGGCTGTTTCCGGGGCATATTATGGCCTTCTTTTTGTTTCAACAGGAGCCCTAAAAGTCTATGTGCTTCAAAGTTAGTTGAGTCTATTGAGAGGGCTGTCTGAACTTCCTTGATGGCTGCATCGAAATCCCCTTTATTGGCAAGGGCCCTTCCCAGGTTCGTACGTGCCAGTACAAAATCGGGGTCTATCCGCAGCGCCTCCCGATATTCATGAATCGTGGCATCCAGGTCACCACGCAGCTCAAAGTCGACCGAGAAGGCCAAGATTGGCAAAAGTAAAGAGCTAGCTTCCGTAAGCTGTCACTTTGTTACCTATCAGGCCCCCGCCCTAGACCAACATGCCACATATTTCCCGCAAAAGGTTGCCATCAATTTCTTTGACTTTCAGCGCCCCTCTCTGCTACAACCCATGCTACAATCGTTTCACAAAGCCGATTTGGTGCTGTGCTGTGAAAAGCATAGTTAAAAGGGAAGAAGGTTAAAATCCTTCGCTGACCCGCAACTGTAACAGGCGATGAACGCCGCAACTTAAGCCACTGGATTATCCGGGAAGGCGCGGCCAGTAAGATGACCCTGGAGCCAGGAAACCTGCCATTTAGTAGCTGTTTTGGGACCTCCGTGGTACGAGGGGCCGAAGCCTGATTGTTTCTCTGTTTCCGGTTTTCGAGCCTCTGCCCTTTTTCGGTCAGGGGCTTTTTTGTTAGGTTGTCCTGTTTGGCAGATCCTGGAGGGCATGATGGCTCAAACAATATTCATAACCGGCGGAGCGCGGAGCGGCAAAAGCACCTTCGCCGAAAAACGGGCGTTGGAGTTCGGAGCACCGCTCGGTTACCTGGCGACTGCCCAGACACTCGACAGCGAGATGGATGAGCGGGTCATGCGCCATCGAGAGCGTCGTGGCGTTGAGTGGTGCACGATCGAGGAGCCGATTCATTTGCCACAGGAGCTGGCGCGTTGTGATGGCCAGTATCGGGCCATCCTGGTCGATTGCCTGACGCTGTGGCTCTCCAACCTGCTGTTCAAATATGAAGAAGATTCGGGACGGTGTGAAGAGCGGATTCACGAGGACCTGCAGCAATTGAAGAGCACGCTGCAGGGGATGGTGACGCCCGTTATTCTGGTCAGCAACGAGGTCGGAATGGGGATCGTACCGGACAACAGGCTGGCGCGGCTCTTCCGGGACATCGCCGGCACAGCGAACCAGGCCATGGCCGGGGCGGCGGATGAGGTGCATGTCGTCATCAGCGGGATTCCGCTGCGGTTGAAATAAGGAGAATCTGCATGGATACCATCAAAGCCACACTCGAACGCATCAAGCCGGTCAGCCCGGAGCTGCTGCAGCAGACCCAGACTAGACTGGACAACAAGACCAAGCCACCCGGTTCATTGGGGCGGCTGGAGGAGTTTGCCCGGCGCATCGTCGCGATCAGCGGCAATCCGGACCCGGACGTTTCACGGAAGGTCGTTTTTACCTTTGCCGGAGACCACGGGGTGACGGAAGAGGGGGTATCGTTATATCCCAGGGAAGTTACCTCCCAGATGGTGCTGAATTTCCTGTCCGGCGGCGCCGGGGTTAACGTGCTGGCACGACATGCCGGGGCGGAAGTGCGGATAGTCGATGTCGGGGTAGATCATGATTTCGCGGGTATTGCCGGCCTGATCCATAAAAAAGTTGCCCGCGGCACGAAAAACTTTGCCGAGGGTCCGGCCATGACCCGCGAAGAGACTATTGCCGCCCTGACTGTCGGCATCGAGCTGGCTGATCAGTGCCGCGCCGAAGGGGTGGGGCTGGTCGGCACCGGCGAAATGGGGATCGGCAACACGACGCCCTCTTCGGCAATCATCGCGGCCATTTCCGGGAAAACGGTGGCGGAGGTGACTCATCGCGGTACCGGTATCGGCGACGAGGCCCTGGTCAACAAGATTCGCGTCATCGAACAGGGGCTGGCGCTCAACAAGCCTGATCCCCGCGACCCGCTCGATGTGCTGGCCAAAGTCGGCGGGCTGGAAATAGCGGCGATCGCCGGCCTGGTGCTGGGGTGCGCGGCCAATAGGGTCCCGGTCGTGATCGACGGCTTTATCTCCACGGCCGGAGCCCTGATCGCCTCCGAGCTGAATCCCGATGTGCGCGACTATGTCTTCGCCGCCCATAAGTCCGTAGAAATCGGCCACTCCTTCATGCTTGATCGTATCGGCGTCGAGCCGATTCTTGATCTCCGGTTCCGCCTTGGTGAAGGGACCGGAGCCGCCTTGGCCATGACGCTGATCGAGGCCGGAGTAAAGGTGCTGAAAGAGATGGCGACCTTTGAACAGGCCGGGGTGTCAAACGGCTGAATAAGAATAAGCTTCCAGCTGTCACTAAATATTAAAAAGGAAATGAACCGATGTCGACCCAGATTGAATTCGCCCGCCAGGGCATAATCACCCCCCAGATGCAAACCGTCGCCGTTAACGAGCAGCTTGAGGCGGAGTATATCCGCCGCATGACAGCCGAAGGTAAGATCGTCATCCCCTGGAACCACAACCGCAAGCCATCGCGTGTAGCCGGCATCGGCAAGGGACTCTCCACCAAGGTCAACGCCTCGATCGGGACATCCTCCGACATCATCGATTACGATGCCGAAATAGCCAAGGCGCTGGCGGCACAGGAATCCGGCGCCGACACGCTGATGGAACTCTCCGTCGGGGGGGACCTCGACCGTGTCCGGCGCGAGGTGATCGCCGCCGTCGACCTGCCGGTCGGCAATGTGCCGCTCTACCAGGCCTTCTGCGAAGCGGCCCGCAAATATGGCGATCCGAACAAGCTGGACGAGGAGATGCTCTTCGACATCATCGAGAAGCAGTGCGCCGACGGCATGGCCTTCATGGCCGTCCACTGCGGCATCAACCTCTGCACGATAGAGCGTCTCCGCAAGCAGGGGTACCGCTACGGCGGGCTGGTCTCCAAGGGGGGGGTCTCGATGGTGGCGTGGATGATCGCCAACAACCGCGAAAATCCGCTCTACGAGAAGTTCGACCGGGTCGTCTCGATCCTGAAGAAATACGACACCGTCCTCTCGCTCGGCAACGGCCTCAGAGCCGGGGCGATCCACGACTCCTCCGACCGGGCCCAGATCCAGGAACTGATCTTCAACTGCGAACTGGCCGAGATCGGCCGCGACATGGGATGCCAGATGCTTGTCGAAGGGCCGGGACACGTGCCGCTGGACGAGATCGAGGGGAACATCCAGCTGCAGAAGCGAATGAGCGGCGGCGCGCCGTACTACATGCTCGGACCGATCGCCACCGACGTTGCCCCCGGATTCGACCACATCACCGCCGCAATCGGCGCCGCCCAGTCGAGCCGTTTCGGCGCCGACCTGATCTGTTATATCACTCCAGCCGAGCACCTGGCGCTCCCGAACGAAGAGGATGTGCGCACCGGCGTCAAGACCGCCAAGATCGCCGCCTACATCGGCGACATGAACAAGTACCCGGAAAAGGGGCGCGAGCGTGACAAGGAGATGTCGAAAGCCCGCCGCGACCTGAAGTGGGATCGTCAGTTCGAACTGGCGCTCTACCCGGAGGACGCCCGCGCGATCCGCGCCAGCCGCACCCCGGAGGACGAGAACACCTGCACGATGTGCGGCGATTTCTGCGCCTCGCGCGGGGCGGGTAAGCTGTTTGCCTGCGATCTGACGGGGGATAAAATCTGATAAACCATGAAAATCCTCCCCTCCGACAACTCGTATCGTACCTTCTGTGACCTGACTGGCGGCTACCGCATGTTCCGCGTCATGGCCGAGGCGGTTAAATCAGGGGTCATCGACGCGCTGGACGAAGGGGAGCACTGCCTTGATGAGTTGCTGGAATCTACCCCCCTGAAGCCTGACGAGGGGCGGCGCTTCATCGAACTGCTGGTGAATGTCGGACTGATCGAACAGTATGACGGACGCCTCTATCTGTCGCGCTTCAGCAGGACATACCTCAGCCGGACGAGCCCCACGAGCCAGCGCCATGTTGTCGAGTTCGAGCCGACCCTGATGGAGAATTGGGGGAGGCTGGGTGAGGTGCTGCAAGAAGGGCAGGGGGCGCTGATCATCGATCAGTCAGACGGTGACCGCCGGGAGCGGCTGCAGCTATTTCAGCGGGCGATGAGCGAAGCGGCGGTAGTACGGTCGCGGGAGCTGTGGGATGCGCTGACGGATTTGCCGGACGAGGGCACCATCATTGACATCGGGGCGGGGGAGGGCACCTATCTGCGCGAATTCCTCGCCCGGCATCCGGGGTGGCGCGGGATCGCCTGCGACCTGCCGGATGTCTGTGCGCAGGCCGCCAGCGGACTGAATCCGCACAACCTTAGTTTTCACCCCTGCAATATCCTGGAGCGGCAGGAACTGGCCGCCCTCGTGGCCAAACATCGCGCCGCCGCCGATCTGCTGCTTTTCTCCAACCTTATTCACTGCTACAGCCCGGAAGAAAATGGCGCCCTGCTGGAGCAGGCCGGGGAGATGCTGACCGGTGAAGGGCTGCTGATCGTCCACGACTTCTACCGGGACGCCAACAGCTTCGGTGCGCTGTACGATATGCACATGCTCGTCAATACCTGGAACGGCCGCAGTTACTCGACCGATGAAACCGCAGCGCTGCTTAAGGACGCCGGTTTTCCCCATCATTCGGTTGTTGAGCTGCCATCCGGCTCTCTTGCCCTGGTCGCCAGCCGCACTGCTCCATATCAATCCGCTTCGTCACTATTCACCTTGAAGAGCCACGCCCTCTCCCGCGGTTTCTTTGCCGCCGTCGAGCTTGACCCGGCCCGCATCAAAGCAGAGGCGTGGGTCCGGGCCAAATGCGCCTACGGCTGCTCACAGTACGGCAAACGGTGGAGCTGCCCGCCGCACGCGATGGATCAGGCCGGGTTCGAGGAGTTGCTGGGGTGCTATTCGCGGGCGCTGCTCGTTGCCGGACAGCCGCCGCTCGGGGATTTTCAGGAAAAGCTGCTGGGGTTGGAGCGGGAGGCATTCTTAAGCGGGTTCAAGAAGGCGCTGGTCTTCAGCGGCGGACCCTGCTGCTGGTGCGAGGAATGTGACGGCAACCAGTGCCGTTTTCCGGAAAAGAGGCGGCCGTCACTGGAGTCGTGCGGCTGCGATGTCTTCTCCCTGGCGGAAAGCTGCGGCATCCGGTTGGGCCCGCTGCGGAGCAGCGATGATTTCGTGCAGTATGTCGGTCTACTGCTGGTGGATTGACCGGGTCGAACCTTTTCTGCCGTAAATGCAATGCCGAAAGCCGGCCGGGCCGGCAACTTCCCCCGCAAGTTTTCTGTGGTATTATATGGCATGACCTTGGAATCGTTTGTCGCGACATATGGGTATCCGGCTCTTCTTACCGGCGCATTGCTGGAAGGGGAGACCATCGTTATCATCGCCGGTATTATGGCGCACAGCGGCTATCTTCAGCTGCCGTGGGTCATCGGTGTTGCTTTTTGCGGGGCGTTTTGTGCCGACCAGTTCTGGTTTCAGGTGGGGAAGCGAAAGGGGAAGCGGTTTTTCGAGAAGAGGCCGCAGTGGAAGCCCCGCATCGGCAAGGTGCGCCGTTTTCTGGTCGGCTACCAGGTGGTCGCCGTCCTCAGTTACCGTTTCATCTATGGAATGCGGACCATCACGCCGATCGTCATCGGCGCGAGCGACTTCAGTACCAGGCGGTTCGTGTTCCTCAACTTTTGCAGCACCCTTCTCTGGGCGGCGGCGGTCGCGTCCGCCGGCTACTTTTTCGGCAATGTCATCGAGGCGGTTCTACGCGATTTCCAAAGGTACGAGCTCGCCATCATGCTGGTCGTAGCGGCGGTGGGCGGCGGAATCTGGTTTTACCGCTATCGTCTGAAAAATAGTTAGTTGGCCGATGATACAAGAATTCAACGTGTTATTGGGGCTCCCAGCGGTTTGCTGTGCGCCCTTTTGCCGAGGCGTGTCGTTGACTTATAATATTTACTCCAATACAATATCAATACTATGGAGACCATGCCTGACCCGACAATAGTTATTCCTCCCCGCGCCGTGAAATTCTCCGTTGTCAAGAAGTTGATCATCGGTTACGCCGCGCTGGCTTTCTTCACAACCGGGGCACTGCTGTTCGCGGCCGGCGGGCTCTACTACCTCAACCGAACTGCGAGGGAAATTGCCGATAACCACATGCCCGCTATCAGCGCCCTTCCCAAATTGCGTAACTCTCTAATTGCTCAAGAGAGTCACACTGGCAAATACGCAATCCTGAAAAGCACTGAATTCAAAGAACTGTTTAACCAGAGGGAAAAAGAGTTCATGGGAATTGTCGCCGGACTGGAACGCTCGGCAGCACCCGGATCGCTTGACACCTTGAAAAGCCTTTATAAAGGGTACCACGCCGCCGCTGCCAGATTGTTTGCCGGCGGAGCAGGCGATACCGCCGGTTTGCGTGGGAAAGCGCAAAAAATTCTGGCCGAATTGGACCGGTTGTACATTGCCCGCCAGAATGACCTGCAGGCGACCCTTGCAGAAGCAAACCGGCAAACACGTTCCGCCGTTATATGGACGTTTTTCCTCACCCTGGCCGGGTTCATTCTGGCGATTGTCATCGCGGTCTACTTCACCTACCGTACTTTTGCCGCAATCAGGAAATTACAGCAGGCAACACAGCGGGTTGCCGCCGGCGATTTCGACTATGACCCGCAAATCCCGGCGGGGGATGAAATCGGCGAGCTTGCCGCCGATTTCATCCGTATGGCGGCCAGGCTCAAGGATCTGGAGCAGATTAGCCTGGATGCAAGTCCGCTGACCCGCCTCCCGGGAAACATTGCCATTGAGCGGGAGATCAACCGGCGCCTGCAGGATGGAAGCCGGTTTGCCCTTTGTTATGCCGACCTGGACAATTTTAAGCCCTTTACCGACCATTATGGCTATATCACGGGGAGTGAACTGATCAGGCTGAGCGGCGAGATAATTTACGAGATGGTCAAGATCCATGCCGGCAGTGATGCCTTCGTCGGCCACGTGGGGGGGGACGATTTTGTGGCGATCCTCTCTGCCGACAGTGCTGAAACCGTCTGCCAGGCGATTTTGGAGAGCTTCGATGCCGAAGTTGTCAAGCATTACACCCCTGAAGACCTGGCGAGGGGAGGGATTGACGGGTGCGATCGTTACGGAGTCCGCCGCTTCTTTCCGATTATGACGATCTCCATTGCGGTTATCATTAATGAAACGGGAGCGTTTTCAACTGCCGTGGAAATTGCCAAGACCGCCTCCGAAATCAAGGACTATGTCAAGGAGATGCCGGGGAGCAACTACCTGATCAACCGCCGGCACAAGAACCCGAGATGAGAAGAATCGTTCTGCTCATGCTGTTTGTCCTTGTTAGCGGCTGCGCCACGCCGAAGCTGAAGCAAGGTGATGGCGGCATCGTGGACCGTCCCCAGCAGCCCAAGGATCTTGACAGGGCAACAGCAATGCTGGAGTCGGGTGACAGAGCGGGTGCCGTCAAGGTCCTTGCCGCCGTCAGCAACAGTAGCGAGGTGGCGGGAGTTACCGATGAGGCTCTCTTTCGGCTGGCACTGTTATCGATGCGCCCGGCAACGGAGAAGGAAGGAAACCAGCAGGCGCTGCAGCTGCTGAAAAGGCTGAAAAAGGAGTATCCTGCCAGCCGTTGGACAGTGCTGTCCGGGCCGTTGGCGGAACTGCTGGCCGGGGTTGAGGATCTGCCGCGCCAAAATAGAAAGCTGAAAAATCATAACCAGTCACTGAGTAACGAAGTCAACGAGCTGCACCGGAATATAAAAAAATTGAAACGGCTCGACCAGGAACTGGAGAAGGAACGCCGCTGACGACCCTGCGGAAAAGTCCTTGGGCAGAACATGCCCCACACCACCAGCGGTTCTCTGATCGATCATCTTCATGAGCGCTCTGGTTGTATTGACAACACCGCCCATCTCCCGGATAACCGATCCCATGAAAATAGTCATTGTTGAAAACCCCCGTCCGCTGACGGTCGAACATTACAACGACGTGGCCAATGCGCCGCTCTCAGCCAGCCTGAATAGCGGCTATGCTCTGGCTGTTGCCCGCCAGGCGGGTTGGGAAACCGCATACCGGGACTTCACCTCCAGTAACGAGGCCGCGGCGGCGGTTGCGGCGGATATCCTCGCCGAGGACGCCGACATCGTCCTCTTCCACTGGGTCTACTCCTGGGGGCATGAAGATTTTGTCCGAGTTCTCCTTGAGTTGCTGCACCGTGACAGCGGCGCCAAGCTGGGAGCCTTCGGCCTCTTTCCCACCCTCTCCCGCAATCGCCTCCTGCGGTTCGCCCCGCAGCTTGACTTCATCCTGGCCGGTGAGTTCGAGGAAGCGCTGGCGGAACTGCTGTCCTTCTTCGCGGAACACCGCACAATTGCGGCGCTGCCGGGCGTCGTCCCGCAGGGCGGGGCGTTCGTGCCGCGTCCGCTGACCGCCGACCTCTCCCTGCTGCCTGTGCCGGATGATGTCGGCGCCAACCTCGGCTATGCGAACCTGAACATCGCCGCCAGCCGCGGCTGCTACGGGAAATGCAGTTTCTGCTTCATCCACCGCTACTACGGTTGCAGCCGCCGCCGGACCCGTGACCTTGCCTCGCTGGAACGGGAGTTGGAAACCCGCCTGTTGCGGCGCGACATCAAGAGCCTCTACTTCATCGATCCGACCTTCATCGGCTTGGGGGAGGGGGAGCGGGGACGTGTCCGGGAAATCGGCCGGATGGCCCGGCGTTTCGGGCTGCCGTTCGGCTTCGAGACGCGGGTGGACGGCATCGACGCGGAGGTGCTGGCGACTCTTGCCGACAGCGGCGCGACCTCCGTCTTTCTCGGCATCGAGTCCGGGTGCGACAGCGTGCTGCAGCGGATCGGCAAGCGGATCAGCACGGAGCAGATCCGGCGCGGGGTGCGGGCCGTTCGGGAGAGCGGGATCGAGCTGAACCTCGGCTTCATCATGTTCGAACCTGACGCGACGCTGGCCGAGCTGGAGGAGAACTACAATTTTCTTGAAGAGCTGGAGCTGCTTGAAGGTCATGAGCTGACCGCCAACCTGCTCTACCATAACCAGATCGTGCTGCACGGTTCGGCCGCGTGGGAGCGCTTCGAGGGGGAAGGGCGGCTGTTGCTGGACGAGCGGCTGCCGTTCGAGGCTCGCTGCCGCTTCCGCGACGAGCGGGTGGAGTTCGTCTGCGCGGCGATGGGACGCTTGACTTCTCATTATTTCACCGCGACGGACGGCATCCGGCAGAACGGTTCTGCCGCCGCTGACTACGGTAAATCTATCAACGCTGTTCTTAAGGGTGCCTTTCGCTCGCTCTGCCGCGCCGCCGGCACCCCGCCTCCGCAGGCGGTTGTTGAAGTAGAAGCGGAGTATGCCGCGCACCTTCGGGATGCACTTTCGGCCTGATGAACTACAAAAAATACCTTTTTCAGCTTAAACTTTAAGCATTTCATCCTGTCCATCCTGTATATCCATGTTCATTCCGGTTTCAAATGCTTTATATGGTTTGATCTCCAGGGTAGACCCTCTGTAATGCTGCCGGACGGCCCGCCGTCACTTTTTGCTGTTCCCGTCCCGTTCGCTATGGTAATTGATGTGACATGCGCCTGATTCTGATCGCCTTTCAATTTCTGACCATCATCCCGCTCCCCTTCACCCTCCGCTGCGAAAAAGGGGACCTGGGGCGTTCCACCGCCTTTTTCCCGGTCGTCGGCCTCGCGATCGGGGGACTGCTGATTGCCGCCAACTGGCTGATCTCCCCCTGGATCGCCCGGCCTCTCTGCGATGCCCTGCTAATAACCCTGCTGGCGCTGATTACCGGCGCCCTGCATCTGGACGGCCTGGCGGATGTCTGCGACGGCCTCGCGGCCCGCGGCGGCCGGGAGCGTTTTCTGGCGGTCATGAAGGATTCACAGGTCGGCGCGGTCGGCGCGGTCGGCCTGGTGCTTGGAATCCTGCTGAAGTGGCAGGCTCTTGTTGCGGTGCCTCCGGAGCTCAAATGGCAGGCGCTGCTGCTCTTCCCCGCCCTGGCCCGCTTCGGCCAGGTGCTGACGATGACCGGTTCCCGCCATGCCAGGCAGGATGGGCTAGGCGCCGCCATAGCCCAGGGGACCGGCGCGGTGACCTTTTCCGTCGCGTTTGCGGCGGCCGCCGCTGCCTGCTGGTGTCTGCTCGGTCTCAAGGGGCTCGTGCCGCTGGCCGCGCTCTGCCTGCTGACGCTTGCCGGACGGATGTTCTTCCAGTGCAAGCTCGGCGGCCTGACCTGCGATACGATCGGCTGCCTCAGCGAACTCAACGAAATCCTGGTGCTGGTGGTTATTTCGGCGCTGATTTAAGCTCCCTTCGACTCCGCTCAGGGACCGTGCGCTCAGGGAATGTACGATCAGGGAATGTACGATCAGGGAATGTACGGTCGGTCAGGCTGTACAGTCAACCGTTGGCTGAGCGGAGTCGAAGCCGAATTTTGACAATTTTACTCCGGAGAATACCAAATGACGCCCCATACCCGCATCCATCTCATCCGCCACGGCCAGGTAGCCGGTTTCGACGAGCCCCGCTATAACGGCCAGACCGACGTGGCGCTGACCGATTACGGCGTCGAGCAGTACCAGCGCATCAAGGAGCGTCTCGCCGATCTGAAAATAGCGGCCTGCTATACGAGCGACCTGACGCGCTGCACGACCGGCGCCGGCATCATCTGCCAGGCGTTCGGCATCGAGCCGATACCCCGCCGCGAGCTGCGCGAGTTGAACATCGGGGTCTGGGAAGGACTGACCTGGCAGGAGATTCGCACCTCATGGCCGGACGGCTGGCAGGCGCGGCTGGACGATCTGGTCAATTACCGGGTGCCGGAGGGAGAAAACCTGCTCGATGTCGAGGTGCGGGTCATGCCGGTCATCAACGAGATCGTGGAGCGGCATCAGGGGCAGGAGGTGCTGGTGGTAGGGCATGGCGGGGTCAACCGTATCGTGCTGCTGAACGCCATCGGCGCGCCGCTGGCGGGGATGTTCAACATCGAGCAGAATTACGGCTGCTACAATATCATCGATTATTATGCCGACGGGCGGGCGACGGTGAAACTGTTGAACGGGTGAAAGAGCGCGTCATCAGGACATTTGGGCTATGAACTATAGACAAGATATCCATATTGATCCCACCTCGGATTGCATGGATCGTGCTGATTCCTCAAGCATGCTTAGACAAAAGTTTTCGTTTTGTCTGCTGCTGGCTATTATGATATCCGCTCTGTACTGTCAGACCGGGAACCATGGTTGCCGCATCTCCGGGCTGTATCCCGAACCGCTAGTATTTCGTCTGTTACCGGCCGGATCCGCGAATTCTCCCTTTCATTGAAATGTCAATAAAAAGTGCGTCGTCGATCTGGTATTTGTTGCAGGATTGAGTTATTATTACCCGATTTCCAATCCATGTTGACACCTGTTGCCGGCACCGTCAGGTTGCCGTCGGCATTACGAGCCTCCAAAATGTCCAGTCATTTCAATATCAGCGATTACAGCCGCTACTTCAGCCTGAGACAGAAGGTCTATCTGGTCAATATGTCGGCTGAGCGCAACAGCGAGATCTACGAGTCGCTGAGCGGCCTGGTCACTTCCGCCGGCACGAATACCGTTGAGCTCATGGTCACACACGGCGGACTCATTACAGATGGCGACGAGGTCGGAAAGGCAACCTACAAGCTGACAACGGAGGCTCTGGGGAGTGGCATTCAGGTTCTGGCCGACCTGACCGGCATCGTTGACGACAATATTTTTCAATTCCGCATGCACGGCCAGCTGGAGTTGTTCCAGCGCCGCACCGTAACGCGCCTTGAACTGTCCGTTCCAATCTTCAATCTGTGCGGAAAATTTCCGCTCGCTTATTTCAAAAAGGAGTGGAAGCGGGTCATGGATCATATGCGCGTCAATGGCGAACTGCCGGGGCTTGCCCTGCAGGAGAACGAAGTCAACCTGAGCGCAAGCGGGGTTGGGTTGACGGTAGCCGCCGACAGCCGTCCGACGCCGCTCTCCATGTTTTTTATCGCACTGGATGACGGCATTCCGGTCTGTGCCCTGGCGGAGACCATCTGGGAAAAACGTATGGATGAGGGGCGGCGGCTGGGTCTCCGCTTTATTCATATCCTCAAGGCGGACCAGGAGCGCATCAATAATCGTATCAAAGAAGAGATCCGGAAAAGCGGCGGCACTCATCTGGACTACAAACGCAATTGGGTGCTGGTGGACAAGATGGTCTCAGATACCCGCAAGCCGGGATAACATATCCGGATAAGAACAATCACTATAAACGACACGCCAAACAGGAACAATTGATGAGAGCAAGAGCACCCCGGACAGTCACCCTCCCCAGCGCCGATGAGACCGCCGCCATCCTCAAAAAGATGCGTGGAGAGGCGGACAGCAACTCCAACTACCGGACTAAATCGCTGAAGATCAACGGCCCGGTCTGCGCCAAATGCGGCCGCGTGTTTGACTCTGCCAACCTGAATCAATTGACCGTTCACCACAAGGACGGCAATCACCATAATAACCCGCCCGACGGATCAAACTGGGAGAATCTCTGTGTACATTGCCATGACGATGAACATTCGCGCGGTGTGCTGGGGGAGTATCTGTCCGGCGGGTGAAAGTGTTATACATGGCTTTCACCACACGTAAAAAGTCTCTCTGCGCCGGCGCGCTGATATGCATGGCAACCGTGCTGGGTGTGCCTGGATCGTTTTTCGGTATTATTTGAAGTTCAGATAGATCAGCCGGCAGACCAGTAGCAGTACCATCGTGATGAACACCGGCCTGATAAAGGCGGTGCCCCGCTTGATGACCAGTCTCGACCCGACCCTGGCCCCCAGAAACTGTCCCGCCCCCATTACAATCCCCTCCACGAACCGCACCTGTCCGACCGAAAGGAAAAAAATCAACGCGACGAAGTTGCTGGTAAAGTTCATGACCTTGGTGGTGGCGGTGGCCCGCATCATGGAGTAGCCGAGCAGCATCATGAGCGCCATCGTCCAGAACGAGCCGGTTCCCGGACCGAAAAAACCGTCATAAAAGCCGATGACAAGCCCGAACAGCAGGTAGAACGGGCCGGACTTCATCCGGGCGTGTGAATCTTCGGCACCCAGACTTGGGGAGAGCAGGGTGTAGACGGCAATCGCAGCCAGCAGCCAGGGAATCAGCTGTTTGAGGACCGTGGCGTCGAGGAGCTGCACTCCCCAGACACCGAGTGCCGCTCCGACCGTTGTCCAGAGAACACCGCTCCGGCAGTCGCTCAATTTTACGGTTCCGGCCCGCACAAAGTGCAGCATGGCGCTGCCGGAGCCGAAGGATGCCTGGAGCTTGTTGGTGCCGAGCGCAACTTGGGGGGGGAGGCCGATGCCCATCAGGACCGGTACGGTGATCAGTCCGCCGCCGCCGGCAATGGCGTCGACCAGCCCGGCGACAAAGGCGGCTCCGAAGAGCAGCGGCAGGAGGATCTCAGGAGACACGGGTGATCAAATCGCTTTGGACCATGACAGACGGCCCTCCAGCCAACGGGAGAGGGAGGTAAAGGCGTAGCAGAGAATGAAGTAAATGATGGCGATGAAGACGAATATCTCCGTAGGGAAGGCCATGGTACGGTTGTTGACCTGGGTGGCGACATGGGTCAGCTCTGAAACGCCGACGATGAATGCCAGCGATGTGTCCTTGATCAACGACACAAACTGGTTGACGAATGACGGGATCATGTTGCGCAGACCCTGCGGGAGCACGATATACAACATGACCTGCCAGGATGACAGCCCGGTGGAGATGGCCGCTTCGGTCTGACCTTTGGGAATCCCTTCGATGCCGGCGACGACGATGCGCGACATGTAGGCGGAGGTGAAGAGGGTCAGCGCCATGATGACGGTATTGTTTTCGGCGGTCTTGCCGAACAGGGCCGGCATAAGAAAATACATCCAGAAGATCACCATCAGGAGCGGCATGCCGCGCACCAGGTTGATGAAGGCCAGGGCCGGATAACGCACAAGCGGGAAACGCGAGATGCTGAGGAGCCCCAGAATCAGGCCGCCGAAGAAGGAGAGAATACAGGAAACAACCGCCAGATACAGCGTCAGCCCGACCCCTCCGAGAGGCCCGTGAGGAAAACGGCCGATCATGAAATAGGTGAAGTTGTCGGTGATGACCGATGTGTTGAAGAACGGTTCCATTTCAGGCCGCCTTGTGAACGTTCAGGACTTTTTCGTTATAGAGATTGACCAGCGCCGTGATGATGATCGAGAGGGCCAGATAAACCACTGTTGCCGCGGTGAAGGCCTCAAATCCCTTGAAGGTGTAGCTCTCGACCTGACGGGCCTGGTAGGTCATCTCCATTACACCGATAGTCATGGCCAAAGATGAGTTCTTGGCCAGATTGAGAAACTGGTTGACCAGCGGCGGAATCGTGATGCGGATCGCCTGAGGCAGGATAATGTACTGCATCGAACGGAGATAGGAGAAACCGGCGCTGCGGGCCGCTTCCATCTGCTCTTTCGGGATCGAGAGCACCCCGGAGCGGATGTCTTCGGCTATAAAGGCCGAGGTGTAGATCGTCAGGGCGATGGCGGCGGCGGCGAATTCGAAGCCGGTTTCGTTAAGCCACTCATTGATTACGGTCGGCAGAATTTTATAGGAACCGAAATACCAGAAAAAGATCTGCACCAGCAGAGGAGTGTTGCGGAAAAATTCAAGATAGGCGAGTGCGAACCAGCGTACCGGCTTGCTGTGCGCCATGCGCATGACCGCGATCAGCAGTCCCAGCAGGAAGGCCAGCACGATGGACACCGCCGACAACTTGAGAGTCGTGAACAGCCCGGCGACCAGCCAGTCGAAATACTGCCCGGAAGTTATGATTGACCAGTCGAATTTGTAGTTGAGCACGAATAGCCCTTGTGAGGGGTGAAGAGTGAGGGGTGAAGAGGGAAATCCCCTTACCCCTCACTTCTCACGCATCGCTTACTTGTCTGCTGTGATTTTGAAAGAACGGTGCAGATGATATGGGCCGAACCACTTGTTGAATATTTTGGCCGCTTCGCCGCTCTTTTCCATCTCCAGGATCGTTTTGTTGACAAAGTTTACTAAATTGGTATCACCCTTGCGCATGCCGAGTCCATAAGGCTCCTCGGAGATCTGAATGTTCGGAATTTCAAATTTGCTTTTGTCCGGAGCTTTGTCCAGTATACCGATCAGTATCGACTCGTCGGTTGTTACTGCCTGGACCTTGCCCTGCTCCAATGCGAGCAATGCCTGGGGATAGTCGTCAAAGGACAGCACAGTTGCTGTAGGGAGTGCTTTTTTCACGTTCTGCTCGGAGGTTGAACCCTTGGCTGTGCCGATCCGTTTCCCTTCCAGATCCTTCAGGCTTTTTATGCTTCCCTTTTTGGTAATGAATTTCTGGCCGGTAAAGAAATATGTGTGGCTGAAATCGATAACCTTTGCGCGCTCGGGATTCTTGGTCATGGTGGCGGCGATGATGTCGATGTGACCTTCCTGCAGCTGCGGCATGCGGCTGGCCGAGGTAACCGGCTTCAGCTCAACCTTTACGCCCATCTTCTTGGCGATCGCGTTGACGAAATCGATGTCATAGCCGACGATCTGGCGGGTTTTTTCATCGATGTAGCCGAAGGGGGGGAGGGAGTCTTTGCAGCCGACCACCAGCACCCCTTTCTTCTTGGCGTCGGCCAGAGTGTCACCGGCCAGAGCCGTCCTGGCGGTGATCGTCCCAAGGGCCATGATCATAAACAAAGTTGCCAGTTTTTTCATTGTGTTTCCTCCTTGTGTGGTGGTGAAAATTTCCGGAGCCCTGAAAACAGGATAAGAGCGCTTAGGGACATTCAGAATGCATTGGCGTCAATAGCTGGCGCAGGAACTGTCTGGCACGCTCATGCTGCGGGCGCAGGAAAAAATCTTCAGGAGGCGCTTCTTCCAGCATGACACCGTCCGCCATGAAAGCCACCCGATGCGCGACCTCCCGGGCAAAGCTCATCTCGTGCGTCACCACAATCATGGTCATGCCGGAGAGCGCCAGGTCTTTCATGACCGCCAGCACTTCGCCGATCATCTCGGGATCGAGAGCCGACGTCGGTTCGTCAAACAGCATGATGCGGGGTTTCATCGCCAGTGCCCGGGCAATTGCCACCCGCTGCTGCTGGCCGCCGGAGAGTTGTGACGGGTATGCATCACGTTTCTCGGCGAGCCCGACCCGGGTAAGCAGTGCCATGGCCTGCTCTTCGGCTGCTTTTTTCGGAACATTACGGATTTTAGTGGGAGCCAGGGTGATGTTGCCGATAACCGAGAGGTGAGGATACAGGTTGAACTGTTGGAAAACGAAGCCGACCTCCGCCCGTAACTTATTGAGATCGGTTTTTTTATCGGAGAGATCCATGCCGTCCACAATCAGGGAGCCTTCGTTAATCGGTTCCAGCTGATTGATGGTGCGGATCAGGGTCGATTTGCCGGACCCGGAGGGGCCGCATACCACCAGTACTTCGCCGGGAGTGACATGCAGGTTGATATCGTTTAGTACGTGCAGGTTCTTGAACCATTTGTGCACGCCAGAAAAAGTAATCATCTGGTAGCTCCGGAAACTCAATAAAACGATGTTAGAATAAATTCTTTCCTACCATGCCGAAGCGGGAAAGGGAAGAATATTTGCAACAAAAATCATTTTTTACGCGGCCAGTAGCTGCCCCCCGTCAGGGTGGCGGTGATGCTCCCCACGGCGACCTTTGATTTCATCTGTACCGGCATCCGGCGCTCATCATCAGTCAGCCAGATGAACATGTCTCCCGTCCGGGCAAAGATACCCTCCGATTTAAGGAGCGGATGGATCACGATGGTATTAAATCGACCCAGGGGGGTGACGAGCACTTCCCGGCGCAGCACTTTTACTTCCGTGTTCCAGAGTCTGCTGCAGTCATAGATGTCGATAAAATATGACGTTCCCACCTGCAACGGTATCGTGCGAAAGTAGAAGAAGCTGGAAAGGGTGTCGTAGGTCCGTTTGGTTATGGCCTGTTTCTTTTCACTCTTGCTGCGATGATCGATGGTTGTAACTTCGAGATTCTGGCGGTCAAAGCGGGCTTCCCGATTGGTTATCGTTTTCCCTTCATGTTTTCGCTCCTGATACAGACGCGGAGAACCGATATTCGACGGAGGAGTGCCTGAAGTCAGATATGATTCAATCCGGTCGTCTACCGGGAAAAAAAGCTTTAACCACTCAGCCGATCGGGCGGTTGAAATAATATGAATATCCGTGCCGTCCTGCTTTACTTCCTGGACCGCATGACCGGCGGTAATGCCGGTATAGGAAAGTTCAAACTCAAGCCGCTCCGGGATCGGAAAACAGTTCGCCGTGGCGGAGAAACCTGGCAGGAATGCGGTAATCAACAAGATTATAAATAATAAGTATTTTCCTCGCATTCACTTGCCTCCTGTCGCTTCGATCATGCCTGACCGACAGCATGTGATTGTTCAAAATCGGTACGGGCCTTGTGCATTTCCTCGACTTCCCGCAGTTTATCTCCCATCCAGGCATGGAATACTTTGGCGTTTTCGTAACTCATGACAACGCCGGTATCAATGAAACGAACCATGCTCCCGGCCAGGTTTGAGGGATCTACGCCGGTCTCGCGGCCTATTGCGCCTTCAGGGGTGATCTCATGTGTAATAGACTCCGGCAGCGGCTGACGTTCGAGGTAGAAGTTGATCACCATTTCGCCCCGGGGGGAAAAGCCGCCTTGGGCACCGTTTACATAGGAAGGGTTGTAACCGTAATTGAATACGTATTTGAAGGTTAGTTCAGGCTTTTTGCTGCTCATCGGTTTGTTCTCCTTTGATTTTTCGTGAAATGTATTGAATGTCATAAAGGCAGCCAACTACGTACCATAATCGGAAGGGCAAAGAAAATAATTTCTTGCAATTAAGAGCAGTCAAAGCTATAAAAGACTGAAATAGTCTTTTGAAGGGGAGGTATGTCGGCTTATGCGAAAACTAATGAATGCTGGTATGATTGTCATGGGAGCACTGCTTTGGGCAAGCGTTGCCGTAGCCGGTGAAGGCGGGCCGCGGATTCTGTTTGACCAGGGGCATAATCAGCGATTTCTTATTGAAGAAAAAGGCGAGCTGCAGTTGTCCGGACTTGCTGATATCATGCGCGGCCAAGGTTTGCAGGTCGCTTCGACAAAGAAGCCGTTGAATGATGAAGTCCTGAAAGATGTTTCCGCACTGGTCATCTCCGGCCCCTTTGGAACGCTCACCGCTGAAGAGGTCGACTCGGTCGTGCGCTTCGTTGAAAGAGGGGGACGGCTGGCGGCGATGCTCCATATAGGTTCTCCGCTGGCCGGATTGCTGGCCCGGCTTGATCTTGACCACTCCAATGCTGTTCTGCACGAGCGCAGCAATGTGATTGATACCGACATCAACTTCAGAGTAATCAGCTTGTCCGGCTCTCCGCTGTTTGCCGGCATTACTCAATTTTCCCTATACGGTGGTTGGGCGCTAAATCCGGGTAAGACCGGGATGTCGATAGCAACGACCTCCCCTGAAGCCTGGGTAGACCTGAATGGCGACAAAGTCTTTTCAGAAGGCGATGCGGTCGGGCCTTTCAGCGTTGTAGTGTCCGGAACGCTCGGAGGCGGCAGTTTTGTAGTGTTTGGCGACGATGCCATCTTCCAGAATCGCTATCTCGTTGAAAACAACCTCAAGCTTGCAGGTAATCTCGCCGGCTGGCTGGCGGGGCGGTAACAATCGGGATTGACATATACGGGTGTTATTTGTAAAAGGACCGGAACTGAACTCAAATTGGAGGCACGTCGATGAAAAATTTTGCCAAAGTGGCTCTGATTGCCGTTTCGCTGCTGGTTTCTGCGGGACCGGGCCTTGCTGCCGAAGTAAAAGTCCCTGCGACTGATACAAAAGATGCTGTCAGGACAGCCGGAGATGCTGTAAAAGCCGACGCCAAGACGTCATCGGCAGCTGCCAAAGGGAGTGCAAAAGGTAAGGCAGCAGATGCAAAAGGCACAGCCAAGGCAAAGCTCGTCGATATCAACACCGCCAGTGAAGCCGAACTGAAGGGCATCCCCGGAATCGGAGACGCCTACGCTGCCAAAATTATTGCCGGTCGGCCGTACGCCAATAAGACGCAGCTCAAGTCCCGGAAAATAGTGCCGCCAATGCTGTATGAGCAGGCAAAGGATCTGCTGATCGCCAGACAGCCGCAAAAATGACATCTACGGTATTGGTTGAGGCTATGCGGGGTGCCCGAATCGGGTACCCCGTTTTTTATTAACGGCAGACCGGGTAATTCTTGACTTTTTGCCGTGATACCTGCTATTCGTGTACAGTTAAAAACGAGTCAAGGAGTTGTAATGAAACCGCTTTTTTTAAATCCCCCTACGTTTGAGGACTTTGACGGTGGCGCCGGCGCCCGTTATCAGGCCTCACGTGAAGTAACCTCCTTCTGGTATCCGACATGGCTCTGCTATCCGGCCGGAATGATCGAAGGAAGCCGGGTTGTCGATGCTCCGGTGCAGAAATATTCGCTTGAAGATTGCCTCGCCATTGCCAAGGATTTCGACATGGTGGTGATGTACACATCCACACCCACCCTGAAAATAGACATAGAAACCGCCCGACGTATCAAGGCCCAGAAACCCGGGACCGTGACCATCCTGACAGGACCGCATGTGACCATCCTCCCGGAGGAATCGCTGCGTACCGGCGCGGATGTCATCGATATCGTATGCCGTGGAGAGTTTGATTACGCAGTCAAGGAGCTGTGCGAAGGACGTCCATGGGACGAGGTGCAGGGGATCAGTTTTCTGCGCGACGGCACAGTAGTACACACTGCAGACCGGCCGATTCTGACAGACCTGGATGCCCTGCCGTTTGTGGCGCCAATCTACAAGCGCGACCTGCCGATCGATGAATATGTGATCCCGCACTTCAAAAATCCCTACATCTCGATCTATTCGAGTCGTGGCTGTCCGGCCAAATGCACGTTCTGTCTCTGGCCCCAGACCTATTCCGGCCAGAAAATGCGTGTTCGCTCGCCACATAATGTCTACGAAGAGGTCAAGTGGATCAAGGAAAACCTGCCCCAAATCAAGGATATTTCCTTCGACGACGACACCTTCAGTGCCGACAAAAAACATGCGCGGGCGGTTGCCGGGCTGATCGGGCCGCTTGGTGTGTCCTGGACCATAAACGCCCGGGCCAACTGCGATTACGAGACTCTCAAGGTTATGCGTGATGCCGGTATGCACCACGTGGTAGTAGGCTACGAATCCGGCAACGAACAGATTCTCAAAAACATAAAAAAAGGCGTTACCAAACAGCAGGCAATCCAGTTCACCAAAGACTGCAAAAAACTCGGGATAACCATCCACGGCGCCTTTATCATGGGACTTCCGGGAGAAACGCGCGAGACCATTCAGGAGACCATAGCTTATGCAATAAAGCTGGATCTCGACTCGATCCAGGTGTCTCTGGCGTCTCCCTATCCCGGCACAGAGTTCTACGAGCAGTGCAAGCGGGAAGGATGGATCAAGTCCGAAGCCTACATCGATGACACGGGGCACCAGATGTGCGTGATCAACTACCCGCATCTGTCAAATAATGAAATATTCAAGGCTGTTGAGGATTTTTACAGCAAGTTCTACTTTCGCCCAAAATATATCCTCCGCAGTATTTTCAAGATGATCGTCAACAGCTCCGAACGGAGAAAGCTGCTGAAAGACGGGAAACAGTATCTGGAATACATGCGAAAGCGCAAACAGACGCAGAACTGATTATGAAACAGCTTATCATCACCTCCGACGACTTCGGTCTTTCCTCCGGTGTCAACCGGGCGGTTGAGCAGGGGTGGAAAACCGGACTTCTGTCGTGCGCTTCGATCATGCCGGGCGCGGCTGCGTTTGACGAGGCTGCCATGATTGCCCGCCGCAACCCCGCCCTGCAGATCGGACTGCACCTGACCCTCGTTCAGGGGCGGGCGGTCTCGCCTCCGGCCGAAATACCCGGCCTCGTAAACGGTGCAGGCAATTTTACCGATAACCCGGTCAAAGCCGGTATCCGGTATTTCTTCGACCGTGGGCTATACTGTCAGCTGAAACGCGAGGTTGAGGCGCAAATCAAAAAGGTACTCGATGCCGGAATTCCGCTGACGCACATCGATGGCCATCTGAACATACATCTGCACCCGACTGTGTTCAGGATTATGACCGAGTTGATGCCTCTCTACGGCATAACCTCCTTTCGCCTGGCGCGCGAGCGGCTTTACCATAACCTGCGCTTTGACCGCGGGCGGAAATTCGGCAAGGCTCTGGAATACCTGATTTTCGGCTTCCTGACCGATCATGCCCGACCGGAGCTGGACCGGCTGGGCATCCGGTATGCGTCCGAGGTCAAGGGGGTACTTAATTCGGGCCGGATGACCGAGGAGTATATCCTCAACATCATCGAGGGGCTTCAGGAAGGTCTGACGGAAATCTATTTTCATCCCGGAATTCTGCCGGACGCCGAGATCAGCCGCCGCATGCCGGATTACCGCCATCAGGAAGAGCTGGCTGCGATCACAAGCCCGATCGTCAGGGGGCGGCTGCAGGAATTGCAAATACAGGTACAAAATTACCGTGGAGAGATAAAATGCTGAAAACGCTGGTCGTCATGCTGATCGCAATAACCGCCGGGGCGGTCGGTGACATCTTCCTGACGCAGGGGATGAAGGGTGCCGGCGATATATCGGCCATGAATTTCCGCCAGGTCATCGACACCGCATTCAAGGCCTTGAGCAACTGGCGTCTGATTCTTGGTACCGCCTTTCAAGCGGTGTATTTCGGCCTCTGGCTGGCGGTGCTGTCGTGGGAGGACCTTTCGGTAGCTCTGCCCCTCCAGGCGCTCAGCTATCTGGTAGTTGCTTTTCTGGCGCAGTGGTATCTTGGTGAACATATCAGCGGCGTCCGCTGGGCCGGTATCAGTCTGATCTGTGTTGGTGTTGCCCTGGTGACGAGAAGCAGTGTAATCCAGTAATCAAGTGGAGGAGCGGATGTTGAATGTAGGTAAAATCGCTTTTATCGGCGGCGGCAACATGGCTGAAGCGATCATGCGGGGACTGTTGCATGAAGATGCGGGTGCCGAAATCTGTGTGGCGGAAATCAGTTCCAAACGGCGGGACGAGCTGACAACGCAGTTTCCGGGCGTACGGGTTGTTGGTGATGCGGCGGAGGCGGCCCGGTGGGGCGAGGTTGTCATCCTTGCGATCAAGCCTCAACAGGCGGAGAGCGTTCTCAGCCTGATCGAGCCGGCCGTTACTCTCGACAAGCTGGTGATTTCGATCATGGCCGGCATACCGAGCTCAAAAATTGAAGCCAACCTGATTCCCGGCTGCCGGGTCATACGGGCGATGCCCAATACTCCGGGTCTGATCGGTGCAGGCGCGACCGCCGTCTGCTCCGGACGTAAAGCCACTTCAGGCGATCTGGATCTTGGCCACCGGATCTTTGCGATGATCGGCACCGCTGTTTCTGTGGAAGAAAAGCTGATGGATGCCGTTACCGCCCTTTCCGGCAGTGGCCCGGCCTACGTTTTTACCTTCATGGAGGCCTTGGCCGATGCCGGCGTCATGAACGGCCTGCCGCGTGATATTGCCGCTCAATTGGCCGCCCAGACGGTCCTTGGTGCGGCCCGGATGGTCGTCGAGACCGGAGAGCATCCGACGCTGCTGAAGGAAAAGGTGACTTCACCCGGCGGCACTACCATCGCGGCTCTGCACGCCCTGGAAAACGGAGGATTTCGCGGCGTTGTGATGAATGCCGTCAAAGCGGCCTGCACCAGGTCAAAGGAGCTGGCCGGAAAATAATAATCCCCCTCCCTACCCCCCCCCGCTGGGAGAGGGAATTGAAGCCTCCACCCAGCAGGGGGAGGTTGGAGGGGGGAGCAATGCGTGTTGGTTATTTGTCTGATAAAGACGAATTTAACCAGTTCGCGGCATACCGGGAGGGTATCATGTTCAAATCCGCCGAAGCTGTTATGAAAAAGCGCTTCCCGACTGCCGGGAGGCGCTTTTTTGCCGAACGATGACCGAGCAATAGAAAGGGGAGACACCATGCTTTATCTGGATGCGCTGTACCGGCTTGCCGTCTGTCTCTGGGCCGGCGGCAATGCCATATTCACCCTGTTGCTGACGCCGATACTTTTCAAAACGGAAAACCGCGACACGGCGGCACGTATCGTCGGCAACCTGTTCCCCGCCTACTTCAAATGGGGGCTGGTCTGCGGAGCGGTGGCCCTCATCTGCCGTCTGCTCGGCAGCGGAGTTAATGCCAGGCTGCCGGCGGCGCTGTTGATCGTCATGCTGGCGGTGACGTCTTTTCAGGCATTCTACGTGGAACCGCGGGCCGCGGAATTGAAGCGGCAAATCGGTTCCTTCGAAACCACGACCAAAGAGCATCCGCTACGCAGGGAGTTCTCGAAGCTGCATGGCGTATCGGCAGTCTGCAACCTTGCCGTGATGGCCGGTGGTGCGGTTCTGGTGGTACTGCTGTGAAACCGCGCCGGTCCCTGCTGCATTACATGTTGTTCCTGGTCCTGCTCCCGGTCTGGGCGGGCTGCGCAACGGCTCCGAACGTTGGAGCGCCGGCGAAAATCCCGGCGCCGGGCGTGCCGCTCCCGGCATCCACCCGCGTTCTGGGGACGGCCACGGTCTATGTTTCCGCTACGGGAGAGAAGCTGGAGATCGTTCATGATACCCCGGCCGGCATTGCCATCGTAAAGCTGCCAGAAGGCGGGACTGCGATACTTCCCGCGGAGATAGCCGGATCGGAGGGGCGCTATCGGGACAGCCGTATGACCGTGTGGGAAAATGACGGGACCGCCTTGCTCTGGGTTGAAGGGAAACTCGTGTTCAGCGGGAGGGACGCCACCAGTCGCTGATGCAGACCGTCGGAGGTTACGGGAGGAAACAATGAAGCTGCCGGGTATCTTTATGCGGGTGTTGGCCTGCCTGCTGTTTCTAATGCTCCTTCCGAATTTGCAGGCTGCCGCCGCGCCCAAATGCAGCCCGACGCCGCAGGACGAAATCGGCCCGTTTTATCGCCCCAATGCTCCGATTCGCTCCGCGATCGGCAAAGGCTACATACTGCAGGGGGTCGTGCGCGATGCATCCACCTGCCGGCCGGTGCCGGGGGCCCGGATCGAGTTCTGGCAGGCCGGACCGGGAGGCGTGTATGACGACAGCCTGCGGGCCATCATCTTCAGCGATCCGAAAGGGCGCTACCGGCTGGAGACCTCCTTTCCGCCGCCGTATGCCCGCAGACCACCGCATATACATATCCTGGTCGATATGCGCGGTTATGCCGGGCTGATCACCCAGCATTACCCGAAGAGCGGCAGAAAGCGGGCCCTGATGGATCTGGTGATGGAACGGGAATGAGGTTCGGCGGGTGAGTGGAAAAAGAGTCTTCAGGATCAATGTATTTGATTTGTCCTGGATTCGCCATATGCGTGGATTTGACCATGCCCGAGGGGTGTCCTGCGCCAGGCCGCCAGAAACAATTCGTATGATGGTAATCGGTAATCGATTTCAATCGAATGAAACTATAACCACCCGATTCCTGCCATTTTCCTTCGCCTGATACAGAGCCTTGTCCGCCTCGTTGATATACCACGCCGCATCCCGCTCACTTGTGGGTTGCGCCTCCACCACGCCGAAGCTGAGCGTAACAATTTCGGCTGCAGCCGAAAAGGCGTGCGGTATGGCTTGCGCAATCATCCCCTGGCGGAGCTTTTCGGCGAGTTGCGCGGCATTGCCGGGTGGAGTGTCCGGAAAGA
>Ga0137379_10000587_pt1 | contig 32154 bp, 29 predicted proteins | sample SagtaG_18_FD_104812 | JGI IMG/M metagenome (GOLD analysis project Ga0137379, IMG submission 104812) | Vadose zone soil microbial communities from Sagehorn Ranch, Mendocino, California, USA - Sage2_L_80_16 metaG | ecosystem: Environmental > Terrestrial > Soil > Vadose zone | place: USA...
CGAGAAGATCACCATCCGGCACCGCATCCCCATCCGGGAACGCACCACCAGCGATCAAGAACCCGCCAGCGCCGACACGGAGGGTGACCATAAGCCGAGTTGCCCATTGCGTTGGGGGCGTGCGAGTACAACCTCGTGCTGATCGCCGCACTGCTCGGCCTGGTCGACGGCGGCCCGGGCGAGTTGTCGGTGGACCGCGCGCTCGGCATCCACGACACCGGCCTGGCCTGGGCACTGGCCGCGCTCGGCCTGGGCGCCGCGGCCTCGGCCGTCACCATCGAACTCGGCCGCGGCCCGGTGCGCGACGCGCAGCGCGAGCCGGGCACCGAGGACGTGGCGCAAGCGGCGTCCCCCGAGGCGGCCGCGGTCCCGGCGGCTCGCTGACCGCCGCCTCCCCGGCGGTTCGCTCACACCTCGATGACGGCGAAGGTGGTCGGCGGCATGACCGCCGCGTCGGCGTCCAGGGTGATGGCGGGGGAGGAGGAGGCGAGTACCCCGGTGGCGGCCGCACCCAGGGGGAGACGCTGCGGCATGGGCCCCAGGTTGACGGCGATGCGCAGCCGGCCCCGGTGCACCACCAGCCAGCGGCCCTGCTCGTCGTGGTCGGCGCGGACCCGGTCCAGCCGCGGGTCGGTCAGCTCCGGCCGGGCCCGGCGCAGCGCGATCAGCTCGGTGTACCAGGCCAGCATGTCCCGGTGCCCGTCCTTGCCGGGCTGGGACCAGTCCAGCTTGGAACGGGTGAACGTGGCACGGTCCTGCGGGTCCGGCACGTCGGTGGCCGCCCAGCCGTGCCTGGCGAACTCATCCCGGCGGCCCCGCGCCACCGTCGTGGCCAGCCACGGATCCACGTGGTCGGTGAAGTACTGCCAGGGCGTGTCCGCCCCCCACTCCTCGCCCATGAACAGCATCGGCGTGTACGGGGCCGTGAGCACCAGGCCCGCCCCGGCCTTGACCAGGTCCGGGTGCACGGTGGCGGCGATCCGGTCCCCCGTGGCCCGGTTGCCGATCTGGTCGTGGTTCTGCAGGTAGCACAGGAACCGGTGCGCGGGCACCCGGAAGATGTCCACCTGCCGGCCGTGGGTCCGGCCGCGGAACCGTGACCAGCGCCCGTCGTGGAAGAACACCCGGGTCATCGTGTGGGCCAGCGTCGCCATCGAGCCGAAGTCGGCGTAGTAGCCCTGCCGCTCCCCGCTGATCGCCGCGTGCACCGCGTGGTGGAAGTCGTCGCTCCACTGCGCGGTCAGCCCGTACCCGCCCGCCTCCCGCGAGGTGACCAGCCGGGGATCGTTCAGGTCGGACTCGGCGATGAGCACCAGGTCCCGGTTCAGCAGCGCGGCCAGCGCCTGCACCTCCGAGGTGAGCTGCTCAAGGAAATGCAGCGCCCGGTGGTCCTCGAACGCGTGCACGGCGTCCAGCCGCAGCCCGTCCAGGTGGTAGTCGCGCAGCCACATCAGCGCGTTCTCGATCAGGAACGCGCGCACCTCGTCCGAGCCCGGCTGGTCCAGGTTCACCGCCGGGCCCCACGGCGTCACGTGCGCCTCGGTGAAGTACGGCCCGAACGCGCCGAGCCGGTTGCCGACGCCGACGTGGTTGTACACCACGTCGAGCAGCACCGCCAGGCGCCGGGCGTGGCAGGCGTCCACGAACCGTTTCAGCGCGTCCGGCCCGCCGTACGGCTCGTGCACGGCCCACAGGTGGATCCCGTCGTAACCCCAGCCGTGCTCGCCGGGGAACGCGGCGACCGGCATGAGCTGCACGGTGTCCACGCCGAGATCGGCCAGGTGCCCGAGCCGGCCGGTCGCCGCGTCCAGGGTTCCCTCGGGCGTGAACGTGCCGACGTGCAGCTCGTAGATCACCGAGCCGTGCAGCGGGCCGCCCCGCCAGCCGCGGTCGGCCCAGGCGAAGGCGGAATGGTCGTACGTACGGCTCATGCCTGCTATGCCATACGGCTGCCGCGGCGACCGTGGATCCGGTAGCGGATCCCCGCCGTCCAGGCGGAACGCGTAATCGGTGCCATCGCCGGCCGCTACCTCGGCCTGCCACCAGCCGGGCCCGGCCCGGCCCGTCATCGGGTGCCGCTGGCCGCCGGTTTCCACCTCGGCATGGGCGGCCCCGGGGGCCCACACCCGGAACACCGTCACCGGGCAACTCTATGCATCGGCCGGGATCAGGAGTGCCACGGGGAGTCGTATGTCAATGTCGGACAGCAGCGGGCGCGGGCCGGTGTGCGTGGCGCCGGTCAGCACGTTGAGCCAGCGCCCTTCCGGGACCGCGAGCGCGGTCGTGGACCAGCCGCCGCGGCGGCGCAGGCCCTCGGGGAGCCGGGTGGCGACCGTGATCGCGTGGCCGCGCTGGAACGCGATCACGTGCCCGGCCGCCGGGCCGTCGGCGGCCAGCGGCGCGTAGCCGCCGGTGAACCAGTCCGGGTGATCCCGGCGCAGCCGCAGCGCCCGCGAGGTCACCAGCAGCTTCTCGGCGTCCAGGCCGGTCGCGGGCGCGCCCGCGTCCAGCGCGGCGAGCAGCGCGCGCCGCGCCCGGTAGTCCACCAGGCCCCGGTTGTCCGGGTCCACCAGGGCGAGCCCGGCCAGCTCGCAGCCCTGGTACACGTCCGCCGCCCCGGGCATGGTGAGCTGCACCAGCTTGGCGCCCAGCGAGTTCACCCGCGCGGCGGGCGCGATCCGCTCGGCGAACGCCGCGAGCCGGCCGGCCAGCCCCGGGTCGGCGAGCACCGCCGCGAGGAAGGCCTGGGCGCCGGCCTCGTAATCCTCGCCCGGGTGCCGCCAGGAGGTGGCGGTCCCGGCCTCGCGCATCGCCTTGGCCAGGTAGCCGGCGGCTCGCTCGTAGCCGATCGGCCAGGCGCCGATCAGCGCCTGCCACAGCAGGTACGCGGTGGCGGGCTCGGGGCCCCGGCCGCCGCTGAGGGCGAGCGCGCGCTCCTGCCAGCGGGCCACCTCGGCGGCCCACTCGCCCGGGATCTCGGCGAGCACGGCCAGCCGGGCCCGCACGTCCTCCTGCCGCTTGGTGTCGTGGGTGGACAGCGTGGTCATAGTGGCCGGCCAGTCCCTGGCCAGCCGCCCCGCGAACGTGTGGAACTCCCAGGGCCCGGCGCCGAGCCGGTCCGGTTCGCCGCCGACCTCGTTCAGCGCGGTCAGCCGGGGCCAGCGGTAGAACGCGGTGTCCTCTACGCCCTTGGCCATCACCGGGCCGCAGGTCTGCTGGAACCGTATGGCGAACTCGTCCTGCCATGGTCCGCGGCCTGACGTGCCCAGAGCGAGGCCGGCCACGGCGGCCAGCGCGGGGCGCAGCCGCACGGGCAGCCGGTCCGCCGCGGCGGCGGCCGCGGCCGTCACGACCCCGGCGGACGTGGCCGGCGGGGGCTCGCCGGGCACCACGTACGCCCGGTACACCGGAAACGCGGTGAGCAGTTCGGTCAGTACGGTGATCAGGTCGCCGTCGCCGAGGCTGGCCAGCGCGGGGTCGCCGGCCTGGGCAAGCAGCCGGGCCAGCCGCCGTACCTCGGCGCCGAGACTGTCCCGGGTGACTTCCCGCTTGGCGGTCTCCGCCGCCTCGGCGAAGCCCCGCGCGTCCCCGGTGAACTCCGCGTACCCGGCGGTGAGCGGGGCCGCCCCGGCCGGGTCAAGGAACAGGCCGCCGGCCATGCCGAGCGCGTCGTAGCCCGTGGTGCCCGCGCACCGCCAGTCCGGCGGCAGCTCCTCGGCCCCGGTGAGGATCTTCTCGGTGACCACCCAGGCGCCGCCGGTGGCCTTGGCCAGCCGGTCCAGGTAGCCGCGCGGATCGGCGAGGCCGTCGGGGTGGTCCACCCGCAGCCCGTCGACGAGGCCCTCGGCCACCAGGCGCAGCAGCAGGCCGTGGGTCGCGGCGAACACGTCCTCGTCCTCGGCCCGCACCGCGATGAGCGAGGTGATGTCGAAGAACCGCCGCCAGTTCAGCCCGGCCGCGGCCCGCCAGTCCGCGAGCCGGTAGTGCTGTGCACCGGCCAGCTCGGCCAGCGGCAGGCCCTCGGTGCCAGGGCGCACCGGCAGCACATGGTCGTGGTAGCGCAGCACCGGGCCGTCCGGGCCGGCCCGGTCCACCGTGAGGTCGGTGAGGCAGCCGGCCAGCGGCCCGGCCAGGACCGGCAGCAGCACCCGTCCGCCCTGCGCTTCCCAGTCGATGTCGAACCAGTGCGCGAACGGCGACCCGCGGCCGTCCCGCAGCACCGACCAGAACTGGCGGTTCAGCGACTCGGGGGCGGCGATCGACATGTGATTGGGGACGATGTCCACGATGACGCCGAGCCCGTGCCGGCGGAACTCCGCCACCATGTCACGGAACCCGGCCTCGCCGCCGAGGCCGTCGGACAGCCGCGAGTGGTCCACGACGTCGTACCCGTGCACGGAGCCGGGCACGGCCTGCAGGATCGGCGACAGGTAGGCGTGGGTGACGCCGAGGGACGCCAGGTAGGACGCGGTACCGGCGGCGTCGGCGAACCCGAAGCCGGGCTGGAGCTGAAGCCGGTAACTGGACTGCGGCGCGGGCACTGCTGAGGGCTGCCCTGGCCGACCCGTCACCAAACCCCGCGGCCGGCCCGGGGGCTAACCCGCGGCCCGGTCGCGATCGTCAAGCCGCGCGGGCGGAGTGACCTCCTCGGGCGTCCGGGGCGTCTGCGGCGGCACTAACGTTCCGGGCGGTCGGTCGGTGAACGAAACTTGCACGTTCTGCTCCTCGCGGCGCTGGTTCTGCAGCGCCTGGAGCGCCATCGACGCCCGGTCCGCCTCGGCCAGCGGCGGCTGGACTATCGTGCGCGGCCACAGGTGCCGGGTGAGCACCACGTTCACCTCGGCGGCGTACACCGAGACCTGCACGGCGAGGTAGATCCACGCGACCAGCACCAGCACGGTGGCGAAGATCCCGTAGAGCGAGGCGGTATGCAGGTCGCGGTGGACGACGTAGAGGCCAACCGCCAGCAGCACCGTCCAGGCGGCGCCCCCGGCGATGGCGCCGGCGACGAGATTTCGGGTCGGCACCCCCTTCGGGGTGAGGACCCGGAAGCTGGTCAGGTACAGGCCCACGTTGGCGAGCACGGCGAGTGCCTGGGAGAGGATCACGAATCCCAGCGCGTTGTGACCGTAGGTGACCAGGCCGGCCAGCAGCGCGCTGACCGCCACGCCCACCGTGAGCACGCCAAGGAAAGCCAGGCAGCGCACCAGCCGGGGCAGGTACCCGGGCCGGGCCGGGCCGGGCAGGTTCCACACCTGCTCCATGGTGAACAGGCCGGCCTGCGCCAGGCCCGTCGCGCCCCAGACCAGCACAAGCAGGCCGATGGCCAGGCCGGCCGTGCTGGACCGGTGCAGCGCGCCGATGTTGCCCACCAGCTTGGTGCCGACCAGCGGGAACTGGTGGGAAACCCCGTCGATGATCTGGTCGCGCAGCGACTGGGAGATATAGGCGATCTTGACGAGTACGGTCACCAGGATGAGCAGTAGCGGGAATACGGCCACGAACGCGGAATGCGCCAGGTTCGAGGCGAGCACGCCGCCGTTGTCGTCGCCGTATTTCTTGATGACGCCGAAGATGAACGCCGGTACCCGACGCCGCTGCTGCGCGGCATCCACCCGGCGGATCACCCGCTCAACCGGGTTCATGCGCAGTCTGCTGCCCGGTAAAGCCCGCCTCAAACTCAGCGCGGACAGGCATGCCGGGCACGGCAGGCCGGGAAGGTGATAATCCCAGGCAACGCGGACACTGCGGCCGCGGCCGCGCGGCCTCAGCCGCCGGGCTGGCGGCCTACCCAGTGCAATCGATCGCCAGCCGGGCCTGGAACGGCGGCGGGCCGGGCGTTAACCTGAACCCGAGGGATACCGGCCGCGACGCAGCCCCGGACGCGGGGAGAACGGCGGAGGCAGCAGTGCCCAAGGGCTACTCCGACAGGGTCCATCAGGCGCGTGTGTTCCCTGGACCGCCCGGCTCCAGGCCCGCGCGCTCACTCGTCTACACCCGCGGTGGCGAGACCTACAAGGCCACCATCGGCCGGCCGCGCAGGCGGTACCCCGGCGGCCCGCCGGCCGGTTCCGTCGGCGCGCGGGCCGGCCGGGCGCCGGGCCGGGAGAGCGGCAACAGGGTCATCGCGATCGTGGTCACCGACCGGCTGGTCGAGATCTGGTCCGCGGAACCGGCGCAGGGCTGGACGAACCCGTCGCTGGTCCGGCACGACGAGGTCACGAACATCCAGTACCTCGGCTAGCGGCGCACCGGACCGCCTGGCGGGGGGCGTCAAACGTGGCAAGGATGCCCGTCGCTGCCCTGGGCCCGGCGGCCTGCCGCTCACCCCTGCGGGCCGCCGGGCAATTCGCGCAGGCCGGCGGCGATGGTGTCGCGGCCGAAGTCCTCGATCCGCTCGTCCAGCACCCGCCCCGGCGCAGACCCCCGGTACCGGGCCTGCGCAAGCTCCGCCCGGACCCGGGGCAGCCGCCCGGTCAGCGCCGTGATCCGCCGGCCGGCTGGAATCGACAGCACCGGTTCCAGCACCTCCGTCGCGGCATCGAGGGCCCCGGTGCGCAGCCGGATCGCCGCGAGGTCGATCGCGGTGAGCGCGCTCCCGGCGAACCAGTGCTGTTCCCCGGGCCCGGGGCCGGCGGCGTACCGCGCGGCCGCCTCTTCCAGCTCGGTCGCGGCCTCGGCCTGGGCGCCGTCGATCTCGGCGAGGGCCGAGCCCGCGAAGTAATGCTGGGTCGCCACCGACAGCCCGAACTCGCCGCCGATCTCGGAGATGTCGTCGCGGTGCTCCCGCTCGCGGGCGTCACGGGCGGCGGCGAGGGCCCGGCGGGTGCCGTCCGCGTCACCGAGGCGGGCCGCCGCACGGGCGTACTTGACGTGCAGGTGCGCCGCGTTCGGCCCGTCGGCGAGGTAGATCAGGCCGCTTTCGGCCAGGTCACGGGCCTGGCGCGGCCGGTCGTCCCAGTAGGCGACGCTGGCGTGCTGCAGCCGCAGGTGCGCCATCAGCGGCCGGTGATCGATCACCACCGCGTACGCCCAGCCCGCGCGGATCAGCTCCTCGGCCGCCTGGAGGGAGCCCGGCGGCGGCCACGGCCATGAGGTCACTGAGGCAGCCGAGCAGCAGGTAAAGCTCCGTGGCATCCCGCGGCCAGACCCGCCGCTCTAAAGCGGTGAAGATCCGGCCACGAACCCGGCGCATCTCCAGGAACAGCGGGAACGGCTCGGCGGTCATCGACTCCGCAGAGAGGCGAATCAGGTCGGAGCGCAGTTGCTCGAGGGTGGCGTCGCCGATGTCGCGCCGTTCGGCGTGCTCGGCGTGCTCGCTGCCCTCGTGCGCGGCCATCAGCACCTCTCGCCCGACCAGGGAATCACCGCAGCGGGGTTCTCCCCTCCCACGGTAAGCCAGATCGGCCCGCACCGGGATGCCCGCCGCGTCCTGGCCGGGGGCGGAGGCCGCCGGTTCCCCGGATCCCGGACCCGGCCCGATCCGGTCCGGCGGGATACCGAACGCTTTGCAGTAATGCAGCCGGTAACGCTCCGAGGGCCCGATGAGCCCGCGCTCCCAGCGCCGGATGTAGGTGCACAGTGCCTTGTTTCCCGGCACCGACCTGTCGCCGCTCGCTTTGGCGGCCTCGCGGAGCTGCCGGGCCATTTCGGGCACATTCCAGCCGTGGGCCTGCCGCTGCGCGCGTAACGCGGCACCGAGCCCCGGCTGTTCCCCCGGGAAGCTCACGGGCCCGGCGGATCCCGCTGCTTCGGGGCACCACGGGCCGCGTTCGCGCTCGGGGACCTGGCCAGCCGGGCAGCGGCCGTTTTGAATATTCATTTTGCGCACTTTCTCTCCGGTTGTGCCTCTCCAAGCGTGCCACGGAGCCCCGGGCCCAGCCATAGGCGACATGCCGGGTGCTTGCCTTTGTGCTGCTTTGTTGCGGCTGATCTGCTTGTTTAAGCCTGGGTATTTCAGCAAGGTAGGCCAAGGCCCGCCAGGCAAATTGCCGCCTGGCGGTCACTTTCGATTCATAACGGCAGGAGCCACGATGACATCGGCCGGAACGAGCCCGGGAAGCGACCTCGGCACCGGACCCCGCGCGCGGGACCCGCTGCCGCGCTGGCGGCGGGTCTTTCCCGGCCGGGACGACCAGGTGCGGGAGGTGCGGCGCTGGCTGACCGCGCTGCTCCCCGGCGTACCGGAACGCGACGACGCGGTCGTGGTGGCGGTGGAACTGGTGACCAACGCGATACGGCACACCGCCAGCGGGCACGGCGGCCTGATCATGGTCGAGGTCACCTGGTGCGGGCCGGTGCTGCGGATCGTGGTGGCCGACGACGGCGCGCCGGGCGGGCCACGGCTGGCAGCCGCTCCTGGCGGGCTGGCGGAGTCCGGGCGCGGGCTGCACCTGGTGCGCGCGCTGGCGGCCAGCACCGGGGTGTGCGGGGATCCCCGGGGCCGGCTGGTGTGGGCCGACATCGCCTGGACCGGTCCCAGGCCCGCCGCACCGCAGCGCCCCCCGCTGCCGCGGGCGGGCCGTCACCGGCCGGTGCCCGGGCAGGTACGCCGCGAGGCGGGGGACGAGGCCGGGCACGGCCACGCGGAGCGCTCCCTGGCGGCGGTGCCGGCCAGCCGGGCCGCCGCGGCCGGCGCTTAGCCGGCCTCGGGCACCACCAGGACCGGGCAGGGCGCCTTGCGCAGCACGAACTGGCTGACCGTGCCGAGCAGCATGGATGTGCTGCCACGCCCGGCCAGGACGATGAGCTGGGCGTTCACCTTGCGAGCGGTGTCCACCAGGTTCCGGCCCGCCAGGCCGAGGACGGTGCGCAACTCGACCTTGTCCGCGTCGTCGCCGAGCGCGTCGACGACCGCGTCCCGCAGCGCCGACTCCGCGGCCAGGCGCTCCTCGCCCGCCGTGCGCAGGCCGGCGCCCGGGCGGACGGTCGGCGCCCCGGGCGCGCGCTCGCCGCTGTAGGCCATGACCGCGATGAGCTGCGCGTCCCGGTACCGGGCTTCCTGCGCGGCCAACTTGATGGTGGTCCGGTAACTGCCGCTCTCCTCGACCCCGACCACGATGGTGCCCGGCTCCGGTTCGGTCGTCATGACTCCTCCCTCCCGGGCGGCGCGCCCCCGCACCGCCCTGCGGGTTCAGGTGGCCGCCCGGGCCTGGCGTGGCCGGGAGCCGGCGTCGGATGCGGCGCCGTCCGGTCCTGGCGCGGCCTTCACAAAGGGCTCGACTGCCCGGGATGGCCGGGGCCAAACGCGGGGCTCCCGGGCAGGCCCGGGTGTTTCGCGGACGATCTTCAGGACAGGAGCACCGGCGTGAGCAGATCGTTCCGGCCGCATGTGCTGCGCGAGTACGCCCTGATCGCCGACGGTGAGCGCGGCGCCCTGATCGGCCCCGACGGGGCGATCGCCTGGCTTTGCGCGCCCAGGTGGGACAGCCCGGCCACGTTCGGCGGGCTGCTCGGCGGCCAGGGCAGGTACGCGGTCACGCCGTCGGATCCGTGGAACGTCTGGGGCGGCTACTACGAGACCGGCACGCTCATCTGGCGCAGCCGGTGGGGCGGCGGTTCCGCGCACACCGAGTGCCGTGAGGCGCTGGCCATGCCCGCCGGCCCGCACAAGGCCGTCATCCTGCGGCGCGTCGAGGCGGTCGACGGGCCGGCCCGGGTGGACGTGCTGCTGGACGTGCGGGCCGGCTACGGGCGCGCGAAGATGACCGGGCTGTCCCGCGTGGGCGGCTGCTGGACCGGGCGGAGCGGGGGAGTCAGGTTCCGCTGGTCGGGGGCCGCCCGGGCGCGGCGCACCGCCGATGGACTCGCCTTCGCCGTGTCGCTGCCCGCTGGCGGGCACCACGACCTGGTCCTGGAACTGTCGGACCGGCCGCTGGACGGGCGGCCGCCGTTGCCGGACGATGCCTGGGCGGCCACCGAGCGCTCCTGGTCGGATGTGGTGCCCGACTGCGCGGGCCTGATCGCCTCCCGGGACGCCCGGCATGCCTACGCCGTGCTGCGCGGGCTCACCTCGGGCAGCGGCGCGATGGTCGCCGCCGCGACCACCTCGCTGCCGGAACGCCTGGAGGGCGGGCGGAACTACGACTACAGGTACGCGTGGATCCGGGACCAGTGCTACGCGGGCCTGGCGGTCGCCGCGCACGGCCCGCACCCGCTCCTGGAGGGAACCGTCCGGTTCCTTACCGAGCGGATCCTGGCCGACGGCCCTGGGCTGATGCCGGCCTACACGGTCGGCGGCGGGCGCATCCCCGGCGAGCGGGCGCTGCGGCTGCGCGGGTACCCGGGCGGCACCGCCCGGGCGGGGAACCGGGTCCTCAGCCAGTTCCAGCTGGACGGCCTGGGGGAGTCGCTGGAGTTGCTCGCCGCCGCCGCGCGGCTGGACCTGCTGGCGGAGGAGAACTGGCGGGCGGCGGCCGCCGCGATCGAACAGCGCTGGGCCGAGCCGGACGCAGGGCTTTGGGAACTCGACGACCAGAAGTGGGCACATTCCCGGCTCACCTGCGTGTCCGGGCTCCGCTCGCTGGCCGCCGCGGCGGAGGGGCCGCCGGGCGGGCACGGGCACCGGCAGGCCGCCAGGTGGAGCGCGCTGGCCGACAAGATCCAGGCTAGCCTGGACGACTGCGTGCACCCGGCCGGCCGCTGGCAGCGCTCACCCGGCGACCCGCGGGTCGACGCGGCGCTGCTGCTGCCGGTGATCCGGGGCGCCCTGCCGCGGGACGACCCGCGCGCCCGGGCGACCGTCGCCGCGGTGCGCGAGGACCTGGCCGAGGACGGGTACGTGTACCGGTTCCGCCACGATCCCCGGCCGCTGCACAAGGCCGAGGGCGCGTTCCTGCTCTGCGGCTTCTGGCTGGCGCAGGTCGCGCAGGCGTGCGGGCAGGACGCGGAGGCGGCGCACTGGTTCGAGCGCAACCGCGCCGCCTGCGGCCCGGCCGGCCTGTACACCGAGGAGTACGACGTGCACCAGCGCCAGTTGCGGGGCAACCTGCCGCAGGCCTTCGTGCACGCTGGGATGCTGGAGACCGCGGTGCGGCTATCCGCGCCGTCCGCGGCGGGCTCGCCGTTCTAGCGCGTCCCGGGTGCCTGGGCGCCGGACGGCGTCTGGGTGGGGTCCAGGAACACGTGCGGGACCAGCGGCAGCCGGTCGGCGAGCCGCTTGTCGATGTCGTCGGCCACGTCCTCGGCCCGGTCGGCACTGATGCCGTCGCTGAACGCCACCCGGGCCGCGACGATCAGATGCTCCGGGCCGAGATACATGGTGAGAAGCTCGAGGAGCTTGTCAACGCCTGGTGTCTTCTCGATCTCCTCCCGGATCGTGCCCAGTTCCCGGGGGGCAGCCGCGCGGCCGATGAGGAACTCCCTGCTGTCCAGGCCAAGCCGGACCGCGACCACGATGAGCAGGACCCCGATGGCCATCGAGGCCGCACCGTCCCAGACCGGTGATCCGGTCACCTGCCGCAGGGCCAGGCCGGCCGCGGCGAGCACGAGGCCGATCATCGCGGCCGAGTCCTCGAACAAGGTGGTACGGACCGTGGTGTCCGGGCTGCTCCGCACCTGGTCGAGCATCTCGGTGTGGCTGCGGCGCGCCTCGGCCCGGTACTGCTGCAGCACCCGGACCAGTGACGTCCCCTCGGCCAGGCCAGCGACCACCAGGACCAGGTAGGCCAGCAGCGGGTTTTCGCTGCCCTTGTGCCCGAGCGCGAGCAGGCCCTCGAAGATGGAGAACCCGGCACCGGCGATGAAGATGCCGAACGCCGCGAGCAGCGACCAGAAGTACCGCTCCTGGCCGTAGCCGAACGGGTGGCGGGCGTCGGCGGGCCGCGCCCCCCGGCGCAGCGACGCCCAGAGGAACCCCTGGTTGAGCGTGTCCGCGGCGGAATGGGCGGCCTCCGCGAGCATGGCGCTGGAACCCACCAGGATCCCCGCCGCGAGCTTGACGGCCCCGACGAAGATGTTCGCGGCGCCCGCGATCAGCACGGTGCGGCCCGTGGCCGACTGTTCCGCCATGCGTTTCCTCCCTGCGCGTCCCGGAAGACCCTGCCCTCGCCGAGCCGCGCAAACATCACGCGGGCTGGGGTTACCAGACCCAGGCGGGGCGCCCGGAGTGCGGATTGCCGGGAATTGCACGGCCCGGCGATTAGATCGCGGCTGCGCGGGCAGGCGGAGGGCCTGTGGCTGGATCGGTCCGCCTGGTTCGGCTATGCCCAGGTCAGATCAGCCCAGGACGAGAAATTCGAGGTCCCCGATGACTGTGATGGACAACCGCGCGGGCTGGTGGTCACGCGCCGCCTGCGCCAAGGCCGACCCCGAACTCTTCTTTCCGATCTCCCATTCTGGCCCCGCGCTGCGGCAGGTCACCAGGGCCAAGGCGGTCTGCGCGCGCTGCCAGATCCAGCCGCAGTGCCTGCGTTATGCGCTTGACGCCGGTTCGATCCAGGGAGTGTGGGGCGGCACGACCGAGGAGGAGCGCCGGCGGCTGATCCGGCGGGAGCGGCGCGCCCGCGTCCCGGCGCTGCAGGGCCACGCGGGTTTCCGGCCTCGCGTGCCGGAAGCAGCCCGGGCACGGTGACCCAGACGGGAGGGGCCGACGCGGCCCGCCCGGGAGAGACCGAGGCGGAACGCGGCGACCGCAACCTGATCGAACTGCTGCAGGAACTTCGGGTAGCGGGCCTGGGTGTCCAGGTGCTGTTCGGGTTCCTGCTCTCGATCCCGTTCACCACCAGGTTCGTCAAGCTCAGCCAGGCACAGCACGGGCTGTACGTGGTCACGCTGGTGCTGGCCGCGGTCGCCACCGCCCTGCTGCTGGCGCCGGTCGCCTACCACCGGCTGGTGTTCCGGCGCCATCGCAAGGAGCAACTCGTCAAGGACGCCAACATTCTGGCGATCCTCGGGCTGGCCGCCGTCGGGCTGGCCGTCTCGGCCGCTGTGCTGCTGGTGGTCAGTTTCGTGGACCACGGCGCGACGGTGGTGTTCGTCACGCTGTTCGTGGTGTGCCTGTTCGCGGTGCTGTGGTTCGTGCTGCCGCTCGCCCGCCGCCGCACCCGGTTCCCCTCGTAGCGGCGAATTGACCAGCGGGTACGGGGTAGTGGACGCCGATGGCGGTGAACGTGCAGGAAACAGAGATCAAGTACGACGCGCCCCCCGGCGCGGGGCTGCCGGGACTGGATCGCTTGCCGGGGGTGGCGGCCATCTCCGGGCCTGAGGAACAGCGGCTCGAGGCCGAGTATTACGACACCGGCGACCTGCGGCTGCTGCGGGCGGGCATTACGCTGCGCCACCGGTCCGGTGGCGACGACGACGGCTGGCACCTGAAGCTGCCGGCCGGCGACAGCACCCGCAGGGAGATCCGGCGGCCGCTCGGCGGGACCGGGCGCCAGGTGCCCGGTGAACTGGCCGGGCTGGTGCGGGTGCACACCCGGGGCGCGCCGGTCAAGCCCGTTGCCCGGATGACCACGACCCGGCGGCGCCTGGCCCTGCTCGACAAGGCGGGGGAGTCGCTCGCCGAGGTCGCGGCCGACGACGTCGCCGCGCAGGCGCTTGGCCCCACCGCTGCGGTGTCCCGGTGGCAGGAGGTCGAGGTGGAGCTGACCGGTGGTGACCGGCGGCTGCTCAAGGCGGCCGGTGACCTGCTGCGGCACGACGGCCTGCGCCCGGCGGGGCGGGCGGCCAAGCTGGAACGGGCGCTCGCCGGCCGGCTCCCAGGGCCCGGTCAGCCTGCCGCGTCCCCGTCGGCCGGCCAGGTGGTGCTGGCCTATCTGCGGGCGCACGCGGATCGGCTGAAGGCGCTGGATCCGCTGGTGCGCCTCGACGAGCCCGACGCGGTCCATCAGATGCGCGTGGCCAGCCGGCGTCTGCGCGGCACGCTCCGCTCGTTCGGGCGCATCCTGCCCCGTGACGCCACCGCGGGGCTGGGCGCCGACCTCAAGTGGCTCGGCGGCGTGCTCGGCGTGGCCCGCGATGGGGAGGTGCTGGCCGCCCACCTGCGGGCCGGGCTGCGCGAGGCGCCCGTGGAACTGCGCCTCGGCCCCGTGGACGCGCGGATACAGGGTCATTTCGCCTCGATACGCGCGGCCGCACGGACCGAGTTGCTCGCCGTGCTGGACTCGGAGCGGTATTTCTCGCTGCTGGACGACCTGGACCGGCTGCTGGCCCGGCCACCGCTCACCCCGGAGGCGGCCCGGCCGCCCGCCGAGGTGCTCCCGGCGGCCGCACGGCGCGCCCGCCGGCAGGCGTCCCGGCGGATGCGGCGGGCCTGGCACGCGGCCCCCGGCCAGGCGCGGAACGAGGCACTGCACCGGGCGCGCAAGTCGGTCAGGCGGGCCCGCTACGCGGCCGAGGCGATGGCTCCGGCGACCGGCACGAAGGCCGCCCGGTTCGCCCGGCGGATGAAGCGGGTCCAGTCCGTGCTCGGCGAGCACCAGGACTCGGTCATCGCCCGGGCCGTGGCGCGGGACCTCGGCGTTAGCGCGCACCTGGCCGGGGAGAACGCGTTCAGCTACGGCCTGCTGTACGAGCGCGGCGTGTGTGCCGGCGAGCGGCTCCAGGCCCAGGCTCGCCGCATCTGGAAGAAGGCATCCCGCCCGTCTCGCTGGCCCCGCTAGGGGTTCTCCGCCGCGATCTTGACGGCTGGCCGGCCAGCCCCGCCCCGCGACGGTGCTGGCCCGTTGGCGCTCAGCGCGCCGGCCGCCGCGCGGGGACCAAGCACCGGCGCTCGGCGCCGATCGGGACCCGGTGGACGAAGTCGGACAGGCGGCAATGGAACACCCGCAGGGTGTCCTCCGGGCCCAGGGACATGCGGTAGGAGAGCTTCGGCGAGAACCGGCCGGGGATCTGCAGCAGGCGCCCCTTGCCCTGGTTGAGGTAGTCCCCGCCGAAGACCACGGTGAAGTGACGGTCCAGCCACGACAGCACGAACCGCGGGATGAGCGGGTCGTTCGTGCCGGCCTGGCCGTAGTTGGAGCCGGGGATGGCCGTGGCGAGCGGCTGGAAGCCGGGCAGGTGGTCGCGGAACTGCTGGATGCCCCACAGTTCGTTGCCGGTGAGCTGCTGCTGGAACTGGGCGAACGTCTCCAGGTGGCCGGGGCGGCCCGGGTGCCCCGGCCGGCCCGTCACGGCCGGGAGGTATTGCAGGTAGGCGAACCGGGCACCGGTGGCGCCAGTGTTGCTGACCTGGACCTTTTCCGGCCCGTAGCCGAAGTGGGACGCGACGTCCCAGGTGGTGCCGTGGTACATCTGGGCCAGTTCGGCCCAGGACACGCTGAACCCGGGATGCCCGGTGACCCAGCCCGGCACGGCGAGTTCGGTCGCGTGGAAGCCGTAGTTCCGCAAGATGCCGTTCGCGGCCAGGTAGGCGTCCTGGCGCCCGTCGTCGAAGGTGAGCAGGACCGGCCGCTCGGGCAGGCCCCGCAGGCTGCCGTGCACGTAGGCCGCGTACTGCCGGAGGGTCAGCGGGTGGAACCCGCCGAGCTTGAGCGCGCGCATCTGCGCGGCGAACAGGGCGCGGGGGGTGGTGAGGTAGCTCGGCCGGCCGCCGATGCTGTGGTACATCAGCACCGGCACCACATCCCGGTAGCCGGGAAACGACAGCCACGGCCGCCACACAGCCGACTGGCTCGCCGCCGGCTGGCCGGCCGCCGCCGGGCGCGCCCCGGTCCGGGCGTGCCCGCCACTCGCATGACCGGCTCCCCGGGCGAAGTACAGCCAGCCCACCAGGGCGATGGCCGCGGCGCAGGCCAGCACGCCGCCGCCGGCCAGCCTGCGGGCCCAGTCCGCGTCCAGGCTGCGAGTCCCGCCTTTGCGTAGCACCTTGTTGCTCCGTTCACATCTGCCCGCGGCGCCGGGCGCCGTGGGGGAATGGGCAGGGAGCCACCCATTGGCGCCGTTCCGGCGCTGCTCACGGGTGATTCCAGGGGATGTTGTGAGCGTAGCGTAAGCAAAGCACTACGTTTCGTAACTTGATGATGATGTCAGCCGGGCATGGCAGGAAGGTTGCGGCGCGGTGGGCCGGCCGGGAAGTCTTGGCGGGTGGCGGCGTGGCCGGCTGGGCCGGGCGGGCCTGCCCGGCGCCGCCCGGCCGGACGAGCCGTGATCAGCGCCGGCGGCGTACCGCGAGCCAGCCGAGGATGACGGCGGTCGCCGCGAGCGCCGCCGCGGCGGCCTTCCCGCGGTGACCGCGCACGATGACCACCGCCCGGCCGGCGGACCGCTGCACCGGTGCGGGCGTGACGTCGCGGACGGCACGGCCCGCCGCGGCAGCCCGGCTGGCGACCTGGCCGGCCACCGGGGCGCCGGCGCCCTGGGCGGCGTTCTTGGCCTGGGCCGCCTTGGCCGCGGCCTCGTCGCGCAGTTCCCCGGCCTGCTCGGTCACCTTGTCCTTGGCCGCGCGGGCCCTGCCGCGCAGGTTGCCGGTGACCTCCGCGCCCCGGCGCTGCGCCCGGCCCTTCACGTCGGCCTTCGCGGCCAGTGCCTCGACGGTCTCACCAAGCTGCTCCCGGGTGCGCTCGATCTCACCGGCGAGGGCTTCTTCCTCTGGTGTGCGGCTGCCCGCGGCGTCGCTCATCGGTGTGCACTCTCCTTGATCTGCTCCACATCGGCCTTGACGCTTTCCGCGGCCCGGCGGGGCACCGGCGGCGTCGCCTTCTTGATCTGGCCCTTCCCGGCCAGCGCGGCGATGCCCGCGGCGGCGAACAGCGCCACGCCGATGATCAGCGCCGCCAGCCACGGGCGCAGCACCCCGGCCAGGGCGATGATCGCCGCGGCCAGCAGGCACCCGGTCCCGTACAGGGCCATGACGCCGCTGCCGCCGAACAGGCCCGCGCCGCGCGCGGCGGTCTTGGCCTTGCCGGCCATCTCCAGCGTGGCCAGCCTCACTTCATCCCTTACGAGCTGCGAGATCTCCTCGGTCAGCTGCTTGACCAGCTGGCCGGTCGACGCGTCCCGTTCACCGCCCGACGGCGGCTGGTCGCCTAGGACTGTCATCCCACATGTCCTTCCTGCTGTCGGCCGCGACCACCGGGGCACGGCCTGCCGGTTATGCCGCGAGCCGCCGCAGGGACTCCTGCGCCCGGGCCAGCCCGGGCCGCCGCCTGGCCATCCCCGCCCAGGGGCCGCCCGCCCGGCCGGCCCCGCCGATCCGGGCCGGCACGGTGCGCAGCGTGAACTGCCCGGGCCGCAGCGCCTCGTCGTCCAGCTCGTCCCAGCTCAGTGGCGTGGCCACCGGGGCGCCGGGGCGGGCACGGACGGAGTAGGGCGCGACGGCGAGCTGGGCGTAGGCGTTGCGCATGATGTCCGCGTAGATGCGCGGGCCGCGCTTGTCCTTGCGCTGCTCGGTGGTGACCAGGTCCGGGTTCCGGGCAGCGAGCAGTTCGGCGGCCTGGCGGGCGAACCCGCGCACGGTGTCGAAGTCCTGCCTGGCGTTCAGCGGCACGTGGATGTGCAGCCCCTTGCCGCCGGTGGTCTTCACGAACGCGGGCAGGCCCAGCTCCCCGGTGAGCAGCTCGCGCAGCCGCAGCGCGCACACCCGCACGTCGCCGAACCGGCGGTCGTCCGGCGGGTCCAGGTCGAAGATCAGCTGGTCCGGCTCGCGGATATGGTCCAGCCTGGACAGGAAGGCGTGCAGCTCGATGCATGCCTGGTTGGCCAGGTACACGATCGTCGCGGGCTTGTCGCAGACGACCTGCCGCAGCGAGCCGCCCTCCTTGCGGACCCGTGCCCGGGTGATCCAGTCCGGGAAATAGCCCGGCACGTTCTTCTGCACGATCCCGCCGGAAGCGATGCCGTCAGGGAAGCGCGTCATGGAGACCGGCCGGTCCCGCAGCAGCGGGACCATCTCCCCGGCCACGGCCCGGTAGTACGCCACCAGGTCGCCCTTGGTGATGCCGTCCTCGCCGAACAGCACCTTCCGGGTATTGGACAGCGCCACGGTCACCCGGCCCACGCGCACCTTGTCCCCGGCCATCAGCGGGCCACCTCCCGTGTCACCGTGGCCGGGTCCTTGTCCCGGCGCAGCCCCAGGTACCGGGGGTGCCGCAACTGGCCCGCGCCGGTCCATTCGGTGAACGCCACCTGGACGACGAGCTTCGGCTCGGCCCAGTGCACCCGCGACTTCGGCAGCGCGCCGCGCGCGAACGCGGGCCGGGGCCGTTCCAAGCGGCCGAGCGTGCGCCGCAGGCTGGCCAGGGCCGCCTCGTCGAACCCGGTGCCCACCTTGCCCGCGTAGGTCAGCCGGCCCTCCCCGTCGAAGTAGCCGAGCAGCAGCGCGCCGAGTCCGCTGCGGGTGCCCTGTGGGTCGGTGAAACCGCCGATGACGAACTCCTGGCTGTTCTCGCACTTGAACTTGAGCCAGTCCCGGCCGCGCCCGGACCGGTACGGTGCGTCGGCGCGCTTGGCGATCACGCCTTCCCAGTGGTTGCGGCACGCGTATGCCCAGTAGGCCATGCCATCGGCGTTGCGGTGGGGGGTGTACCGCAGCGGCCCGCCGAACGACAGCAGCCGCCGCAGGATCCGCTTGCGCTCACGCAATGGCAGGTGCCGGACATCGGTGCCGTCCGCGCGCAGCACGTCGAACAGGTAGTAGTAGACGGGCACGGCCCGGCGCAGTTCCGGTCCCGGGTCGCGGACCCCCAGCCGCCGCTGCAGCCTGGCGAAGCTGGTCGCCTGGCCGGCGAACGCGACCACCTCGCCGTCCACCAGGAAGTCGTGGGCCTGCTGGGCCGCCAGCGCCCCGGCCAGTTCCGGATAGGTGCCGGCCGCCTGCTGGCGGTTGCGGGTCAGCAGGCTCACCCGGCCGCCGCTCCGGATGGCCAGGCAGCGCTCCCCGTCGAACTTGCGCTCGTACAGCCAGCCCGGGTTGGAGAACCGGTCGTGGGTGAGCGCGGCCAGTTCGGGTTCCACCCACCCGGCCGGCGTCCCGGCGGAGGACGGGTTCCCCCGGCCTTCCGTATCGCTCATTTCCGCTTCCCCCGGGTGAGCTCGCCGATCCGCTTGCCGGACCGCACCGACTCCGGCTGGCTGCGCACCGGGTTGCGGCGCCGGTCGGCGAACTCGTCGCCGGACTTGACCAGCAGCCACTGGCCCTTGCCGCGCCGCCGCATCCGGGTCAGCGAGTACCGGCCGCGGAGCTTGCGGCCGTGCAGGTCGAACGTGACGTGGCCGCGCTCGATGGCCGCGGCCGCGTCGACCGGGCGGTCACGGTCATCGTGGCTGCGGTTGACGTAGTACCCCCGGTCCCAGACGATGACCGGCCCGGCGCCGTACTCGCCCGGCTCGATCACGCCCTCGAAGTCGGCGTACTCCAGCGGGTGGTCCTCGGTAGCCACGGCCAGCCGCTTGTCCCCGGGATCCAGCGACGGCCCCTTGGGCACCGCCCAGGACTTCAGCACGCCGCCTGCTTCCAGCCGGAAGTCGTAGTGCTCGGTGCTGGCGTCGTGCTGCTGCACCACGAACCGGGGCCGCGCACCGCGGCGGCCGCGGCCCCCGTGCGGCTCGCCGGTGCGGCCGAAGTCCCGCTTGCGGCGGTATTCGTCCAGCGCGGGCCCGCCGTCCTGCTTGCCTGTGGGCCGGCTTGGCATCGGCACCTGCTCCCTTTCATTGAGATACGGACCGTCGTGGCACCCGGGGGCCCACGGCCTGACCGGTCGTCCGTGGCCGGGCGATCACCGGCCGCTACCCGCGAGCCGGGTGGTTACACCAGGTCGAAGTGATCCCGGGCCGGGCCGGTGCGCGTGGTCGGGCGCCCGTGCGCCACCCGGGCGGGGGAAATCCCCCCCGGAAGAGGGGCACTAGCCACGTTCCGGCGGGGGCGCCCCGGTTCCTAGCGTGGCTTCTGACGGCACGCGCCCCGCGTGCCGCCCGCTGGGCCCGCGGCGCGACGCGGGCGCAGGAGGTGACGACGATGATCGAGGCCCGGGGCCTGACCAAGCGCTTCGGCCCGCGGCGCGCGGTCGATGGGCTGAGCTTTGACGTGCGGCCCGGCCGGGTGACCGGCTTCCTCGGCCCGAACGGCGCCGGCAAGTCCACCACGATGCGGCTGATCCTCGGCCTGGACCACCCGGACGCCGGGCACGCCCGGATCGGCGGGCGGCGGTACCGCGAGCTTGGCTGGCCGCTGCGCGAGGCCGGGGCACTGCTCGAGGCCCGGACGTGGCACCCGGGCCGGACCGCCCGCAGCCACCTGGCCGCGCTGGCCGCCAGCAACGGCATCGGCCGCCGCCGGGTGGACGAGGTGCTCGGCCTGGTCGGGCTCGGCGAGGTGGCCGGCCAGCGCGCGGGGAAATTCTCACTCGGCATGGCACAGCGGCTGGGCATCGCCGCGGCGCTGCTCGGTGACCCGCCGGTGCTGCTGCTCGACGAGCCGGTCAACGGCCTGGACCCGGCGGGCATCCACTGGATCCGCGACCTGCTGCGGTCGCTGGCCGCACAGGGCCGGACCGTGTTCGTCTCCAGCCACCTGATCAGCGAGATGGCGCTGATGGCCGAGCACGTCGTGGTGATCGGGCGGGGGCGGCTGCTCGCCGACGCCCCGGTCGCCGACCTGGCCGCCCGCGCGCCGTCCCTGGAGGACGCGTTCCTCGCGCTGACCGGCGCCAGCACCGAGTACCAGGCACGGGAGGGCTGAGCCATGGCCGCGGCAACCAGGCAGGCGCCGGCCGGCCACTACCGGTTCCGGCACGTCGCCCGGATGGAATGGATCAAGCTGCGCAGCCTGCGGTCCACCTGGTGGACGCTGGCGATCACGGTCGCCGGGGCGACCGCCATGGCCATCCTGATCGGCACCAACACCCGCAACGCGGCGGGTGACCTGACCAACAACGCGCTGGCCGGCATCGTGCCGGGCCTGCTGCTGGCCGGGGTGCTCGGCGTGCTGACCATGACGGCCGAGTACACCTCGGGCATGATCCGGGCCACGCTGGCCGCCGTGCCGGGCCGGCCGCTGGTGCTGGCCGCGAAGGCCGCGGTGTTCGGCGCGGTGGCGCTCGGCGTGGGGGAGGCGGCGGCGTTCATCGCCTTCTTCGCCGGCGGCGCCGCGCTGCGGCACGGCATCGCCGCCCCGTCGCTGAGCCAGCCGGGGGTGCTGCGCGCGGTGGTGCTGGCAGGTGCCAGCTACAGCCTGATCGGCCTGCTCGGCGTCGGCCTCGGCGCCATCATCAGGCACACCGCGGCCGCCATCGCCGTGCTGGCAGGCGGGGTGTACCTGGCCGCGCAGTTCATCGGCGCCGTGGCCCACGGCGCGGCGAAGTTCATGCCGGTGCTGATCATCGGGAACTCGCTGACCACGACCCAGCCGCAGAACTGCACCCCCGGCCCGGGGCAGTGCCTGCAATTCTTGTCGGCGTGGGCCGGGCTGGGGATGCTTTGCCTGTACGCCGCGGTGGTGCTGGGTATCGGGGCCTGGCTGCTGGCCCGCCGGGATGCCTGAGTCTCGCCGGTGCCCGGCCGGGCTGCCGGATCCTCGCCGCAGACCGGCCGGGTGCCGGAGCACCGGTCACGGAATGGGGACAATGAGGTTATGGGCACAGCACGGCTGAGCGGCCAGGCCCTGCGGGAACTGCCCCGGCAGCTATCACGATTTCGGATTATGCGATATCGCAGTAACTCGGCGATGCCCGGCCGGGCCCTGCGGGATCTGGCGTTCTGCGCCATCGAGGGCCCGCTGGGGGTCCTGATTCTGGCCGTGCTGGCGGCGCTGCCCCTCGTGGGGCTGTTGGTCTCGGTGCTGACCGGCGCCGGTGCCCCGCCGCGGGGAAGCACGGGCCGTCACCCGGCCCACGTCAGCGGCGTCCTCCCGGCCGCTGTCGTGACGCTCGTCGTGATGCTGCTGGCCCTGCTTGTGTTGCTCCCCTGGGCCGCCCGGCGGTTCGGCGCGGTGCACCGCGGCCTGGTGGCGCGGCTGCTCGGCGAGCGGATCGCCGCGCCGCCGCCGCTGCGCCGGGGCCGCGGCCCGGCGCAGCGGCTGACCGCCACGCTGCGCGACGGCCCCGGCTGGCGGGCCGCGGCCTACCTGCTGGTGAAGCTGCCGGTCACGGTGGCCGAGCTGTACGCGGCCTTCCTGGCCGGCGCCGCGCTGGCCAACCTGAGTTACCCGTTCTGGTGGCCGCTGTTCCGCAACCACCCCCCGGGGGTGCGGCTCGGGCCGGTGGGCGTGCTCACCCCGTTCGGCGCGTTCCGGGTGGCCACCTTCCCCGGCACGTTCGCGGCCTTCGCGGCCGGCGCGGCGATGATCCTCACCGCCCCGTGGCTGGCGCGGGCGGCCTGCGCCGCGGACCGCTGGCTGATCCGCGGCATGCTCGGCCCCGGCGGGCTCGCTCAGCGGGTCGCCGACCTGGAGCAGGCACGGGCGCTGGCCGTGGACGACTCGGCCGCACTGCTCCGCCGCCTGGAACGGGACCTGCACGACGGGGCGCAGGTCAGGCTGGCGACGCTGGCCATGCACCTGGGCATGGCCAAGGAGAAGCTCGGGGAGGACGGGGAGATGCCCGACGCGGCGGCGGTGCGGGAACTCCTCGATGCCGCGCACCGGGGCGCCAAGGACGCGCTCACCGAACTGCGCGGCCTGGCCCGGGGCATCCACCCGCCGGCGCTCGACAACGGCCTGGCCGACGCGCTGGCCACGCTCGCGGCGGGCAGTGCCATCCCGGTGGACCTCCGGGTACACGTTCCGGTCCGCCCCACCGCCGCGATCGAGACGATCGCCTATTTCTGCGCGGCCGAACTGCTCGCGAACGCGGCCAAGCACAGCTCCGCGACCAGGATCGAGGTCCGGGTCACCGGGCGGGCGGACACGCTGCTGCTCGAGGTCGGCGACGATGGCACCGGCGGCGCCGACCCGGCCCGGGGGAGCGGCCTCGCGGGCCTGGCACAGCGGGCCGCGGTGGTGGACGGCCGGCTGACCGTCAGCAGCCCGCCCGGTGGCCCGACGCTGATCACCGCCGAACTGCCGCTACGAGCATGAGGGAGGGGCATTGGCGCTCCGGGTCGTGATCGCCGAGGACGCCGCCCTGTTCCGGGCCGGGCTGGTCCGGCTGCTCGAGGACCGCGGCCACCAGGTCTGCGCCGCCGTCGCCGACGGTGATGCGCTGCTGGCCGCGGTGGCGCGGTCGCGGCCGGACGTGGCGGTCGTGGACATCAGGATGCCGCCGACGCACACCGACGAGGGCCTCCGCGCGGCGCTGCGGTTGCGCCGGGACCACCCGGGAACCGGCGTGCTCGTGCTCTCCCAGTACATCGAGACCAGGTATGCGACCAGGCTGCTGGCCGGCAGCGCCGCGGGCGTCGGTTACCTGCTCAAGGACCGGGTCGCGGACGTGGCGGAGTTCGCCGGGGCGGTGGACCGGGTCGCCGCGGGCGGCACCGCGCTCGACCCGGAGGTGGTCAGCCAGCTGGTCCGGTCCAGCAGCCACGCGGCGGGCCTGGCCACGCTTACCGCCCGCGAGCGCGAGGTGCTCGCGCTGATGGCCGAGGGCCGGTCCAACGCGGGCGTCGCGGCCGCGCTTGTCATCTCGGCCGGCGCGGTGGAGAAGCACGTGGCCAGCATCTTCGCCAAGCTTGGGCTGCCGGTCAGCGAAGCGGACAACCGCCGCGTGCTCGCGGTGCTGCGCTACGTGGGCGGGTGAGGAGCCCGGCGACCGCCCTGGCCTCATGCGACGATCGTCTCTTCCAGGCTGATCAGGTTCGGCGGCGGCTGCAGGCCGAGCTCGGCCAGGGCGGCGCGCGCCCGCCGCACCACCGTCAGCGCGGCCCCGCGGCGGCCCTGCTCCAGCAGCGCGGTGGCGGCCCGCAGGTACCTGGCGTCGTCGTAGGGCGCGAGGTCGATGGTCAGCTCGATGACCCGCCGGGTCTCGTCCAGGTCGCCGCGCGCCGCGGCCGCGTCGGCGCACAGGTCCAGCAGCGCCAGCATGGTCCGGCGGGCCCGGTCCCGTGGCCCGCGGGCCCACTCCTCGTACAGGTCGTCGGGCAGCACGTCGCCGCGGTACCGGGCGACGGCGGCCCGGGCCACGGCCACCGCCAGGGTCGGCTCGGCCAGCCCCAGTGCCAGTGCCCGCCGGCCCTCGGCCTCGAACAGCCCCAGGTCGATCTGCACCTCGGGGGCCAGCAGCAGCAACTCGCCCGCCCGCGCGATCACCTCGCCGGCCTCGGCGCGCTGCCGGTTCAGCACGGTGCGCAGGCGGTTGCGGCCCGCTTCCCGGCCGGCCTCCGGCCACAGCGCGTCGATGGCCACCTCCACCGGGATCCGGCCGCCGGAGACCGCCACCAGCTTCAGCAACTGCGTCCCCTGGCCCGGGCTCAGCGGTACCGGCCGGCCGCCCCGGGTCAGCGCGAACCGCCCGAGCACCGAGACCGACACCGGCAGGGCGGCCGCTTCCAGGGCCAGGGCCGCGGGCTGGCCGGTCTCCACGGCCAGGCCGAGCAGCTCCTCGGTGATCGCGCCTTCCTTGGTGTAGGGCAGGTGCGCCAGGCCCAGCCGGGCCGCCTCCTCGAAGGCACGGGCCGCCAGTGCCCCGGCGTCGGCGCTGCCGCGCCGGAACGCCGCGTAGGCGCGCAGCAGGGTGAGCCGCCAGTACTCCCGCGGCGCGACCTGGTGGCCCGGCGCGGCCAGCAGCTTCTCCTCGGCGAGTTGCGCGTCGCCGTGCCGGGCCAGCAGCGCGGCCTCGGCCATGGCGATCAGCGGCTCGGCGTCCTGTGGATCCGCCTGGGCCCGCCGGAGGTAGTCGATGGCCAGCGCGCCGTGCCCGGCCCGGTCCAGGCAGTCGGCCGCCTCGGCGAGGAACTCGGCCCCCGCGTGGGTCCACCAGATGCCCTTGTGCACCTCGGCCAGGCGGACCTGTTGCAGCGTCTCCGCCGCGTCCCGGCGCTGCGACGCCGACAGGGCGAGCAGCCAGTGGCTGTAACCGTGCAGGATCTCCGCGTGGGACAGGTCAGAGGCCACCCGCAGGATCTCCCGGACATCCGCCTCGCACTGGTCGTGCCTGCCCAGCTCGATGGCCACCTCGGCGTGGAAGATCAGCAGGTAGGCCCACTTGCGGGGCCGGTCCACCACCAGGCTGAGCCCGGCTTCCAGACGCTCGAGCGCGTGGTTCGCCTCGCCACGCGGATAGTCGATCCACATCGCCTGGTAGGGCACCAGCCCGGCGCGGGCGGTCCGCATGCCGAGCTGGTCGAACAGCCGGGCCGCCCGGTCGAAGTACTTCTCCGCGTCCCGCAGCGCGGCCAGGTCGCGGCGCCCCTCGGCGTCGAGCTTCCAGCAGTTCGCGCGGCCAAGCACGGAGAACGCGCGGGCCCGGGTGAGCCACTCGTCACGCTCGCAGGCGGCGAGCACCCGCTGTGCCGAGTCCTCGGCCTTCTCGTACTGGATGTCCCTGACCAGGTCGCTGGCGCGCTCGGCGACGATCGCGCGGATCAGCCGGTGGTCGCCGGTCTGCCAGGCGATGGCGGTGGCCCGCTCCAGGGCCTCGTTGCGCTGGTCGATCATCGTCGCGGTCTCACAGCTCAGCGCGAAGTGCATGAGCAGGGCCGGGTGCTCCTCGATCGCCGCGGCGGGCAGCCGGTCGATGACGGCCTGGAACTCACGCACGTCGAGGGCTTCGATCGCGGCGGGGGAGCCTTCCGCCAGCATCCGGGCGGCCGAGCCGGCGTCGCCGAACGCGAGCATGAGCTGGAGGGCCGCGCCGAGCTGGCCGCGCCGCGCGTATTCGCCGGCGGCCCGCCGCAGCACCGCGGGATCCGGGGCGCGCAGCGTGGCGAGGTAGTCGCGGACCGGCCCGGGCAGGTCCCACCAGTCGTCCTGGCCGGGGGTGAACGGAATCCCGGCGGCCAGGGCGCGGCGGAAATAGCCCTCGATCTCGGTGGCCGTGTTCACCGTCGGCGCGTCGATCAGCGGCAGCCTGCCGACCTGGGCGAGCAGCTGGCGCTCGGCCGGCGTGAGCGTGTCGAGCGCCTCGTGCAGGATCGTCGCGACCGCGCTGAACGGCTGGTCCGGGTCGGTCGCGGCGGCCAGCACGCTCACGTCCTCGCCGGTGCGCCGGGCCCGGGCCGCGGCCAGCGCCGTCGCGGCGGTCCAGCCGCCGGTCGCCCGTTCCAGCCGGGCCACCTCGGCCGGGCCGATGTCCAGCCCGAAGCCGGCCCGGCACAACTGCAGCGTCTCATCCGGCCGCAGTGCCAGGTCGGCGGCGGACAGCTGGACGCAGTCCGCCCGGCGCAGCCGCGCGGTCCCGTCCGGCAGCCGCCTGGCGAGCACCACCAGGTGCTGGTCCGGCCGCAGTTGCTCGGCGAGGCGCTCGATCAGCAGGCCGGCGCCGCGGCCCGCGTGGTGCGCGTCGTCCACGATGAACGTGCACCGCTCGCTGGCCAGCGCGCCGAGCAGGGCATCGACCGCGCCGGTGGCGTCCTCACCTGCCTCCGCCATGGCGGCCGCGGCTTCGGAGAAGCCCGCGTGCGAGGCCGCCGTGCGCAGCCGGGCGGCGAAAAGCTCGGCGGGCATGCCGCCCTCGTGCAGCACCACCTCGATGGCCACCGACCGCCACATGTCGGCAAGTTCCGCGCCCAGAACGGTCTTGCCGTATCCGGCCGCGGCCTCCACCACCACGACGCCGGCCTGTCGGCACTGGGTGGTCAGCCTCGGGCGCCGGATGTGGTGCGGGGGCAGACGGCCCAATTCGGAGCCTCTCTCAAGCACCTGCCGCCGGGCCGGCCCCGGGCGGCTGCTGCACGGAGTGTAAGAGTGCTATCCGCCGAAAATACCCGGCGTGTGACGTTCGTGTGACGGCCCTACGCAAAGTTGCCGGTGAGCCGTCCCTTGCTGGCTGGAGGGGGAAGGCGGGAGCGGAGCAGGGCCGCCAGGCCGCCGGTGCGGAAGACCGGGTGACCACTGCTGGCATCGTCTCCTGGCCTTGCCGGGCCTGATTGGCGGGCGGCCCGGGCGGCGCGCCGCCGGTCACCTCCGGGGGGGATAGAGGTAACCGGCGGCGCGCTCGCGAACCTACCTGACGCACCTTTCGGCCGGCGGGCCGGGGGGCCGGCAGCGCATGGCATGCCTGGCCGGGCGTGCCGCGCTCCGGGCTCCTCCGCCGCCTTGCGATCCATACCGCCGGCGGCCACAGGCTCTTCATCGAAAATTCCCTTCGCGCGGCGGCGGACACCGGTATGAGGCGCCGCTGGCCAGCGCGCCAACAGCAAATCGGCCGCGTCTTTCGCCAGCTCAGGCGGTGTCACAAAGGGACACAGGGAGGGTTGCAAACAGGTAACGGCGCCGGTTATCGTGCGGGCGGAATGCTCTTGTTCGTCGGCTATGAAGGGGGTTTTGCATGCGCCTGTTGCGCTACCTGATCGTGTCTGGCTCGGCCGCCGCGATGGCCGGGGCTGTGACACTTACCGGTGCCACCGCCACCACTGTCGCTGCCCCCGCGTGGGTGCACCACGCGCCGTCGGCCCGGTTCCTCTCCGAGGCCAGGACCGCGCTGGTCAAGTACCTCCGCCACAACCATCCGCAGGCCATGCTGGTGCACACGCGCCACACGCATGCCGTCAACAACGTGACCGCCACCGGCAGCTTCAACTGGTCCGGCTACGCGGACACCGCTACCAAGGCCCAGACGTTCACCAAGGTCAGCGGTTCCTGGACAACGCCGAGCGTGACCTGCAATGCCGAGGACCAGATCACCTCGAACTGGGTCGGCCTGGACGGCTTCACCAGCAACACGGTCGAGCAGCTAGGCACGATCAGCTGGTGCTTCCGGGGCACGCCCACCTACTTCACCTGGTATGAGATGTTCCCGGCCGGCACCGTCGAGGTGGGCACGACCCTCAAGCCCGGTGACAAGATCGCCGCGTCGGTGACCCGCACCGGCACGAGCTACGTGCTCAAGCTGACCGACTCCACGACCACCGGCAACAACATCTCCGTGACGAAGACCTGCGCGCTGACCACCTGCAAGGACACCAGCGCCGAGTGGATCTCCGAGCGGCCGTCGTTCTCGATCGGCATCGTGCCGCAGGCGCACTACAACGCCTTCAAGCTCACCAGCGGCGCCCAGACCTCAAACGGCACGGCCGGCACGATCGGCAGCGGCCCCGGCGTCAACGCCATCACCATGATCGACGCCACGCAGACCTACAACCTCAACACGGTCTCCGGGCTCACCGGAGGCAACAGCTTCAGCACGACCTGGAAGAACAGCTACTAGGCCGGACCCGAACCGCTAGTCAGAACCTCACCGCCGGGGCCCGGCGACGGCAGCACCGTCGCCGGGCCCCGGCGCCCTCCGGGCGGGGTGTTTGACCGGTCAGGGAGGAGGGGATAACCTCTCCCGAGAACGGTGCTTACGACGCAGGCACACCCTCACGCCGTCCTGGCGTGATGTGGGGTGTGCCTTTTTGCGCTCGCTGGCTGGGCCCCCTCACGATGCCAGGGCCGCGGTAACCCCCAGGAGGCATCGTGATGAGGATCGCCCTCGTCGCTCACACCGGCAGCCCGCTCACCCCGGCCAACGGCCAGGAGCCGGTGTCCCAGGCGGCCAGCGTCGCCACGCACGCGCGCGGGCTGGCCAAGCTCGGGCACCGCGTCACCGTCTATGCCAGGCGGGACTCACGCGCGCTGCCGGGCAGCGCGATCCTCGCGCCGCGGGTGACCGTCGAGCATGTCACCGCTGGCCCGCTCGCCCCGCTGAGCGGCGCGGAACTGGCCGCCTGCGTCGCCGAGTTCAGCGACCAGCTCGCACAGCGCTGGCGCCGGAACCCGCCCGACGTGGTGCACGCCTACTTCTGGACCAGTGGCCTGGCCGCCGTCGCGGCCGCCCGCGACCGTGACATCCCGGTCGTGCAGACGTTCGGCACGCTGGGCGTCGCGGAACGGCGCGACGGCAGCGCCGTGGACGGCAATGACGTGCGCATCCGGCTGGAGGCCTGCCTCGCCCGCAGCGCCCACGCCGTCCTGGCGGGCACCGGCGCCGAAGCGGCCGACCTGCTGAGCATGGGCGTCCCCCGGGCGGCGGTGACCGTCGTACCGGGCGGTGTGGACACCGCCGAGTTCGCCCCCGAGGGCCCGGCGGCCAAGCGCGGCAGCCGCCCCCGCCTGCTCGCGGTGGTGCCGCGGCTGGACGCGCGCCAGGGCCTCGGCACGCTGCTGCGGATGCTCGCCCGGGTGCCGGGCGCCGAGCTGGTGATCGCCGGTGGCCCGGCCAGGTCGCAGCTCCGCAAGGACGCGGTTTACCGGGACCTGACCGCCCTGGCCGGGCGCCTCGGCGTGGCGGACCGGGTGTCGTTCAGCGGCAAGATCGCCCCCGGTGGCCTGCCCGCCCTGCTCCGCTCCGCGGACCTGCTGGTGAGCGCCGCGCCCGGCGAGCCGTCCGGCGCGGTCGCGCTGGCCGCGATGGCCTGTGGCATCCCGGTCGCCGCGCCGGCCGCCGGTGCCTGTGCCGACGCGGTCCTGGACGGGACCACCGGCGTGCTCATCCCGCTCGGCCGCCCCGAACTGTTCGCGCGCCGGGTACGGGACCTGCTGGCCAGCCCGTTGCGGCTGGAGGCCTTCGGGATCGCCGCCGCCGACCGGGCCACCGCCCGGTACTCCTGGGACCGCATCAGCCGGGAGACCCTGGCGGCCTACGAGCGCTGCCTGCGGCCCGCGGTCGCGAGCCTGGCAGGTGCCGGGTCCGGCTGACTCACCCCGGCCGGGTACCAGGCACCACGCCGGGCGGGACGGTGCCGCCGTCCCGCCCGGCTTTCGCGTGGCGCGCCGGCCTCCGCCCGTCCCGCGGGGTTCCCGCGGCTACCGGCACTGACCGGATCGTGGCACCCTGGCAGCAAGGGCCGTCCGGGCCCCGGCCCGGCAGGCAGGCATGGAACGGAGGAGCTGTTGCCCCGTCCCGACCTCGCGCAGGAAACGGCCGAGCTGCTGAACATCGCGAACACTTCGGAGCCACGGTCGCTCAACCGGCTTGTGGTTCTCGCCTCGCGCCAGGTGCCCGCGTGCTCGGGCGCCACGGCCGTGCTGTGGCGCGGGACCGAGCCGGCGGTGCGCGCCGCCAGCCATCCCGACCTGCCGGAGCTTGATGACGTGCAGCTTGCCAGCGGCCGCGGGCCGATGCTCGACGCCCTGGCCGGTGCGGGCCCGGTGAGCTGCCCGGACACGTTGGCGGAGGCCCGCTGGCCGGAGTACGCCAGCGCGGCGCTGCGCCGCGGCGTGCGCTGCTGCGTGACGCTGGCCTACCGGTCCCGGCCCGACGCCGTCACCCTGTCGCTGTTCGGCGCGCGCCCGCGCTCCCTGGAGCCCGGCCAGCTCGCCGAGCTGCTCACCGCCTTCGGCGGCGCGGTCATGGGCAACGCCGCCGAGTACGGCGACGCCAAGCGCACCGCGCTCCAGTTGCGCGCGGCCGCGGACTCACGCGCGCTGGTGGACCAGGCCAAGGGGATGCTGATGCAGGCGCTCGGCTGCAGCGCCGAGGACGCGCTGGCCCGGCTGCGGCAGATCTCCCAGGAGCGCAACCTGCGGGTGACCGACGTCGCCAGGACGATCATCGACTCCCGTGGCGCGCGAGGGGCGCGGGAGCCGGGCGGAAATGGTTCAGCCCGGCGGTAGCACCGCCGGGCCGAACCACCGGAGGGAGGGCACGCGGCCCGGGGCGGGCGCCTGCTTCCCGGCTGGCGCCGCGCCGCGGCCCTATTCCTCGACGTACTGTTCGACGACCTCCTCGGTTGGCACCGGGTCGCCCGGGCGCGCGGCCCTCTCGGCGGCCTCCCATTCGGCCTGGGTGCGTTCCACGACCTTCTCCCGCTCGGCGGCCAGCCGCTCCGGGTCCGGGTCCGGGTCATCCTCCAGCCCGGCCGTGTCCGAGCCCTCGAACGTGCCCACCACGGCCGGCCCGTCTTCGGTCGCCGCGCCGCCCGCCACGTAGCTGCCCTCGGGGGCGTCGCTCACAACGCCGTTGCTGCCCGGGTTGAGCATCACGTACGGCGGGTAGCGCTTCTCCTCCACCCGGTCGACGACCGGCCGCCCGCCGGGCCCGCGCCGCAGCACCATCCGGCGGCGCAGCCAGCCGTAGCCGCGGCGCGGTATGGCCATCCCGGCGACACCGGTCAGCATGATCACCCAGCCGACCACCTGGATGTTCAGCCATGACGGGTGGCCCTGCACGGCGAAGGCGAGAATCGCGCCGAGCGCTATCAAGAACAGTCCAGTCGCGGTCCTCATGGCCGTCCTCCTATGCGTAGGCACGTGCCGTCCCGGCCGGGCAGCGGTCATCGCCGTTCGGTGCCGGAGTCCTGGCCGAGCACGCGCTCCCGCAGGTAGCTGAGCGCGCCCGCGAGCAGCCGGGACACGTGCATTTGTGAGATACCAAGCCGTTCCCCGATCTCGGCCTGGGTCATGTTGCCGTAGAAGCGCATCATCAGCAGGCGCTGCTCACGCACGGGCAGGTCGCCCCAGTGCGCCCAGACGGACTCCATGTCGAGAGTGTGCTCAAGCTGCGGGTCGTCCTCGCCGAGAATGTCGGCCAGGTTCCCCGGGTCCGGGCCCGCCGACCGGGGGGCGTCCAGCGAGGACGCCTGGAAGGCCAGGTCGGCGCGCTGCGCGTCGCGCAGCTCCTCATGGCCGATGCCGAGGTACTCGGCCAGCTCGTCGTCCTTGGGCGCACGGGAGAGCTGCTGGGTCAGCTCGGCGCGGGCCCGGCATAGCTCCAGCCGCAGTTCCTGGGTGGAGCGCTTGACATGCACGTGCCACCGCTTGTCCCGGAAGTGCCGCTTGATCTCGCCCGCGATGCAGGGCTGCGCGTAGGAGGCGAGGTTGCTGCCATACGCCGGGTCAAAGTTGTTGATGGCCTTGAGCAGCCCCACATACCCGACCTGCATCAGTTCCTCGGGCGATTCCGGGCTGTGCCGGTACCGCTGGGCGCATGCCCGTACCAGTGACTCATAACGGCCGACGAGTTTCTCGCAGGCGGCGTTGCGCTCTTCGCTGTCCCGCGGCAGCGACTGGACCAGCTTCACCAGTTCCGCGTCACCGATCTCGGCCGCGTCCGCCGGCGAGGTGCGCGGGGCGGAAATGACGGCGGTCATTGGCGATCACCTGCTGCGTTCCTGTTCTGCACAGCACCTTGATGCCCGCTGGGCAAGGTCTAAACATGGGCCGTGCCGCCCCGCCCGCTGTATGGGCCGTTTACCCAGCTC